>OIEC01001469.1_pt1 | contig 10282 bp, 11 predicted proteins | sample 1604801 | NCBI WGS metagenome assembly OIEC01 (sample SAMN01760940, study PRJEB22395) | human gut metagenome | reverse complement strand
CCTTTGCAATCGGGAACAGGTTATCAAGGATACGCTGGCCGGTGACAAGCGGAACGCTTGCCGGATAACGTACATGAGTAGGTCTCGGAATACGGATCGGCCATTTCTGTGCGAGCGCGAGATCTCTGGTACTTCCGTCGCGAAGCTCAATGGTTACAATCGGCTCCAGAATGGTGTAATCTCCATCAGGAGCAGCTTTAATTACGGTACCTTCGGCAATATTCGGCGGTACCATGGATTTGTGGAGAATAGAAGCGGTTTCCTGTGTTTCGGCAATGACCGTGCCCGGACCTACGACATCTCCTTCTTTTACAGTAATATGTGTGTGCCATTTTTTCTCTGTATCAAGAGAATCTACACTGACACCACGGGAAATATATTTTCCGGAAGTTTTTGCAATCTCTTCCAGAGGACGCTGGATACCATCAAAAATATTGTGGATGATACCCGGTCCGAGAAGTACGGAAATAGCATCGCCGGTACCGATAACGGTTTCGCCCGGACGAAGCCCTGTTGTTTCTTCGAATACCTGAATGGTAGTCATGCCTTTTTTCAGACCGATGACTTCGCCGACAAGATGATCTTTGCCAACATAGACCATTTCGGAAATCTTGAATCCGGAGTCACCCTTCAGATAGATAACAGGACCGTTGATGCCATAAATAATACCTGTTTTATTCATGGGTCATTCCTCCGTCAAATTTGAATTCTTTGCGCATGGCATCGAGATTGGCTGCAAATGAATTGTCAATCAGGATATTTTTGTGCGGGATCTCTGCACGGATACCGCCGATGAAATCTTCTCCGGAGACCTGAAGTGAAATGCCGGTCTTCTGAATAAGCGCATCCAGACGTTCCCTGTCAGTGCTGGAAAGAAAAATATGAATCTCATCATTTTCGGCAAAATCCTGTGCTTCTTTGATTTTCTGGCAAAGATATGTTTCATATTCGGAAGTTGACATAAAGTCTCTGATTTTGGTACTTACTTCGCCAAAAAGAGCTTCTTTCAGTTCTTCCTGCTTTTTGGACCAGTCTCTTTTGAGAGTGATCTGTTCGGCGGAAAGAGCTTTGTTGACTTCACGACGGACATGCTCTGTTTCGGCTTTTACTTCTGCTTCTGCATTCTGGCGGCTGAGCTGTCTGTGCTCTTCAAGCTTTTCGGAAAGCAGCTTTTTATGTTCCTGAATCGCCTGCGCTGCATCTTCACGGGCTTCTTCAAGGGAAACCTCATAAAAATGCTGCAGCTTTTCGTCAATTGTCATGATAGTGTTACCTCCTGCCTACAATTTCAGTCCGATTGCTTCATTAACATATGAAGTGATAAAATCCGGTTTACGGCCGGTTCCGTGTCTGTCAGGAATTTCAATGATCAGGGGCGTTTTGTGATGCAGACGGACTTCATCGATGATTTCGGGAAATTCTCTGCCGAATTTTTCGGTCAGAAGGATGATTCCGATCTCTTTATCGGAGATTGCCTGTTCGAGGGCATCTTTCAGTTCGTTGCGTTCGTGAATGACAACACCCTCCACACCTGCCAGACGCATGCCTGTGTAGGTATCAATGTTATCACTGATCAAATACATTTTCATAGGGAGCGCTCCTTAAAGCTTACCAAGGATCATAAAGGAAATGATCAGACCGTAAAGTGCGATACCTTCTGCCATAGCTACGAAGATAATGGATTTACCAAACAGGGATCCGTCTTCGCTCAGTGCGCCAAGAGCTGCACTTGCGGAGCTTGCAACGGCGATACCGGAACCAAGACCGGAGATACCTGTAACAAGAGCTGCACCGAGATAACCAAGACCTGTAGCAAGTCCGTCAGCAGAAGAGCCGGCAGCCTGTACGCTTGCAGTACCTGCGAAGCTGACTACGGTTGCGACAAGAAGTACACCGAAGAACATAAAACAGTTGGCAATCAGAGATTTTTTGTAACGTTTTTTGCTCTTTTCACCGAGGAAAAAGTAACCAAAAGGTACGATAATGCTGAGAATCATTGCAATTGCAGTTGTAATCTGAATAATCATGTTCATGATAATATCCTCCTGATATAAAAATGTAGGTTTATTGGGTGGGCTTTGCCCGTATATTTTATTTCTGCACGCTTTTACGTAACGTTTTCATAAATGGCTGGAATTCACGGCCGTTGCCTGCATAGAAACGGCTGAAGATCTCATAGTACTCCAGACGGAGGACCTGAATACCAACGATCAGTCCTTCCATTGCACATACGAAGATGTTGCCGAGTACGACAACAATCCAGTTTGGGCTGCCTCCGTTGGTAGCACCGGCAAGCATAAGTACGACTTCCATCATTGCTGCGTGGCTTACGGCAAATGCACCGATACGCAGGAAAGAAAGTGTATTGGAAAGGTAGCTGAGCAGCACTTCAAATAATTCGAAGAAGCTCTGTACGAAGAACATACCTTTCTGCTCCGGGAAGATCTCGGATTTCTTTTCGACGAGGTTTGTAAGAGGCTCCTTGAGGAACATGAGCAGGAGCGGCACTCCAAACATCACGACAAGAACAGCAGTTGCCGGAAGTTTTCTGCCGGAGATAAAGAGTCCGACAGTCAGTACGATCGAACCATAGAAAACAAGTCCGGCTACGGCATTGCTGTCAAACCAGGCCTTTTCGGTATCTTTGTTTCGGATGGAATTGATGATATTGAATATCATACAGATCAGAATGATAAACATTCCGAAACCGATGGCGATAACAAAAACTGCATTCAGTCTTCCGACAAGCGGTACGTCCATCATCTGGTTCATAGGTTTCAGCCATATGGCTTTCAGGACATCCTCGAAACCGAAGAAGCTGCCGTACATGAAACCGAAAAATACGGAAAATACACCGGCGCAGCTGATGATTCCTGCAAGATCCATATGTTTGGTTTTGTAAAGGAACAGACCGCCGAGGAAAAGGATCAGTCCCTGGCCGACGTCACCGAACATAGCTCCGAAAATAAAGGAATATGTGATGGCAACAAACCATGTAGGATCCATTTCGTTGTAGGCAGGAAGTCCATACATTTTTACATACATTTCAAAAGGTTTGAAAAGCTTTGGATTCTTAAGCTTTGTAGGTGGCTTTTTCTTTGCGGGAGCCTGCTGGTCTTCCATGAGGCAGAAGATTTTTTCATCGTTCTGAATATCCTTCTGGAAAGCAAGGGCATCCTTTTCGGTCATCCAGCCGCACAGAATATAGAAGGTATTGGTATCTCCGTGTGTGCAGGCAGCCAGTTTACGGATATCAAAGCTTCTGGAGCAGGATTCAAGAGCGGCTTTTGCGGAAACGATCGCAGAGCTGCTGTCTTCGAGGAATTTCCGGTAGGCTGCTTTGTTGGCATCGAGACCTGCGTGGATTTCACGATGTCTGCGGTCCAGCTTTTCGAAAGCTTCTGTGGCGGTTCCATGGTATTCATCAGGAATAAAGATCCTCTCGAAATGCATGGATGAATATACGGCGTGTACTTTGTGAGCCTGATGTTCCGGTACAAAATAAACACCGTAGATATATAATTCATCTTCTCCGCATTTGATAAAAAGAGTATCCAGATTGTCGTAGATGTATTTCTCGAATTTCTGGAGGTACTGCTTTTCGATACGTCCGAAACGATAGTGGATATATTTGAAGTTCAGGATCTGTGATACATCAAAATCCAGATTTCTGAATGGACGGATAATTTTCAGAGAGTCGACCATTTCAGCGTGTTCTGACTGGAGACGGGATTTCTCGGCATCCAGCTCCTGCGCTTTGTTCCGGAGATTCTGAACAGTTTTAAGGGCTGTTTCTACGGTCATATCGCTGATGACTGCCTTTTCAGGTGTTTCCAGCTGTTCGTAGAAACTGTCGATCACATTCAGATGATCTTTGTAAGGATTAATCTCCAGAAACGGCGACAGATTCGCGACTTCAGTGAGCTCTGCAAGGGCGTTTTCCAGATGAATCTCATATCTGGAAAGGTAGGTTTCCGTCATTCTGTCAATATCCGCTTTTGGCCCGGTGATGCTTAAAAATTTCATTTTCTCAATCATGATTTTATCCTCCGGGGTGGTTAATTGTTACGAATATACTGCATTGCCTCGTCCGGTGCCACACCATAACGGATACATTCGATGGCGATGGTCAGACGGTTTACTTCATGCTCCTTATGATACATGTAGGAATAAAGCATCGCGACAGAATAAGGATCGCGTCGGGCTTCTTTTTCCAGGGTGCTGCGGAGCATGTAATTATAAAATTCTTCGAGATTGTGTGCGGAAAGATGTTCGTATTTTTTTCCGTAATAAGTCTTGCGGAAAAGCTGCTGTGATTCTTCGTAGGTTGCAGCTTCAACGATCGCACGGATCTCTTCTTTTTTCAGTTTATAGTTCATCGGAATCAGCAGAGCATAAATATCTGCCGGCGCCATGCTGAAGTAGCGCTTTGAACGAAAGATAAACTGAAGGTTCAGCATATCGAATTTTTCACCGTAGGCATTTGTGATTTGTTCGAGATCTTTGCCCGAAAAAAGTTTCCTGCGGACTTTCCATATCAGTGAAAAATAATATAGATCCAGAGCCATTCCGTAATCAAAAAGGAGTGCGGTATCGTGGTTCTGTATCTGAGAGAGTGGACTGTAAAATTCGTTTCCTTTAAGGGCATTGATGAATTCGTCCATCGTTTTGCATGCTGTAAGTGCATCCAGATCGAGGTTGGAATGCCGACGGAAGAACTCCCGGTAAGGAGAAAGGTCGACAGGGTCTGTATCGCGGTGGTCAAACAAGTTGGTCATGAGCTCTTTGAGAACACGGATTTCATATCGTCTGGAATACAGATCGAGGAATTTTCGCTGTTCGGAGCTTGCAAACTGATAGATCTTTGAAAAATCATCGAAAATAGATGCTTTCAGTAATTTTTCAATCTGACCGCGGTGCAGGGAATTTTCATCAAGTGATGCCCATGTTTTGGAATACTCCGGTGTTCGCTTGAGCCATGCGGCGGCATGTGATGTGCTTGTAAACTGAAGCATTTCCTGAAGCTGGTCTTCGGTGATCAGCTTACTTTGCATGGCGCGGATTTTTGTGGAGATTCCGCTGTAGGAAAGGAGTTTTCCCATGTCAGATCACTCCTTTCATCGTTTTAGAAGTTGTTGGAATAGGTCTTCCGAAAGCTGCTGGTGATTTTTTTTGTAATAGACATCCAGATCGGCAAGGTGCTGCTCTGTTTGCTGGCGCAGAGCGGTCAGCTCCTGATTCTTGCGAGATTCCAGACTGTCCCGAAGTGCCTGTATCTTGCAGTTTGTTTCCTGTTCCAGTTCCAAATCAAGGTCCTTACACTGCTGTTCCATTTCGGCTGAAAGGGCTGCTTTGGTTCTGTCGGCATCTTGCATGATGCGCTGCGCTGTGATTTCGATTTCAGATAACTTTTGAAGTATCTGCTCCATATTCACCCTCCTTTTCTATGTTTTTTTGGAACTTTATCATATAATACACCTTTTGTTAAAAAAAAACCATAAAAAATTGCACAATAAAGGGTAAAAGACTTACTGTTAAATAGTTGATTTTTGATACTGTGAAAAGAACCTACAGGTATCGCTGTATAAAAACAGGAATTATGCTTGCCCGATATGAAGGAAACGTGTATGATAATAAACATATTCAACAGGACGGAGAAATAATTTATGAGATTAAGAAATATACCAGGAGCCAAAGATGCCATCACAGAAAGCCCTTATGTAGTACAGAATCCGGCAGAATGTAAGGGAAAATGGGAGCAGGTGTTTACACAGGAGCAGCCGATTCATATTGAAGTAGGAATGGGCAAGGGCCGTTTCCTTATGGATATGGCAAAACTTCATCCGGAAACCAATTATATTGGAATCGAGATGTACGACAGCGTGCTGCTCCGCGCACTTCAGAAGAGGGAAAAGCTCGAAGAAGCGGGAGAGAAGCTTGAGAATCTGAAATTTATGTGTGTGGATGCGAGACTGCTTCCGGAAATCTTTGAAAAAGGCGAGATTCAGCGTATTTATCTGAATTTCTCGGATCCATGGCCAAAGGCACGCCATGCAAAGAGAAGACTGACCTCACGTGAATTTCTTGCACGTTACAGCCAGATCCTTCCGGACGGGGCAGTTGTAGAGTTCAAGACAGACAATAAGGGCTTATTTGAATTTTCACTGGAGGAAGTAAATGAGAGTGAAGGCTGGGAGCTGCTTGCGCATACCTTTGACCTGCATCATCAGGAAGACATGATGGAAGGCAATGTCATGACGGAATATGAGGAGAAATTTTCTTCTATGGGAAACCCGATTTGTAAGCTGATTGCAGTTCTTCACGAATGAGCGGTTTGTTATTGGGACATTGAAGTATATATATAACAGGAAAGTGCGAAACGTGTGGCGGACAGGAAGATATAGCTCCTGCCTGCTGCACGTTTTTTTGAATTTAACATATAATATAGGAAGATTTGCATTTCGGGATGGATTTCTATGGGACAAAAAAGATGCAACTGCCGCATGCATGCGCTTATGGCACAGTTCTTTTATGAACACAGATGCCTGGATGGCTGCTTCCGCAAAGTCCGCAAAAGTGCGGATGAATTATGCAAAATACTGGATTGCATGTCGTCGCCAAAACCGAAAGATAAGGAAAAAAAGAAAGAAAAATAAAAAAACATAAAAAATTATAAAATTTTTCTTGACTTTTTGCCGGGGCTTTCATATAATAGTTTTTGCGTCAGGGAAATCCTGAACGAACAATTTCATAAACATGCGCTTTTAGCTCAGTTGGTAGAGCACCTGACTCTTAATCAGGGTGTCCAGGGTTCGAACCCCTGAAGGCGCACTAAGGACACTGTTTTTGCGGACATTGCGATTGCCGCGGGGACGGTGTTTTTTCTTTATTTATGCGGGTTTCAGGGGTGTAAGGCGAACAGGCACGGAACACCGTTTTTCATGTCTTTTCGTTCTACCCGCGCCCCGTTTTTTGTCCATTTCCTAGACACATATCCAAGTGTGAAATATTGTTTTCTGCTGCAATGATTTCATGGGCGAAATGCTCATATTTTTTTGTTGTCTCGATGCTTTCATGTCCCATTAAAATACTCAGGTCATATACATCCGTCTTTCCGGTTTGGCGCACATGGTCGATACAGTAATTTGTTGCAAAGTTGCTTACAGATCTGCAGCATGATTTGGAGATACAAGGATTGACATAAACTTCAATTCGTTATACTATAATAATAACCAAGAAAGTGATGATACAAGCTAACACAATGAAACCCCATGGAGGACCAGTCCATGGGGTTTCGTTTTGGCTAGCTGTCTTTACGATTCCGATCTAACCATTTGCATATGTAGTAACCAGCTACACTTGCCGCAATCGAAATCAAAAAAGTTGCCGCGGAGCGGCTTCCATATTTTCTTCTCGCGATAAAATTTTGATTTCCAGATGGGTGTCTGTACTGGAATTGCCACAAGATTGTGGAGATGTACAATATCCATGTAAGGCAAAACGGAAATGCTGAATCCGTTTTCGATAAGGACTGTAATAACTTCTATTTCTTCGGCGGAGCACACCGGCTGGATGGTGATTCCCTCTGCGGCAAAAACCTGCTCCTGCACTTTGCGGAAACCGCTGGTTTTGAGAGGGTTCGGGTGAGAAAGTAAAGGTGTTCAGGACAAAGGAGCAAAAAGTATGTATGAAGAAATGATGGCATTATTGATTATTGCCTGTATTATTGTGTGGACGGCCGTTTTAATAAAATATTTGCATGAAAACAAGAAATACAAAAATTCAAGTTACGGAAAACAAAGTAGTAAAAGTTTCTGTGGAAAGTCAGAATGTGTATGTGATTGGCTATAATAAATTAAAGCAATTTATGAAAGATCAGCTGGATAAATCAGATGCATTAACGGATGAACAGATAGAAGAGATATATCAGAAACTTTTGCCGGGTACACAACTCAGTGATGCGGAGAAGCAGGAACATATTGAACGCCTAAGGAAAACATATAAAAAGTGATACAAAAAGAAGGAGGGCCGGGCTTGTCGTGCCCGGCGAGTATGAAAAAGAAAAATCTATGTAAAAAAGCATTCGCTTTATTTGCTTATTACTATACCGGGAATCTGTGATGAATTTGTGATGAGAGATTGAAGAAAACGTGATAGATTTCTAAAGAACTTCTAAAGTAAAAATAACGTATTTCGAAAAATCTGTCCGGTGGAGGAAATTTGCCGTTGTAAAAGTTCTGTTACTCATTTATAATGAGAAGAAGATTCTAAGTTACCGCGAACAGAGTGCGCGGTAATGATTCTAAAGAGATTTTATAGGGAAAAAACAGGAGGAAAGCCTTGAAAAAAGAATTAGTTATTGTCATTGATTTTGGCGGTCAGTACAATCAGCTTGTTGCAAGACGTGTCAGAGAATGCAATGTATACTGCGAAATCTATTCTTACAAGACCGATCTTGCAAAGATCAAAGAGATGAATCCTAAGGGAATCATCCTTACCGGCGGTCCGAACAGCTGTTATGAGGCAGATTCACCGACATACCAGAAAGAATTATTTGAGCTTGGTATTCCGGTACTTGGACTTTGCTACGGCGCACAGCTTATGATGCACGTCCTTGGCGGCAAAGTTGAAAAAGCAGAGGTCAGCGAGTATGGTAAGACAGAACTTCTCGTTGATAAGACAGATTCCAAAATTTTCGAAAATGTATCCGATAAGACAATCGTATGGATGAGCCATACAGACTACATTTCCAAACCGGCACCGGGATTCGAGATTGCTGCACATACAGCAGACTGTCCGGTAGCTGTTGCTGAAAATGCACATCAGAAGCTGTATGCGATCCAGTATCATCCGGAAGTACTTCACACAGTAGAAGGTAAGACGATGCTGTCCAACTTTGTACTTGGTGTATGTGGATGTGCAGGCGACTGGAAAATGGACGCATTCGTTGAGAATACTATCAAAGAAATCCGTGAAAAAGTCGGTGATGGCAAGGTACTTCTTGCACTGTCTGGTGGAGTTGATTCCTCCGTTGCAGCAGGACTTCTTTCCAGAGCAATCGGTAAACAGCTTACATGTGTGTTTGTAGATCATGGCCTTCTTCGTAAAGACGAAGGTGATGAAGTAGAAGGTGTATTCGGACCAAACGGTCAGTTTGATCTGAACTTTATCCGTGTAAATGCACAGCAGAGATATTATGACAAACTTGCCGGAGTTACAGAGCCGGAAGCAAAACGTAAGATCATCGGCGAAGAATTTATCCGTATTTTTGAAGAAGAAGCAAAGAAAATCGGTGCAGTGGATTTCCTTGCACAGGGAACTATTTATCCGGACGTTGTAGAGAGTGGTCTTGGCGGTGAATCCGCGGTGATCAAATCTCACCACAACGTAGGCGGGCTTCCGGATTTCGTAGATTTCAAAGAAATCATTGAGCCGTTGCGTGACCTCTTCAAAGATGAGGTTCGTAAAGCCGGACTGGAACTAGGAATTCCGGAAAGACTGGTATTCCGTCAGCCATTCCCGGGACCGGGACTTGGTATCCGTATCATTGGAGAAGTTACCGAAGAAAAAGTAAGGATCGTGCAGGACGCAGATTACATCTACCGTGAAGAAGTCGACAAAGCAGCCGCCGACTACAAGAAAGAGCACGGAGAGGATCCATCCTGGATGCCGAATCAGTACTTCGCAGCACTTACCAATATGCGAAGCGTAGGCGTTATGGGCGATTTCAGAACATACGATTATGCAGTTGCACTCCGTGCAGTTAAGACAATCGACTTCATGACTGCAGAGTCCGCGGAGATTCCGTATGAAGTATTGAACAGAGTTATGAATCGTGTGATCAATGAGGTTAAAGGAGTTAACCGCGTATTCTACGATCTGACCAGTAAGCCACCGGGAACGATTGAGTTTGAATAGTTGACGCTGGGCTACAAAGCCCGTAACCACGGGGCTTTGCGGCTTTGGGTGTTTGAAATTGCATTATCATTGCATTTTTATATTTCTTTGTGATACATTGCAGTATGCTGATTACTGGTATAATTAGCAATACTTTGAGAAGCTGACTGGTAGCTGAGAACCCCGGTCAGCTTCTTTGCAATCTCAATATTGGTGTTTGGATACAGATGACCATAAGTTCCTAGTGTCGTCTGTATTTTTTCATGTCCAAGACGCTCTTTAATCAGCAGTGGATTTTCGCCCATGCTGATAAGCAGGGAAGCATGCGAATGTCTCAGGGCATGAATTTTGATTCTGTGGACACCAGCTAAATTTGCCAATTTCT
>OIEC01001446.1_pt1 | contig 10390 bp, 10 predicted proteins | sample 1604801 | NCBI WGS metagenome assembly OIEC01 (sample SAMN01760940, study PRJEB22395) | human gut metagenome | reverse complement strand
AGATTTCCAGTCTGTAAATGCCTTGTCGATAAGATCCCCATATGCCGAGAATTCATCATTAGCATATATCGTTCTGCGAATGTCGCTTTCTTCCACATTCAGCTTATAATAGCTATCACTAAGCGAACTGAGCAACTCATCTTTCAGCGTCGGGAATGCATCCCAGTATTTACTCAGTGCATCTATATCCACAGCAGGGATACCGCCGTGAATATGAGCATAAATATCCTGAATATCCTCAGGCTCGGAAGAATCTATGTAACGGGAAATATTCAGGTTATAGCCATTCTTCTCTTTGATCTCCTTATTAGGAACAAAGCGAGCATATTTAGGATCATCTGTAATCTGCTCATTGAATGTAGTGACAATACGATAGATATCCTGTTCACGCAGTCTGTTCTTGTTTCCGTCCTTTACAAATCCCTTGCCTGCATCTATCATAAAGATGCCGGAGCGATTTTCGGCACCCTCTTTATCGATTATAATAATACAAGCGGGTATTCCCGTACCGTAAAACAGATTAGGCGGCAGACTGATAATGCCTTTGATCCAGCCTTTATCAACGATAGCCTGTCTGATCGTTCCCTCAGCATTTCCACGGAACAAAACTCCGTGAGGAAGGATAACAGCAGCTTTTCCTGTAGATTTCAGTGTTTTTAATATGTGCATCAGCCAGGCATAGTCACCGTTTTTCTCAGGTGGTCTATCTCCATAACCGGAGAATCTGCCGAACTCTTTCAAGCCATCAGACCAGTTTTTGAGAGAAAAAGGCGGATTGGCAACAATATAATCAAATCGTTCCAGTTCGGAAGCATCTTCATTTTTTATAAACTGAGGATCAGAGAATGTATTACCTGCCATGATCTTGATAGTAGCTTTATTATGGAGAACAGCATTCATTTTAGCAAGACCTGCCGTCGAGCTTTCTTTTTCCTGTCCATAACCCGATATCTCAAACGGAACTTCCGCAAGTGCTCTGATAAGTAATGAACCACTGCCGCAAGCCGGATCACATACTGTGGCATCATGATCCGTACATTTATCTATGCCTATAACCTTAGCAAGAATACGAGAAACTTCCGCCGGTGTATAGAATTGCCCTTTACTTTTTCCACTTTCAGTAGCAAAATTTCTCATAAGGTATTCATATGCATCGCCTATGATATCATCGCCATCTGCTTTATTATTTGAGAAATCCAATTCAGGACGCTGAAAAATGGCTATAAGCTTTGTGAGCTTATCGACCATTTCCTGTCCTTTACCTATTTTGGCTTCATCATTGAAATGTGCGATGTCAATTACACCTTTTAGACTGTCATTTACTTCAGCAAGGCGAGCGATGATTTTATCTATACCTTCGCCAATATTCTTCTTGTTCTTGAGTGCAATAAAGTCATCAAAAGAACAGCCTGTTCTTTTTTCGGGATCAGGATTGGGATCATGTTCTTTATCGAAAACGGTCAAATCTCCATATTTCTGCCCCTTATACTTATCCGTTACATACTTCATAAACAAAAGGGTTAGTATGTAATCCTTATACTGTGATGCATCCATTCCTCCGCGCAGTGCATCACAACTTGCCCATAGTGAACTATATAATTCCGTTTTCTTAACCGCCATGATACGAATCTCCTTACAATTAAGTTGCTATATTTCTTACTCAATAGCACTTTTGCCACTCTTTACCCATGCATCAAGCTCCGAGCGTTTGAATTTCCACTGCTTACCGATTTTGTGGGCAGGGATATCTTTATTATTGCGAATCCAACTTCGGATAGTAACAGGCTTGATTCCTAAGTGTTCAGCTGCCTCTTCAAGGCTTATCCATTTTTCATTAACAGCGCTATTTTCCATTTTATCACCTCTTGTAGTAGATGAAATATATAATAAACCATTATAATTATACTATATCGGTTTGAAAATTTCAAGAGGTTTAGTGTTATTTCGTGATATTTATACTGAGTTTATTTATATGCATTGTGCATTTTTCTTGTCGTATAGAACGAGGCTCTCAGAATCACTCTGAGAGCCTTGTTTCGCATATTTAGATAAACGTAACATAAACCATATTCGGAATGATCCTGTATAATAAAACTTGACACATAAGCCACAAGGGAATAAAATAGAAAAAAGGAAAAACGGAGGATACGAAGATGTCAAAGAAGAGAGAATACGACGAGGAATACAAAGTGCAGGCGGTCAAGTTAGCCAAAAACCTTGGATCAGCAAAAGCAGCAGCAGAGGAGCTGCAAATCCCAGTTAACACGCTGTACGGCTGGATACAAAAAGTGCAATTTTTAAGTGAAGTGCAATGCCGATAAATATTAGAAGTTGTGGAAAAATTATCATGTAGCTATGGTCTTGCTTATGACATAACACGATTGTAAGGATAAGACCAGTCAGAATGAAAGAAAGCGATGAGCAAAATTTCCATTTTTTCATTTCAACACCTCCATGTTGATAGAATAGAAAGGAGTCTTTACCGTGTTTTCTCTTACAAAATCAAAAAAAGAAGATTCATCTTCATGTGCAACGACGGAAAGCCAAAAAGGTGAAAGAAATAAGAAAAAGGAAGAGGAATCGAATTCGCTGAAAGCCGCCATTCTGGAACTGATTTTTGCGATTACAATCGTTTGCTTTGTGCAAATTGGCACAACAACAAAAAATGAAAAGCTTGAAATTCTGATGATGATCCTTTCCACGATCGTTTTTCTTATTACGGTTATTTTTGAAATTTTATTGTCCCTATACAACAAAAAGCAAAAGAAAACAAAAAAGTGACAGGAATATTCTATCACAGTTTTTTCGTACTGTCAAAAGAGGAATCATAATGCAATTCTTAACCATTCTTTGTACCGTTCAGAATGCCAAAATCACGGCTTGCTTCATTGGCAATGAGGGAAAGGATGCTCTCTGTCAGAAAGGACTGCGATCTCTGCATCAAAAATACGGTACAACCTGTCAAACCAAATGGATCGAATTCCGTGACACCAAAAAACCGGAAGAATTCATCCACATCGATTATTAGGAGGAATTACAATGCGAAACAAAAAAGGAATTCTTGTTTTGCTGGCACTCTCGTTACTCTGCGGCTGCTTTACCGGCTGCAAAAAAGACAAAAAGGACAGCAAAGAAACGAAAGAAACCACACAAACCACTGTGGTAAGCAGTACGGTTTCTGGCACTGCGACAGAACCGACTGAGATGACATCTGTTTCTACATATGTCCCACTCTATCCGCAGGACGGAGATACAACACCATCATACACCACAAAATCAAAATCAGATGAATCCTCTGTTTGTGTGGAATACAGCAGAAACGCCTTGCAGCCGACTACGATTGACGGGATCGCTGGATATTATGCTCCGGTGGTGGAAATTCCGGTGGACTGTACCAAGATCAATGACAATGCGTTTGAGAATAACCCAACCGTGCAGACACTTTCTTTTCAGAATCCCTATACAGAGATCGGAAGCTATGCTTTCAGCAACTGTAGCAGTCTGAGAGATGTGACGTTTCCAGAAAAGCTACAGACTATTTCAGACAGTGCGTTTCAGGATTGTACCGGAATCAAAGAACTGGAGATCCCGGAAAGTGTAGAAAGCATCGGAAACACCGCCTTTTATGGCTGCACGGGAATGTACAAGCTGACGCTGCATGAGGGGTTGAAATCCATTGGTGATACTGCTTTTTACGGTTGCAGCAGCCTGATCAATGTAGTTATTCCAGATGGTGTGACAGAGATCGGAGATTATGCTTTTGGGAATTGCAAAAGCTTGCTGAATATCACTATTCCGGAATCTGTTGTCAAATGCGGACTGTATCCGGCAAGCGGTTCAGCAGATGTACCTGTGGAACAACAGCAAACGATCCAGGTTTTTGTAAAGGAAGGTTCCTGGATCGACCAGAATTTCGATATGGTGTTCCAGGGCATCAAATGCCTGAAGGTGTATCAATGAGGTGAGGAAAATTGTCTGATATTCGGAGAAGAAACACAGAAAACCATGAAATACATCAACATCAGGATTCTGTCCCCACTCAGAAAAAGACGTACATTCTAAAGAAAAAAGAAACGATTACGCAAAGAGGAACTCCTAATACATTTGTACAGCAAAAGATCCGGCAGATGTGCTTAAAACCACAAAAAAGAGATCAGGCAAACGAATCACAGGAGATCCGGGAAACAGATGCAAAAATCGATCGTTCCATAAAACAAGCCAGCCGTACACTCAAAAAAGCGGCACAGAGAAGCAGTATACGAAAAAAGGGAAAAAAGGCAGAAGCAGAAAAGCCGGAACAGTCCTATTCTTTTCAACAGACAACAAAAAAAGAAGAAGCTGTTGTGAAAAGCAGCATGGATCAGTCGATCAAGACCAGAGAAAATACGATCGGTATCCGTACTTCTACAGAAGAAGCAAAGAAAAATGTCGTTGCAAAAGAATATGCAGCGATCCGCAAAGCAGAAAAAGAAGAAAGTGCCGCAGCGATGCAAGCGAAAAGTCATGCAGCTGCGGAAACGGCAAAAGCAGTCACTGCGGAAGCCAAGAAAAATGCGGTAAAGGAAACTGCACAAAAAACAGCCAAAAAAGCAGCTGCTTCCTCTGCGAAGGAAACTGTGAAAGCAACTGCTTCTGCAAGCGGCGGCGGTTTGGTTTTCATTGTTGGTATGATCCTTTTCATTATCTTTTGTGCTTTGGCTGTGCTTATTTGTGTGATTGGCAGCAGCAATGCCAACGAAGAACAAAATCGGCAAAATGCCAGCAATGGCACTGCTGCTGTTAGTGAAAATGTGCTGCAATACAGTGATCTGATCTCCCAGTACGCCAATGAGAATGGCATTGGCAGATATGTTGCTTTGATCGAAGCCATCATGATGCAGGAATCCGGCGGTGTTGGCACAAATGTCATGCAAGTCAACTTTGGTACAGTGACAACGGCAGAGGATTCTATCCGTATGGGCGTGGGATATGTGCGAAATTGTCTGGAAATGGCACGAGTGACAGACCCCAATGACATGGATCATATCAAAGTAGCCTTACAAGGATACAATTACGGAACGGGATACATCACCTGGGTATGGAACAATTATGACGGCGTATATTCCGAAGAAAATGCTCAGGAATATTCCGATATGCAGAAAGCCAGTCTGGGATGGAATATCTATGGTGATCCACAGTATGTGCCGCACGTGCTGCGATATTACAGTGTCAGCAGCGGCGATATACAGTTCATCACAGACGGAGCGACGTTCGCATGGCCCGTTCCGGGACATACGAACATCACAAGTACTTATGGCTACCGTTGGGGAACGCTGCACAAGGGCATTGATATTTCCGACGGCGGTATCGAGGGACAGCCAGTCGTTGCTTCCCGTTCCGGTACTGTGACCAGAGCGGACAACGCTTGTCCCCACAATTACCCCAAGAATTCCAGCTGCGGCTGCGGCGGCGGATACGGAAACCGAGTGGAGATCTCTCACGGAGATGGAACATCTACCCTATACGGGCATATGCTGAGTATTACAGTGTCTGTCGGACAAACCGTCAATCAAGGTGACATTATCGGTTATGTGGGCTGCACCGGATATTCTACCGGCACACATTTGCATTTTGAGATCAAGCAGAATGGTGTTCAAGTAGATCCGATGCCGTATTTATGATGAAGAATCATCAAAACGCATTGACAAAGAAGCAGTGTACTGATATAATGATTACAAATACGCTGCAAAGAAAGTCAGGTGAACGCAATGGAATTATCCCCAGAAGAATATGACCCGGAAACTGGTTTGCCCCTCGATAAAGGTTATCTGGAATGTGATTTGCCGCCATATGTGCAGGAAGCCATTGACCAGATGCAAAAGACGTGGGCAAGATTAGATGCCGGAGAAAAATACATGGACTGGGATTGGGACTGGTGCAACTTGCAAAGCAATATCAATAGTGCCGAAGTCAACGGCGAGATCAGTTCTGAACAGGCTTGGTATCTGAGAGAAAAATATTTGAGGATCGAAAGAAGAAGTGATGAGATCATATGATTGACTTTACAAATTTGCCAAAAAAGAATAAGGCATATGCGGGTGCAAACGGAAATAAGATCGCTGTTGTTTACCAGAATGAAACATATATGCTGAAATTTCCGCCGCATCCGACCAAAAACAAAGAAATAAGTTACACAAACAGTTGTGTTTCTGAATATATCGGATGCCACATCTTTGAAAGTGTTGGAATTCCAGTACAAAAAACACTGCTTGGAACATATCAAATTCATGGAGAAGAAAAAATTGTAGTAGCTTGCAAGGACTTTACCTCTCCTGGCATTGTTCTTCAGGACTTCGCATCTCTGATAAACCAAATCATCAATTCTGAAAGAAATGGTTACGGAACGGAACTGGATGATATTCTTTCCACATTTGAAGAACAAACTGCACTGGATTCCGCTGTACTTTCCAATCGATTCTGGGATATGTTTATCGTAGATGCGTTGATTGGAAATTGGGACAGACATAATGGAAACTGGGGATTTCTGTATGACACCAGAAATGACAGTGTTACGCTCGCTCCTGTTTTCGACTGCGGCAGCAGCCTTTATCCGCAGGCAGATGAAGCGATGATCCACAATATATTGTCAGATAAAAATGCGTTGCACCATAGGATCTATAACATCCCATTGTCATCGATACAAATGCAAGGAAAGAAGATCAATTATTATCAGTTCTTATCCTCATTGCAGAATCCGGATTGTAATCTGGCACTGAAACGAATTGCATCACGCATTGATATGGTAAAGATCTTTCAGCTGATCGATGAAACGCCGTCAATTACAGTGCTGCAAAAAGAATTCTACAAAACGATGCTGCAAGCAAGAAAAGAACGAATCCTAGATCATTCTCTGAACTTGCTGCATCAGCAAATCCGAAACCGTAAAAACGGACTATCTCTTTGAATTCAAAAAAATAAGCATATCGAAAACCGCAGGAACGTCCCTGCGGTTTTTTGTTACCCCAAAGGAGGATATTTTTTATGAACAATACCATACACACCCTAGAGTGGCAGGGAAAAAAAGGCATGATCCGTTTAGAAGCAAAGTATCAAGCCGACTTACAAGAAAAGATCAACAACTTAGACGGTGACATTTGTCCCACTGGCAAGCTGGAAATCGTGGAACGAGCAAGTCTGACTGCATATTTTAATGATAAGCGATTAGACGACAGCTGGAATCCAGTTTCTTGGAAGGTCATGGAATCCTCTGTGCCGGGAGTGTATCAGATCCGTGGCATTTCCAAAATCGGCATTCGAGCAGAAATGCTGGAAAAAGTACAGCAATTTCTCGACGATGCCATTGCCGATGGCACACCGGTTTCCGTTCGGGCGTTTCGGCTTGACCATCAGCTCAAACAAGTCAAATGCGATCTGACATCTCACAAGAATACACTGCAAAAAATTGATATGCAGAAGGGTCTTCCCACCCGTCAGGAAGCACGCCGCCGTATGAAAGCATATAATGATCTGCAAAACGAGGGCGGTGAGGGATATGTTCCGCACATTTACTGCACCGAAGAACGGGACTATGCTGTAGATCAGATCGCTGTATGCCAGGAGAATATCAAAGATCTGACTGCTCAGAAACAGCAGCTTTTGTTTGACCACGCCACAGAATACTGTATTTATCAGATCAAAAAGAACGAAGCATATCATGGGATCCGTTTTTTCAGCAGTGCTGATCAGGAAAAAATGGGTGTCACCCTACATCTCGGTGATTATGACATGGTGTATCGTGGAAATATGACAGAGATCAGCGGAACAGACAAACTGGATGCCATTTTTGCAAAGTGCAATCAAGACATTCCGGCAGGATATATGGGACATTCTCTCAGTGTCAGTGACGTGATCGTGCTGAAAAACGGGATCGCTGTCACAGCTTTTTCTGTTGAACCGCTTGGATTTCAAGAGAAACCGAATCTGGAAGCAGAATTGTTCCAGAACGCTCAAAGAGCATTCTGCCAGCACCGGCGAAATCAGGGCATTACAAGATAAAGGAGGAACATTGTGGAGAATTGGTATCGAGATGACAACAACGGCATTCGCATCGGAAAAGACAAGGAATTTCTAAGAGTGCTTTGCGGAGCATCGGAAAAAACATATGCAGATACTCTGCCAAACCGCATCAAAGTGCTGCGGGAGATTCAGCGTATCCAAGGAAAAGAAACACTGGCAATTCAGGCATTGCTCCATGAAACGGAAGAAATGATACACGCCGAAGAAGATATGCAGGAGGGATTCTGCATCGAAGATCCCGATCAATATGAATCTGGGAGAAGTGCCTACCAAGCAGCAGAGCAGCGATTTCAGGAAATCGCAGATGATTTGCAGCAGCTGACACCTGAAACAGACGCATATACCTTTTGTCAAGTGATCTTGTCTGTAAATGGGATCGAACAAATGTGTTTCTTTTCAGAGAAAATGCAGCTGGAGAGCATCAAAGAATCCGCAGAATTTCAGGCGTTTCGGGAAAATGTCAGCACACCGCAACAGCTGAATGACACGGTTCAGATCAAAATCCGGACGTGCAGTTATGGGCAAGGGTTTGCAACTACACCATGTGCCAAAGAACTGGCGGATCTACAGCAGCACTGGCAGCAGATCCAGCCGAAGATCTGCTGTATTGCAGAAGAAAATGTTGTCACTCCTCTCTGGATCGGCGTGAGCGAGGTATTGCAGTCATATCTGGAAATGGGAAAATTTCTTGCGAAGCACCATTGGACACAGGAAACTCCAGGACAGGCAAAGCTGCGGCTTGCACCGGAAAAAGCCGGAAAACTGCATACCGCAGTCCGGCAGATCAAACTTCGAACTGGCACATGGCAGCCACCGCAAGAAGCAGTGGCAGCGATGAACCAACAAGGTATTGCAATATATCCCACGCAGATCGAACTTGTCAGAGTGGAATGCAGAGATCCAGCCGGAAAGACCAAACTGGTGGATTTGGATATGGAGAAATACGCCTTGCTGTACCAGAGAACAGAAAAACTGTTGCAGCAAGCCAGAAGAAAACGAACACTGGGACTGTGATGTACCAAATTGACACCGAAACAGAATTGTGATAAAATAGTTAGGAACAAATATAGCACTTCACAACAGAAAGAGAAAATCAAAAAATGAAAAGAAACAAAACATTTTTTTATGGCAGCTTGATCGCACTTGCAGCTGGATTGCTGATTTTTCCAAATCATACTTTTGCAGAAGAACAGGCATCACCTCTGATCGCAACAGGAACAACTGTAATTGCAACGGATACTACACAGGTGCAACCGGAATATTCCGGCTGGCAAAATATTGACGGGCGGAGATATTACTTTAGCCCAGAAACGCATCAAAAAGTGACAGGAGAACAAGAAATCGACCATGTTTTCTACTTGTTTGACTGGAATGGTGTGCAAAAAACGGGCTGGCGGACGGTAAATGGCAAAAGAGTATATTTTGATCCGGAAACTGGTACGATGCAGACTGGTTGGATCTCTGTGTATGATAGCCGGTATTATGCAGATGCAAACGGAAAACAAACTGGTGAGATCCAGGTAAACGGCACTCGTTATCTGTTGGACAATGAAACCGGAGAACAGCACACTGGCTTTTGCACCTTTTCGGATGGAACCATTTCCTATTATGCGGAAGATGGAACGATTCAAAATGGCTGGATCGACAGCCGGTATGGAAGAAGCTTTAGCAAAAACGGCATTTTGCAGACAGGCTGGCAGACGATCGACGGGAAAAGATTTTATTTTACGGAAAAAGGGTTTGCCCAGACTGGTTGGAAACAACTGGACAATAACAGATATTTCTTCAAGTCCAACGGTGAAATGCAAACTGGCTGGTTGTACCTTGATAAGACCTACTATTACTTCTTAAAAGACGGAAAAACCGTCAGCGGTTGGCAGAATATTGACGGAAAACGGTATTATTTTGTTTCCGGCACAGCTTTGATGGGCTGGCAGACACTCGCCGGAGAAACTTATTATTTCACTCGCAACGGCATTACGATCGGTGATGCAGTGATCGACGGAAAGACATATCATTTTGGACAAACCGGCTGCATGACACCCAAAGCGATCGCATGGCAGCAGGCAGACGGTGCAGAACAGCAACGCAGCAAATACCTGATCGGTATTCGCCGGTGGGATAATTATGTTTGGACAGTTTGCGGTGAGAACGACCAGACGATCGCCAATTCAGCGTGCGGCATCTTTTCTGTGATCAACTCGGTATATTACAAGAAAAATGTGTTCCTTGATCCGATCACGATCGCAGATTGGGCAAAAGCCAACGGCTATCGTACCGCACACGCCGGTGTGGATGTCCGTTTCTTTCCGGCATACTTAAAAACATTCGGAAA
>OIEC01001425.1_pt1 | contig 10483 bp, 13 predicted proteins | sample 1604801 | NCBI WGS metagenome assembly OIEC01 (sample SAMN01760940, study PRJEB22395) | human gut metagenome | reverse complement strand
ATCCTCCATTATCTTCCCCTCGGAGAGCGCACTTATGGACATACGAAGTGTGTCTGTAAGTGCGCCCTTAGTAAAACTAAGGGACTTACTAAGGTATATAGTATCACATCTTTTCTTGCGACTCAAGATATGGTATTATATAAAAAATAGAAAGGAGATAATACTATGGCTAGTATAGACGAGCGTTTGGAAAAGTTAAAAAAACAAAAAGAAGAATTAAAAGCGAAAGAGAAGAAACTTTTAGCACAGAAAGCAAGTGCGGAACGGAAGAAACGCACGAAACGATTGATTGAAGTAGGAGCAGCCGTTGAATCTGTACTAAAACAGCCGATTGAAAAAGAGGATTTACCAAAACTGATTAATTTCTTAGAGCAACAAGAAGAAAGGGGAAATTATTTTTCTAAAGCGATGAAATAATCTTTTTGTTATGATATAATCGTATCGTTGCCACTCCCAGACAGGCACAGGAGGGAGGGTTGACTTTGCAAGAACAGTTTATTTCATTTTTTCTTTCTGTCCTGGCAAGCGTGATTGCCTATTACGTTTGCAAATGGCTAGACACTAAGAAATAACCGGCAACTAGCCTAAGGTATAAGCCACCTTGCCAAAACGGAATAAAAACCCCCATGAGGTGCGAACTCATGGGGGTTTTGCTTTGTTGACTTTTGCAAGTCGTTTATTTCATTTTGCCTTAAGCATAATATAGCATATGCCTTAGCCATTTGCAAGTATTCCCGTGTTTATCAGATTTTATATTTTTTATAAAAAATTGAGCAATATTTCTTGAAGGATGAATTTCGTTCTTCTAGAAAACCAAAATTTGGTTTTCTGGCGGCTCTCCTTTCTCCTCTTCCCCCTCACACTCCCCTATTTTCTCTATTCTCTAGTTTTAGATAGATAGATAGATGGATAGATAAGATATGAGATAGCTATAGTTATATATATATATTAATATTTATTTAAATATATATAATAAATAAGCTGCCCTAAATTCTTGTCTTGGCAGAATAGGCAGCTTATTTTAACTGAATATGAGCCCAGAATGGGAAGCTTAATAAAGCACCCTGCTGGTTCTTAGCAATAATATTATTGCAATTACATGGCAAAATGTCAATGGCAGGCGGTTTGGGCTGTATTATTTTGTTTGCTATTGTCTGTTTTTCAGCAATATGCCCTAAAACGAACGGAAATAGTCTTTAAATCAATTTTAATGTTATTTATGAGGAATTGTGCCAAATTGTAATTAAAATCGATTTAAACAGTATTTCTGTTTGTTTTACGATAGGGTGCGGGAATGGAGTCAGGTCTGAACTGCGGTACCGGAACGGAGTGAGGATAAGGAGCTGTTCGGACTTGACACAATGACACGGTATACGCTCTTGCAAGCGGAAAGCAGTCTTGCTTTCCCTGCCTTCCAGTGGCGAACTGGTGGGGTGCAGGGGCATAATGCCCTTGCTGGGTATGCCATTCGGCAGGGCAACGCCCTAAGAGTTATAGTGCTGCATTATTCATTTTCAGGGTATCTCTTAATTACGGGATATTAAAAAGCTAGGAAAATAACGGTTTTTGAGACTTATAGGTAACCAAGAAATTCCACAAAGGTAATTAAAATTAAATAAGCTGCCCTTTTCTACTAAAGGCAGCTTACTTATTGTTACAAAAATCCCAGAATGGGAAGCTTTCTGTAGTAATATAATTGACAGAACGTCTTGACTATATTTTTTTGAGTATTAAATAATTTCCAATTTTTTTAGTTGAATTTTGTCTTTGTAAATATATATATAAGATATACGTTTCTATCGTTTATACGTTTAGGGATTGCTAGAAACCGCATAAAACAGTACTATTTTAATTTTAAAAAAGACATTTTTACAGTTAAAAAAGACGTTTACACAGTCTAAAAAAGACGTTTACACAGTTAAAAAAGACGTTTACATACTTTTTTAAATTGGAAGAATATTACATAAAATGGTAAAAAAGACTTATCATTTAAATTAATAGTGATTTTAAAAGACATATTAATGTTGAAACAAGGCCTTTAATATGTTATTATAAATTAAAGGAGGTAAAACATGAAAAGAGAATTAGATACAAAAGAGAGTATTAAGACAGTAACAAGTAATCAATTTATAACAGCCTGTGGTTTAGAGGGTATAAGTCTTAAAGCAAGAAAATTATTGTATATTGCTATATCACAAAGTAAAAAAACAGATACAGAATTTTATGAGTATGAAATTGGTGTGAAAGAATTTGCAGATTTAATGGAAATTGATGCAAGTAATGTATATAAAGAAGCTGATGTCCTCACGGATGAATTAATGAGAGGCTTTGTAAAAATCCAAGAAAAAAATAGTAAATCATGGAGAAAATATCAGTTATTTGATATGTGTCAATATACAGAAAATGGTAGTATCAGATTTGAGATAAGTAAACAGATGACAGATTTTTTATTAAATCTTACAGGAAGTTTTTCACAACCTCTTTTACATGATTTTTTAAAGATGCGTTCCCCATATAGTATGGCTATTTGGCATCTTATGCAAATGAAGATGAAAAGTAAAAAGCCAGGTATCACAGCAACTATGGGATTTGATATATCCTTAGCTGAGTTAAGAAAAGTAACTGGCTGCACTGATAAATTGAAACAAGTAGGTGAGTTTAAGAAAAGAGTTTTAGATAAAGCATTGAGAGAGATATTTGATTGTGCAGGTGTGAAAATTACCTACCAGAATATAAAAGTGGGACGTACTGTAGAGGGATTCAGATTCTTTGCTGAAGGAATAGCTCATATTGATTTGAACAGAATCCCTTTAGCCGAGCAAGAACGAATACAAGCTAATGCAGAGAGATTAAAAAAAGGAGAACCTTTGCAGTAATAAAATTACAAGGAGCAGCATATACTACATGATTGAAATAATTAGAAACTGGAAGAAGAAACGACAAGATCATAAACAGGCAGAGCATGAGAAGTTACTTGTGGAACTTGCAGAGATGGTCGATAAGAGACGAGCAGAATTACTACAAAGGGAAAGAGAGGGATAGTTATGGAATACAAAGAGGGAAGATTAGGTTACAATCGCAAAAATGACCGTTATGGACTTCTGGTAACGGATTTGTGGGAGATTGATGGATTTTCCTGCGGAAACCGTCTACAGGTAGAAATCAATGGGGAGTGGGTAGATACACACATGGAAATGGATTGGTCTACTGGTAAAGGAGTTTGGTATCTTACAGAAACAGATTTTAAAGGCTCTGAGTTGGAAAATAAGAGAGTTCGAGTGTTAAGAAATAGATAAGTGCAAAAAGGTGTTTTTTAATCTTAATATCACGTTTTTATGTACACTTTTGGGAGGAACACTATGGAGGATTTAGGGAAATATACGAGAAGAACAGAACTCTATAAATTATCTGCTGAAGAACAGACAGAAAAAATGAAACTGGTTATGAAAGAGGTTGAGAAAATAAGTGCTTACACAGGAGTTTCAGAAGAAGCTGCTTATAACTTATTTCTCAATGGATATGATGTGCCATCTGAATTGGACGGGCAAAAGATAGCATTTTCAGAAAGTGAACTTACACCCGACTTGCTCTCTAATCTGGCAGAAAACAATGTACGCAGCGTTAAAGTCATGTCCGATGAATCCATTGCGGCCGGCTATATGGATTACTTACATAAGCAGAAAAAAGATAATAAGTTTTGATAAGAAAAAAAGCACGAAAACCCGTATGTTTTCGTGCTTTTTCAATACTCATAAGTATTGATAAAACCCTTAGATTTACACAATCTAGGGTTTTTTTTATTATCAAAAGTCTTTATCAAAATTTATATATAGTGTCAAGTGGATTTAGATGATAGTCATATATAAATCAGATAGTCATAAGTAGTCCGTCGTGAAAGCCGCATAAATAAAGGATATTACATTTTTTTAATGGACATTTTTGTCCGTAAACCCCAACGAAGTGTCCATAAAAAATAATAATTTGAAAGTTTTAATGGACATTTTTGACCGTAAAAAACAAGGTGGGGTTTTCGGTACGTGCTACGCACACAAAAATATCCATTACTACGACCCTAAAGGGTCTGTTTTTTATATACCAAATTAGGGATTTCTTAAATCCCATTTCTGGGAGTCGCATCCCGTTTTCGGGAAATATATCCCATACTAGGGATTTTACTATATCCCATTTCCGGGAATCATATCCCACATACGGGAATTTACTACATCCCACTTTAGGGAGTCATATCCCAAATGTGGGAATTAGAAATATCCCATTTTAGGGAACTACATCCCAAATACGGGATATATAAGCCGTCAGGCTTATTGCAAGATACGCATTTTGTGTGTACAAACTGCAAATCTTGTTAGGGGATACCCCTAAAACCCCTCGTGTACCAAAATTGGTATATGCAAAATATCAGTTTTGGTACATACATACCAGAAATGGTATATAACATTTTTGGCAGAATACCAATTATGGTATATACCCAAATTGATATTTTATCCTATAATCTTAAATAATTAGATGCAATAATTGATATACGATTATGTCCTAAAGCCTTTGATGCTGCGAGCATGGCATTTTTGTCTAGCCAGGTGCCCTTACGGTCACCCCGGCAGTAATATATCTCACCATGTTTTAACGACTCAATCGGTCTGGCGTACATCTGATATACCTTAGTCGCATAATCTGCCCGATACGAGTGTATATCCGCCCCAGAATGCACTTTACCCCAGACTTTGGCTAAACCATTGCCTTTGGACATAATATCGCAACACAGGGCAATCTCGGCTTGGCTACCGACAAAATTAATCCGGCGTACTCTGCCGCCTTTCGTGCTACGATGCACATATAATCCCGGTCCTGCACTACCGTCTGGAGCCGCAAGCCGGAAATCTTCATAGCGTAAATCTTGTAACTCCGCACGTCTCAGCCCGGAGCATTTGCAGAATGTGATTAAATCGGCGTTATTTCGTTCGCTAAAATGTTTATCCCGAACGGCATCGCCCCGACTACGTTTAATATCTGCCCGGCGACGTGTATCTGTCTCAACATCTTTAAAAGGCTTCTGTCCTCTGCCATGCCGACAACGGTATAATTTAGATAATGCAGCCACATCAAGCTTTTGTGTACTGGCAGACAAAACACGACGGCTTGCTATCCACTCCGGGACGTACTGCCGACATTGCTTCAGCGTCTTACAACCATGATTTTCTTTGCACCAATCTAAGAAATAACAACAATGTTTGATGTACGTCCGATACGTCTCCCAAGTATAAATGTATTTATGGTCTATATCATCTATCTTATCTTGGTGTTTAGAACGTCCAACGCCTGCCTGTGTCATCTTCTGCAGGCGGTCATCTGCCTGCCCGATCAATGATTTTTTGTTCTGATGCGACATAATAACACCCCCTTATAAAAAATCTAATGTTAACGTGTAACTGTTAAAGCTAAGCATACCCACGACTTAATACAATGTATCAAGCTCTAATTAACAACTCGTGGCTGTTGGTTGCAATTTCGAGGAGCAACACCCTGTCCGACATAAATTTATGGGTTACAGATACTATCTCACCTTAATATTTTTCATCTAAATCAACTAGATAGTACCGCCGCAATTTTTGGATAAATACCGCCAATCCCCGTTTACTCGTACATTTTTTAGCAAAAAAATACGAGTAACCGTCATTGGCTACCCGTTTTACTCGACAATCCGGAAGCAACATCTCCGGATGCTAACACCTGCTTCTGCAGAATAAAATTCTGCAAGTTGGGTGCAGGAGCAACCACTAACTTTGCCTAAGACTTCGCCCATCTGGTGGACGCTAATCATAGGACTTTCTCCAGTTCCTCCTTACTTTGAAATTATACAACTACAATATGCATGACTTAGAAAAAAAACTTTTTCAACTGGAAGAACTGTTATTCTTAAGCCTCCAGACATCTCTAACTAAGTACATCTCTAGTATGATAGATTGCAACAACAAACAGCAGAAATTTTTATTTTATGGAATCCAATTCTTTAAATCAAACTATTTGCATGAAAAAGAATCGAATTCTTTTTCCCCAGAAGATACGACACACCGCACAACGGCGTGTATTGCCTGCGGCGCATCAAACAAGGCAAGAATGTATTATTTTTCTATCTGTACCAGAATTCTTCAAAGAAATCTGGTTAAGTTATCCAATCCTACCAGAGTTCTACCAAAATTCTTTGTTCTGCAGAACCGAAAAAAGAATCGAATTCCATAAACCTAGATTTTTATAAATGTTTAAATTTTTTATTAAGTATGTCATGCAGCATACACTTTTTAAAGAATCCGATTCCGCAAAAACATCAGAGCAAGCCGATAATCTTATCCTCACGACTATCTTATCGGCATTGCGCCGCAGGCTAACTCCAACTGCCTACATACTAGAAATTTAGCCAATACCCTTAAACAAATCACTGCCTTGTTTGTCAGAGAAAAGCGCCGGAGCGTAAGCGTAGGTAAGATACACGCCGTTGTGCGGTGTGTTCTCATAGCCTAACGGCTTTGCACTGTTCTTCGGGGTAGCCATAGCCTACCCCTCTCAACAGCACTATAACAGGAGATAGACTTTAGTTTGTTCTAAGTGAGGATACGCCCAGATACTGGCGTATCCGGGCTGAAGATATATAAGATAAGAGTAAATTTTTCGGATTTTATTAAAATATGGCTTATTTATGCGGTTTTTAGCAGTTTTGCTTGTTATGATTTTTAATATTTTTTGTTATGATTTTCAGTATTTTTTGTTATGATTTAATTAGAACAAAAAATAAAATCATGATTGACATATATTTTTTGTTATGATATAATTAGTACAAAAGATACAGAACAGCATAACAAAAAGAAATTAGAACAAATATGTCATACTAATTAGGAAAGGAGTGATAGAGTTGAAACAGCAAACGACTAAGAATAAAGTCAAAGTCATTGGAACCGAACAATATATTAATGTCTCAACTGGCGAGCTGGAAGAGATGCAAGTCACAACAATAGAGGAGCGAGATTATAATTTTACCAAGATTTGGATGAAGAATCTTATTTTAACGATGGATATTGTTGGAAATCAAAAAACTAAATTTTGCTTTTGGCTAATCGACCACCTTAACCGGGATAATATTTTAATTGGTACTCAAAGAGATATGGCTGAAGACTGTAACGTATCATTGCAAACAGTCAGCGTTACTTTAAAATTGCTTATGGATGCCAATTTCCTCCGTAAAAAACAATCTGGAGTTTATATTGTTAATCCAGATGTAATTTACAAAGGTACTCACGCAGCTCGATTAAATGTTTTAAATCAATATAATTCAGCCGAACGCATCATTATGACGGACGAGGAAAAATTGTCTAATATCGAGCAGTCAATTAAAACATTGCAATACAAAGCCGATAAATTAAGAACTAAGTGTCAAGTTAACGAAGCTATACCTGTGCCTGATCCAGAGGCAACTGTATCATGATTATGAAACGAAAAAACATACAAATCCCAACAGATTTATTTTTAAACTTATGTAATTACCACCTTGCCGGTATCCGTTCACCCGAACAGGATCAGCGGATACAGCAAGGGTTACAAAACAAATTAGATGCGGTTAAACGGCGGTCAGATTACCACCAGAAAAGAGATGCATATGATAAAAAAGATATTTAGAACAATCAAAAATATACTATTTCCCAGGGTCTATATGCCTTGGGAACAACCTGGCATCAGCAATTTATCATCTGCCGAACTACAAGAATTAATAAATCTAATAGACGAACATCTGGCAGAATTAGACGAGGATGGAGAGATAGAATGAATAGTTTAGAAATAACAGCTTACAAAGCTTATACAGCTCATAGAAAAGCCTTTGACACATGGGATAATGGCAACATAGACAAAGTATGGCTGGATGACAACAAGAACATTTGCATTAAATATACTTCCGGGAAATGGTGGCACTATTCCGTTTCTCAATCTGGCGATTGGATGTGGTGGTAAACATGAGAAAAATACTTAATTTTTTAAAATTATGCTTGCCACAAAAAGACCCCTATCCATGGGGGATATATGAAACAACTCTAACGGACGTACCACCCGAAGTTCTGCGAGAACTGGAAGAAATGGTAGATAATCGCCGCAAGCAACTCTTAAGGAGATGATACTATCAGAAAATCTTATTATTTGCATACAGAAAAAGATTGTAACTTAGATACAGTCAATGCAGCATTAAAAGACCTTGGTTTAAATCTTAATATAACAACCGATAGAAACAATAGAAAAAGACTAATCATTGATTTTAACAAAAAAATTTTGACACCTATCAATGGTAACGATGGTAAATTAGGCAGGCATCTAAAAAAAATTGATTTTGATGCTATAGAACGCATGAAAGCAGAAGGTATGACAAATACGCAGATATATAAACGATTAGGCATAGCTAAATCAACATATTACTTGAAATTAAGAGAATACAATCAAAACCTATAAGTTTTGATTATGGCAGGTTTTTATAAATCTGGCTAAAGAGCGAAAAATGATATATACGCATTGTACCAGTAAAAATAAAGTTATCAGGTTAATTGAGATTCGATTGCGGATCAGGTCGGCAAAAAATATTATTCCAGCCAGACTAAAGAAAGTTATGAATAGACTTAATCTATCCCAGAAATATTTTTTATAAATCTTTCCAAGTCCTATGAAGATATATATTATAAATCCAACGAGTGCCAGTGCTGCTAACACAACAATCACTGGTAACAAGTTATGTAAAACAATTGCTAATGATTGCTTTTGTACCTTACTGCCCCATTCTGAGGCTCGTATAGCGGTTTTGTAGGCATTTGATACCACTGCCTTTAGAATGTTGCCTGCCTGTATTAAAAATGCTGTAAAATCTATTCTGAGCGTTTCTGAGCGTATTGCAGCGAAAAGGGTAATAAGGCATGAATAAAACAGAAAAGATAAATTAAAGGCTTGCTGACTATATTTTTTTGCTTTGTAAAGTTCTTCTGCTTTTCGCTGAATCAATATATTTTGATTTCTTTTTGCATTGCTAATCTTTAATTGTCTTGTATTCAGGATACGTTCCTTTTCTGCATAATCACTCTTAACTTTAGAGACTTCTGTCATAGCCTTTTCTGCTGCTATCTGTAATTCTCTGTTCTGTTGTTTTAAGTTTATATTTTCCTTTAGTACTTTGTCGCTCTCGTGAAATCTCCCTATCTTGTCGTTGAGCAATCTTATCGTTTCGCTTTTCTGCTGAAGCTTGCTCATCAGCATCGAGTTTGCGGATAAATTCTCTGACATCTCTTGTTTTAATCTCTGTATCTGTTCTTCCTGGCTGCAAGCTTTTTCTTTCCATTGTTCCGCTTGCTCCAGTACTTCTAAGTTTTGAGAGTCTTTCCTCGAAAGTTGCTCCTGCAGGTTTATTACTTCCTGTGACAGTTTCTCGTTCTGATTGAGGAGTTTGTCCATCTCGCTGATAAGCAGTTCTACCTGCTCGGTTGAGTAATCTGTTGATTCTCTCATTTGCCTGTTTTCCTTTCTCCCCAATCAATTCTGTTATTTTTGTATTTAATTCTCTGATCTGCTGTCTTAATACCTGTAACAGATTATTTTTTTCCACGATTTCTCTATTTATTTCACAGCGTTCAGCGATGCCACCTCGCTTTTCAATCAAACGTGCTGCATACCCCTCATGAATCGTTGGTATATAATCTATCCCTTGCCTTTCATAACTTCTATGGTCTACTTGATTCTGTGGAGCTAAATATTGATTACAACACTCTGCCCATCTTTTTCTCCATTCTTCAACTTTCTCCGATTTGTTCCAATCATTTGTTTCTACAGTTTCCCTCTGCCATAATTTGCGCCCATTAGCTCCGATTTTCTGTTTTCCATCTGCATCAAGCACAGCTATCTTCTGTCCATCTTTGTCTAATTTATAAATCTTCTTTTCTTTCTGTCCCCATTTCCCATTTTCTTTTATCTGTCTTGTAGTCCCCATGATATGTGCATGATGGTTATTATCTTTCCAGTGTATATTTACATCGACACACATACCTTCCTCGACAAGTATTTTTGAAAAATCACATACTAATTTCTTGCTCTGCTCTACTGTCAGCTCGTTAGGTAATGCCAGTTCCCATTCTCTCGCCAGTCTTGCATTTTTATTTTTTTCAATCTTTTGCACTTCGTTCCAGAGAGTCTCCCTGTCTGCATATTCAGCCGGAGCATTTTTGCATAAAAATATTTCGGAATATATCACCTCTGTTTTTTTTGTAAAGTCATGAAGGATTCCTGTTTCTTTATCTCTCAATTTTTGTGCAGCACGATACGCAGAACAAGCAACTGCACTTCTTCCATCAGATCGTCCTATGTTTTTAATTGAGCAATGATAGATTGCCATTTTTAATCCTCCATTATCTTCCCCTCGGAGAGCGCACTTATGGACATACGAAGTGTGTCT
>OIEC01001423.1_pt1 | contig 10489 bp, 7 predicted proteins | sample 1604801 | NCBI WGS metagenome assembly OIEC01 (sample SAMN01760940, study PRJEB22395) | human gut metagenome | reverse complement strand
CGTATCCGGCGGCCGTCCGCACGCGCGCTGTCAAACTGCTGCTCGGTGAGATCCACGCGCCGAAGCTTTCAGAGCGGCACATCAGTGCCGTTGACCGGCTGCTGTTTTCCGAATGCCCATCTGCCCATGTATCGCTGCCGGGCGGATTTACGGCGCGGCGGGAATACGACCGGCTGCTTCTTACTGCCGGCTCCCCTGCCGCATTCGAGCCGGTCACGCTTCTGGCCGGGGAATCCGCCGTTCTTCAGCCGCTCGGGCTCCGTGTTTGCTGCGAATGGCAAGAAAATTTTTCAGAAATTCAAAATACACTCTCCACTTTTGCCGTAAAGTGTGATACGATAGGCTCAACTACACAGATCCTGTTCCGTCCGCGCCGGGCGCACGACGAGATGCGTGTCTCCGGCGGCCGGAAAACGCTGAAAAAGCTCATGATCGACCGCAAGATTCCTCTGGACAGGCGCGGCCTGCTCCCTGTGGCTGCGGACGAGCATGGAATTCTCGGCGTCTACGGGATCGGCGTCAATCTTGATCGTGCAGCCGCCCCTGGCGACCGCGCGGTCATCATCAGAATAGAAGAATTAGAGAAAGAGGATTCGCTGTATGATTAACAAATCTGATATGCTTCAGGACATTGAACGCGTTCTTGTTTCCGAGGAGGAGATCCACGCGCGGATCAAGGAGGTCGGTGCGCAGATCGCGGAGGATTACCGCGGCAAGTGCCCGATCCTTGTCGGCGTGCTCAAGGGCGTCGTCCCGTTCTTTGCGGAAATGGCCAATGCCATCAGCATTCCTGTGCAGGAGGACTTCATGTGCATCACCTCCTTTGAGGGCGGTACGGAATCCACTGGCAAGCTGACGTTCCGCAAGGATATCGATCACGATATCGAAGGGCGTCATGTTCTGATTCTTGAGGATATCATCGACTCCGGCAGCACGCTCAAAATGATCTGTGAAATGTTCCGTGAGCGCAAGCCCGCGTCCATCAGGATCTGCACGCTGCTCGACAAGCCCACAGGCCGCAAGGTCGATCTGAAGCCGGATTACACCTGCTTCACCGTTCCGCCCGCGTTTGTCGTCGGCTTCGGTCTGGATTACGAGGATTATTACCGGAACCTTCCGTTCGTCGGCGTTCTGAAGCCCTCTGTCTATCAGGATCAGTAAGCTGATCTTTCTATCTATTCTTTCAAAAGGAGATACTCCGTGAATCAACAGCCCAAAACCGTACAGACGATCATTCTGATCGCGATTCTGGTGCTGGTGCTTGTGGTGATCTCTTCGTCCCTGCTCACGCAGAACAGCAGCAGGCTTGCCTATTCCGACGTGCTCGACCTGTTCGAAAATGAACGGGTCGAGTCGTTCGTTTTACAGGGCGACACGCTGACCATGACGCTGTATGCCAGCGATACGGCGCAGGCAGGCACGGCAGCCGCCAGGATCGGCGACATTGAGACATTCCACAAGGACCTCGACGAGACCATTGCCGCGCAGAGCGCGTCCGGCATTCTCAAGTCCTACAACTATCTTCCCGCCGTCAATTCCATCTGGCGGTCTGTCCTGCCTTATCTCGTCGTCGGCGTTGCGTTGCTGTTCGTCTGGTTCATCCTGATGAACCGCTCCGGCGGCAGCCCGAACGTCATGTCGCAGTTTACGCGCGCAAACGCCCGCTTTGGCGTTCCGAACGGCGAAGCCGTTACCTTCAAGGACGTTGCAGGCGCGGATGAGGAGAAGGAAGAGCTTTCCGAAATCGTAGAATTCCTGCGCGACCCGGATAAATTCAGACAGCTTGGCGCGAAGATCCCCAAGGGCGTTCTGCTGGTCGGCCCTCCGGGCACCGGCAAGACGCTGCTGGCAAGAGCTGTCGCCGGTGAGGCAAACGTCGCGTTTTTGTCCATTTCCGGCTCCGATTTTGTCGAGCTTTATGTCGGCGTCGGTGCAAGCCGTGTGCGCGACCTGTTCGATCAGGCCAAGCGTGTTGCGCCCGCTATTGTATTCATTGACGAGATCGACGCGGTGGGCCGTCAGCGCGGCGCAGGTCTTGGCGGCGGTCACGACGAGCGCGAGCAGACGCTCAACCAGCTGCTCGTGGAAATGGACGGCTTCTCTGCAAACGAGGGCGTGATCGTCATCGCGGCGACCAACCGCAAGGATATTCTCGACCCCGCCTTGCTTCGTCCCGGACGGTTCGACCGGCAGATCTATGTCGGCGCGCCGGACTGGCGCGGAAGAGCGGAGATATTGCAGGTCCACGCACGCAAAAAGCCGCTGGCAGACAATGTCGATCTGCCCGCCATCGCAAAGGCGACCGCCGGCTTTACCGGCGCCGATCTTGCGAATCTGCTGAACGAGGGCGCACTGCTTGCTGCGCGGAACGGCAAAGCCGCCATCACGCAGCAGGATCTGGAAGCTGCCATGATCAAGGTTATTGCAGGTCCGGAGAAAAAGAGCCGCGTCGTCAGCCACTCCGAAAAAATGCTCACTGCCGTCCATGAGGCCGGACACGCCGTGTGTATGTATTGTCTGGACTCGCAGGATCCCGTGCACCTGATCACCATCATCCCCCGCGCACAGGCGGGCGGTATGACCATCAGCCTGCCGCAGGATGACAAATCCTACGCTTCGCGCAATGAAATGTTCGAGACGGTCGTCTCCTTCCTTGGCGGACGTGTTGCGGAAGCGCTGAAGCTGTGCGATATCTCTACCGGCGCTTCGAACGATCTCCAACGTGCGACAAAGCTTGCGCGGGATATGGTCGCGACCTACGGAATGTCGGACGCGATTGGCCCTGTCTCCTATTCGTCGAGTCAGGAGGTCTTCATTGGCCGGGATTACGAAAAAACGAAGCCCTATTCCGAAGCAACGGCAGGCGAGATCGACGTGCAGGTGCAGTCGATCATGCGCGAGGCATACAAGCGCTGCGAGGAGATCCTGACCGCGCATTCGGAACGGCTGGATAAGATCGCGGGCTTCCTGATGGAAAACGAAAATATGAACCGCGCTCAATTTGAGGCGGTCATGCAGGATGAAGCATTGGATGCTCCCAAATCGTAAGGAACCAGCTTGCGCGCCGCAGAGACTGCGGCGCGCAAATCATTTGGAGGACATATGTATTACCGCTCCCTGAACGCGTATCTGCGCGAGACATTCGGCTGCAAGGTCTATAAGCTGGCGCTTTCTGCCGGATGCACCTGTCCGAACCGCGACGGGACGCTCGACGCACGCGGCTGCATCTTTTGCAGCGGAAGCGGTGAATTCGCCGCCTCCGCCGCGCTCCCGGTTTCTGAACAGCTTGCCCAGGCCAAACGCCTTGTCGCGGCAAAGGCCGGGCCGGATGCCCGATATATCGCCTATTTTCAGGATTACAGCAATACCTATGCGCCCGCCGATCAATTAAGGCCGCTGTTTCTGGCCGCAATCGTCCGGGATGAGATCTGCGCGCTGTCTATCGCGACCAGACCGGACTGCCTGCCGCCGGAGATCCTCGCGCTGCTCGCGGAGCTGCGGGAAAGGAAGCCTGTCTGGGTCGAGCTTGGCTTACAGACGATCCACGCATCCACTGCGCGGTATATCCGGCGCGGCTATCCCCTTTCCGTGTTTGACAATGCCGTCCGGCAGCTCAAGGCGCTGGATATCCATGTGGTCGCGCATATGATCCTTGGACTTCCCGGCGAAACACCGGAGATGATGGTGCAGACCGCACGCTACATCGGTCAGAGCGGTGCGGACGGCATCAAGCTCCATCTGCTGCACGTTTTGTCCGGGACAGACCTTGCTGAGGACTACGCCGCCGGAAACTTCGAAACCATGACGCTGGATGCGTATCTGTCCGTACTGGAAGACTGTCTGCGCGTGCTGCCGCGCGAGCTGGTCATTCACCGTATGACCGGAGACGGCGCGAAGCGCAGCCTGATCGCTCCCATGTGGAGCGCGGATAAAAAACGGGTCCTGAATGCGCTCAACCGTCGGTTCCTGTCCGACGATCTGGAACAGGGCTCGGCGCTGCTGCTCTGAACGTTTCTTCGATTCTGAATATTTTTCGAAAATGTCGAACAGAAAAATGATTGACAATCGTGAAAAAGCGTGTTATTCTGATTCAAGAGTAACGAATGCGGGCGAAAAGCCCGCATTCACGTCGTTTTCGATATTCTCGTTCCAGAATATCGAACTTCGGCGAACTTAGTTCGACTATATCGGAGGAAAGAGAACATGAAAAAAGAAAACCTGTTCGTCATTCTGACCGGTGTTGTCATCGGCATCGCAGCACTCGTGCTGACGGCGCTCGGCAACCCGGCCAACATGGGCTTCTGCATCGCGTGCTTTGAGCGCGACATCGCAGGCGCTGTGGGTCTGCATTCTGCTGCCAAGGTCCAGTATGTCCGCCCGGAGATCATCGGCCTTGTGCTCGGCAGCTTCCTGATGGCGCTGGCCTCTAAGGAATGGAAAGCCAGAGCCGGTTCGTCTTCCGCGCTCCGCTTTGTGCTCGGCGCATTCGTCATGATCGGCGCGCTGGCCTTCCTCGGCTGCCCGCTGCGCATGGTGCTGCGTCTGGCTGGCGGCGATCTGAACGCCGTCGTCGGTCTGGCCGGCTTCGCCGCCGGTATCTTCCTCGGCACGATCTTCATCCGCAAGGGCTTCACGCTTCAGCGGAACTACGCCACCAAGACGCTCGACGGCACGGTGCTGCCCGCTGTCATGGTCGGCCTGCTGATCCTGTTCCTGGCTGTTCCCACGCTGTTCAAGCTCTCTGAGGAGGGCCCCGGCTCCAAGCACGCCCCGTTCCTGATCGCGCTGCTGATCGCGCTGGTTGTTGGCGCGCTGGCACAGAAATCCCGTATCTGCATGGTCGGCGGTCTGCGCGACACGATGATGTTCAAGGATCTGCACCTGCTGTGGGGCTTCATCGCCATTTTCGTCACAGTCCTCATCGGCAATCTCTGCCTGCATAAATTCAATCTCGGCTTCGCCGGACAGCCGGTTGCACATTCCGACCATGTGTGGAACTTCCTCGGCATGACGCTCGTCGGATGGGGCTCCGTGCTGCTCGGCGGCTGCCCGCTGCGTCAGCTCATTCTTGCCGGCAGCGGCAACGCGGATTCTGCCGTTACGGTGTTCGGCATGATCGTCGGCGCTGCGTTCGCACATAACTTCGGCCTTGCCGGAAACGCGGCCTCCGAAAGCTCTGCGGGCGGCGTTTCCACCAATGGCCGCGTCGCAGTGGTGCTCGGTATCGTGATCGTGCTGGTGATCTCCATCGTAAACAGCATGAAGAAGCAGGAGGCGCAGAAAAATGGTTGATGCAAGAGGCTATCTCTGCCCCATGCCCGTCGTGATGGTGCAGAACGCGATCAAGAAGGACAATCCCGCTGCATTGGAAGTTCTCGTCGACAACGAAACTGCCGTTGAAAACATCAAGCGCTTTGCCGCGCACAGCGGCTATCAGGCGGCTGCCCGTGAAGACGGCACTGATTATCACCTGACGCTCACGAAGAAATAAGCAATACGCAAAACAAAAAGCCGTGAAATTCCGATGGGACATTCGGAGTTTCACGACTTTTCTGATTTTTGTAGTACGTCAGCCGACGCTGCAGCGGATGGCAAGCCTTGACTGGCCGCCGACGGTACAGGTGAAGAGTGTCAACGGCCAGCCGCCGCTGGTCATATCGGATATGGCGTAGGGAGAAAGCGTTTCAAGGGAATCGACCTTGTAGCGGAACACATTCTCGTCCATGTCTGTAAACGTGACCGCATCGCCCGGCTGGAGCTGCGGGAGGGACGCAAAATGGCTGCGGTAATTGTGCCCCGCAATGACGAGATTTTCAAGATACGCGGAGCCGGAGTAGCGGCAGGGCGCGATCTGCAGGCCGGGATAGCTCCATGTGCTGATGATTGGGAGCGACAGGCCGAGCGCGGGGATATCCAGAACGCCGATGTAGCGCTGGCCGTCGATCTCTCGTTCCGGCATGGGCAGCTCCGGATTCAGCACATAATCCGGGACAAAAGCCTCCTCTTTCCCCTCTCCAGTGGGAGACTGGGAAAGACTTTCCTGCCGGGGCAGGTCGGGGGTCAGGCGTTCAAGGACAAGCTCGGCAGCGTCGCCTGCGGCTGCCTCGCGGCGGAGGTTATAGGCCGTGAGCAGCAGCGCGGCGAGAAGGAGCAGCAGCCCCAGAATCGTGCAAAGCGTTCCGCGTTTAATCATGATCATTTTTCTTTTCAAGAGCGTGCCCAAAATCAGAAGCAGCAGGCCCGCCGCGGCAAGCACCGGGACCGGCCACCAGAGAAGCCCCGTCTGCGGAAGCTTCTGATGCTCAGGTGTATTGGTCAGAATGAACGTATCGCCGGTTTCCCGGATGCTTGAAATGTAGCCGGGAACGGCGTTTTCCTGTATTGCCCAGACGATCTCCGGGCCGTCCGGGCTATACCGGGGAAGGCCGCTCCATGTGTACTGCCAGCTGTCCGTGCAGCTGATAGTCCTTGTGTCGTAGACCGTGCCGTCCTTCAGGAGCGTGACCGTGATCGTATCGGGGCGTTTCTGCTCATAGCCCGTGTCGTCCCAGCGCTTGATCACGGTGCGCGTTGTGCTGTCTTCGTCCGGGCTTTGCGGGTTGTAATGTTGGTGTCCGCCGCAACTTTTTCAGCCGTGGCAAGCTCATAAGGTGCTCGCGCACTGTCGCCGGTGTACATCGGGAGCAGATCAGTCTTAACGGTCGGATTGCCGTTTTCGTCGCACTGCATATCGCTGACCTTAAGATCCGCCCTGCGGGAAAGGACGAACTTTGCACCGGTCAGCGGAGTCTTGGTCGTGCCATCGATTTTGGAAACGATCATGGCAAACGTCCATGCGTGGACAGAGCTCTCAGGCGTTTTGCCGGTGCCCTCGCCGTTGGGGTTGTTGCTGTACTCAAGATAAGCGGTGTTGGTGTTCTTACCTTCGCCGATGATATAGAAGTCGGCCTTGTCATTCAGAACAGCGGTATAGTTGACGCACAGGTCATTGCCTGCCTCGATCACGCCGTCGGCAATAGCCTGCTTGATATCGATAGAAAGCTCGAAATGATCGGCTTCCTTGCCGTCGACCATGATCTTGCTGGTAACAAGCGAGCAGTATTTGCTGTCGAGCTTGTTGTTCGGATCATTCTTGATCTCAATGGAGAAATCCTCCTCGGATTTGAAGTGTGGAACAGCAGGGCTTTCAGTGTCTGTAACCGTTCTGAAATTTCTTTGAAATCAATTTGAGATCGGCTGTTCATAATCCGGATAATAAGTTGACATAAAATCATTAAGAATTCTTAAATATTCGATTTTTCACGGAAAAAGCGGACATTTCCAGAAAACCACCTATTGCGTTCTGAAAACCATTATGCTACGATGTCTCTAGAAGATGGGCAGGAACCGCGCGCCGCGCAGCCCCTGCAAACCGGTGCGCGTGTGGGGTTCCACACGTGTACCATGCGCTCCCGGCAAGTAAGCGCCTGCCGGGGATGAAATTAAGGAGGAATTGCTTATGAAAAAACGTTTTGTGGCGCTTCTGCTGTGCCTTGTCATGGTAGTTGGCCTGATTCCGGCGGCGATGGCTGCCGGTCCAGAAGGTGACCGGAATTACATCACATTCAAAGCGAACGATGGAAGCTACGGAAGTTCCAGTGAAAGACTGCAGCAACTCACAGAGAGTGACGTTGCAATTGGCTGGGTCACGCTCCGTGCGAATGACTTTAACAGAGATGGCTACACCTTCCTCGGCTGGAGCACCGAACCCAACGGCCAGAAGATCTATAACGACGGCCAGACTGTTTCCGTAACCGAACTGTTCGGCGGACGCACCTACGCTGTTCTGTACGCTGTCTGGCAAAAGGACGGTGTGACGCCGCCCGTCGGCCCGTACACGGTGACCTACCGGCAGCTTACGGAGGTTTCTCTGACGGATCCCGACGTCGTTGACGCGAATGTCGGCGCCATGTACACGGTCAAGAACTTCCCACAGACATGGACTGTTCCCACAGGCAAGGTATTTGCGGGCTGGACGACGAACGGCAGCAACTTCTATGCGCCCAACGAGAACATTGTCCTCTCCCAGAACACGATTCTGTATCCGGTCTACCGCGATACCGTGTCGACCTGTGAGATCACCTACAACGATGCGCGCGACCAGCAGGAATGGAAGGTCACGGTCAACGTAGGCGATTCTGTTTACATCGATCTGAACGGCGGCACCGAGGCCTATCTCGACAATGTCAAGATCACCGCTTCCGGCAGCTACACAGTCACGCGCTCCTGCACGCTGACGTTTGCCTACAAGGGAGCGCAGAAGTCTCTGGGCTGGGATTATGACGCGGCAAGAACCCGCTTCACAGCCAGATGGACGGTTTCCAATGTCACGGTCACCTATTATGACTATGATTATGCGCGCGTCATGGAAGAGACGCTTACCTATGGCGGCACTGTGACCGTCGACCCGAACGGTGGCGCAGCCTATCTGGATTCCACATACGTGAACAGGCAGACAGTGCTGAACGTGACAAAGAACGCGACGCTCTATGACGCGACCCGCACCGGCTACAAGTTCTACGGTTGGGATAAAACCTATGACCGCAACGGCCAGCCCGTCTTTACCGCCATGTGGACGAAGAACGGTCAGGCGGACACGTATGACATCTTCTACTATGACTTTGATGATGCCAAGAGCGAATATGCCCGCTTCTACGCGAATACGCCCATCGTCATCGATCCGAACGGCGGCACGGCCCGGCTGGATACCATGTCTTTTACAACGAAGCAGTCGTTCCGGATCAACCGGGATTACACGCTCTCCGATGCGGCCCGCACCGGCTATAAGTTCTACGGCTGGGATCTGACAAAGTCCGGCGACACCTATACGTTTACCGCTATGTGGACAAAGAAGGGCGCGTCCGAAACGTATGATGTTTTCTATTATGACTATGACAAAGCCAAGAGTGAGTACGCCCGCTTCTACGTTGATACGCCCATCGTGATCGACCCGAACGGCGGTTCTGCCCGTCTGAACAATATGCCATTCACAAGCAAGCAGTCGTTCAAGATCGACAAGGATTACACGCTTTCCGACGCGGCGCGCACCGGCTACACGTTCTATGGCTGGGATCTGACGAAGTCCGGCAATACCTACACCTTCACCGCCATGTGGACGAAGGCCACGAGCACGGTTCCGTATATGCTCAACGGTGAAGACCATTACGCCTATATCAAGGGCTATCCCAACGGCTCCTTCAAGCCCAACGCGACCATCACCCGCGCCGAGGCGGCTTCCATCTTCTACCGCCTCCTGACGGATTCGACCCGCAGAACCTATTCCACCAGCTATAATACCTTCAAGGATGTTCCGGCCAAGGCGTGGTACAACACTGCCGTGTCCACCATGGCAAAGCTCGGCATCGTCAACGGCGGCTCTGACGGCTGCTTCCGCCCGAACGACCCCATCACCCGTGCGGAGATCGCCGCGATGATTGCCCGCTGCGACGGCAATTCTTACGGAAGCGCCTACACGAACTTCTCCGACGTCAAGGGTCACTGGGCAGCGAGCTATATCGCCAGAGCCTATGAGCTTGGCTGGATCAACGGCTACGGCTCGACCTATGAACCCGACAAGTACATCACCCGCGCCGAGACAGTCGCCATCCTCAACCGCGTTCTGAACCGCGCGCCGCAGACCACCTCGGATCTGCTCAGCGGCCTGAACACCTTCAACGATGTCAGCGTCACGTCCTGGTACTATCTCGATGTCGAGGAGGCTGCCAACAGCCACACCTACACCAGAAAGACCAACGACTATGAGTATTGGGATAAGCTCATCTCCGACCCGAGCTGGCTGTAAGACCTAAATTCCACAAGAGGGGCGGCGAAAGCCGCCCCTCTGCGTGTCGAAAACATCTTTTCGCCCCGCCGAGGCAGTTTTTCAAACTTTAGGAAAGTTCGAAAAACTGGTTGATTGAACGCGAGGGAGGCTCTTTGCCCCCTTCACTCTTCCCCTGCTGCCCTGTCATCCGACTGCGTTCCATCGTTTTTTGACAGACTAAGAGGGCGGCGAAAGCCGCCCCTCTGCTTTTTCGCTTCATCACCCAAGCGTTAAAACACCGTCACGATCTTCGCGTTCTCCCGGCTTCCGTACCGCCACACATCCAGCCGTCCTTCCGTCTTCGTGAAGCGCAGCGGCTGCGGAGGCACTGTGTCCAGCCGGTGCAGGACGGTCAGCTTCAGCTTGAGCGTCTCCGGGTGAATGGCCTTGATGTACACGCATACCGGCTGTCCGGGTTCCAGTGTATCGTCCCGTTCTGCCAGCCCGCACAGATTCGGTGTCAGCGCAATAAACACGCCATAATCCGTTTTTCCGCAGGCGATCCCCGTCACGGTCTGCCCCGCACGGAACCGCGCCGCGTTTTCCTGCCACGTTCCGAGCAGTTCCCGGAGCGTCAGCCCCACGCGCCGCCGCGCCGGATCAAGCGACTGGATCAAAACAGGCGGC
>OIEC01001418.1_pt1 | contig 10522 bp, 5 predicted proteins | sample 1604801 | NCBI WGS metagenome assembly OIEC01 (sample SAMN01760940, study PRJEB22395) | human gut metagenome | reverse complement strand
CTACGGTTGACGTGTCTGATGGGGGAGCGTCCTAACCCTGCCGAGGCGGCGCTTTCTTCGCGCAGCTGCTCGTATCGTCTTTCGACGCCCCTTTCGACGTGGTGCGACCGTTGGTTCGGCTTTTCGGATGCCGAGGTTGAGGCCCTGTTGAGTCATGCTGGACGCGAGGAATACCTGGATGATGCGCGTGAATGGCTCGAGGGATATCGGTTTGGCAGGGCCTATTGCTTGAGTCCGACGCGTGTGATCGGTTTTCTGGACCGAGGCTGCACAGCGCCTGTGCGAGCCGATCTGTATGGGTATGCCGATTGCCTGAGTAGGGTAGTTGCCGGGTGGAATCTCGACCGCCTTTCGGTCTTGTTCGATTTGCTCGAGGCTCATGGATGCGTTGAGGTCTCGCTTGGTTTGGGCGCTGCGGGGCCAGAGGCCTCGCCTGATGATGGCCTGTGGACGGCGCTGTATCTGTCCGGTTTCCTGACTACGGATTTGATTGAGGAGCCGGAGCATGGTGGTCGTCTCCGTGCTCTGCGGTTGCCCAATAACGAGCTTCGCCAGGCCTTTCGTCTGGTGATTATTGATTGGTTTGAGCGTGCTGCCGAGGACGTTCGAGACGCCGATGCGTTTCGAGACGGGTTGTGCCGTGGGGACGAGGATGCGGTGAAGCGGGCGTTAGAACGCATCCTGGGAGATGCGGGAATCGGTGCGAACAACCCAGATGCGCAGCTGCCATATCACCTGCTCTTGCAGGGGCTCTGCTTTGGCTTGCCGGGCTATGCCAATCCTGCCTCGAGGCGAAAGCGTGGCGCGGATCGTTGGGACATCCAGGTATTTCCTACGGGCACCGTGTTTGACGTGGCAGACACGATCGGCATGCTCGACGAGCGCCCGCTGATAACGGTCAATATGATGTTTGACTCCGGTGTGGACGCGCTGGGCCTAGAGCTGCTGGCCGTTCAGGCGCTGCTCGACATAGAGCGCGACGGCATCGACAAGATTCGCGTACCGCGACCCGGTGTGGGCCGCATGCGCTGGGGATTCGGGTTTGACGGGTGTCATGTGGCAGCGGTGTGCCAGCGGCTGTAGGGGCAGGCGATAACCGGGCTGCATCTGTTTCCCATTCTGTTTGCTTCTCGCTACTATAGAACGGATCGCTAACGGTCTGGTCGTGCTGGCGACTGGGATAAATACTGGTATATCCAACGTTCTATGGGGGTGTCGATTGTCTACGAGCGATATGAGCGTTAGCGTTGTGGTTCCATGCTACAACGCCGAGAAGTTTCTCGATCAGTGTCTCAGCTCTATTGAAGCCGATCCGATGAAGGAGCTCGAGATCATCGTGCTCAACGATGGCTCGACGGATGGCTCGCTTGCCATTATGGAGGCCCATGCGACAGGGGACGCTCGCGTTCGGGTGATTGATAAAGCAAACCAAGGCTATGGCGCAACCGTTAACAGGGGTTTTAACGAGGCGCGGGGCGAATACGTTGCCGTTGTCGAGCCCGATGATTACCTTAAACCCGGCATGTTTTCCGCTTTGTATCAGCTGGCTTGCAAGCAGGATTATCCCGACGTGGTTAAATCCTCATACTGGCGTGTCTATATGGCGGACACTCCAAGGGAACATCTTTACCACTGCCATTACTACCATCGGGTTAAGCCGGGGCGCCAGCCTTTTGTTCTTGCCGATGCCCCCATCTTGATTCAAAAGCATCCTTCTATTTGGAGCGCACTCTATAAGAAGAGTTTCCTTGTTGGGCATGGCATCTGCTTTAAAGAAGTCCCAGGTGCTGGCTGGGTTGACAATCCCTTTCTTATCGAGACGCTTGCCCAGGCAAAGACCATCGCTTACACCGATGAGGCTTGGTATTGTTATCGTGAGGATTTGCCCACGGCATCGTCTGCCAGCGTTAACAGCGCCCTTGCCTTAACGCGTTGGAATGACATGGCCGACGTGCTCGAACGACTTGGCGTTACGGATAGGGGAATATGGCGCGCCCTTTACACGGTGGGATTTCGTCATGCTGGTCTTGCCCTTGCGAACGGTGGCCTCGAGCAGCGAGATGTCTGCGTGCTTCTTAAGAAGACATTCCGCCGTATGGATCCGGCAATAGTGCGTGCTATGGATACTGTGAGCCCGCATCTAAAGCAGGCGTTTTCGCAGCTGACTGGTGAATCCGTAGGCGGGTCTGGCGTTCTAGCTTACCGTATATCGCAAATCAGGGAATTTGGATATACCCTAAAGACCGCCGGCTTGGGTTTTGCGCTTTCTCGCGTTGGGCTATCCTTAAAACGACGCTCTGCTGAGCGTTCGTAGATTTTACATGCAAAGGAGCTGCATGCCTTCTAAGGGACACATTGCTATCTATACGCAAGATGCTAAGCTGGGACACGAGGTCAAAGGCGCAACGCGTTACGTCTACCTTGCCACGCTACTGTGTGAGCAGGGCTACGACGTTGATTTTATTACCAGTGGCTTTCAACATTGGGATAAGCAGCAGCGAGATATTATGCACCTCGATCTGAGCATGCATCCCTTTACTGTGCATTTTATTGAAGAGCCTGTCTACCCTAAGAACATGTGTCCCCAGCGTATTTGGGCCCACCATGTGGTTTCAAAACGTGTTGTTAAGTTTTTTGATGAACACCATGCGTACGATTTGGTCTACTGCCAGATTCCGCCTAACGATGTTGCGCGTGAGATCGGCAAATGTGCCCATAAGTACGGCATTCCATTTGTTGTCGATGTTAATGACCTGTGGCCCGAGGCTTTCCGCGTTGCTCTGGATGTTCCGGTCCTTTCGGACATCTTCTTTGCTCCGTTTTACAAGCAGGCTAAGGCGACGTATCAGCTGGCCGATGCCATTGTGGGTACGTCGCAGGAGTACCGCGACCGTGGTGTGCGCGATGCACGTTCGGGTATTCCCAATGAAGTCGTGTACGTCGGCAATCAGCTTGCCGAGTTTGATGCCGGTGTGGCCAAGAACGCCGTTTTGATTGATAAACCGGCGGGAGAGATCTGGGTCTCTTATGCCGGCACCTTGAGCGCTTGCTACGACCTGGAGACTCTTGTTAAAGCAATCGGGATGGTTCAGAAGACCCATCCCGAGGTCAAGCTTCAGATTCTGGGTGATGGAGCCGAACGTGACAACCTTAAGGCCGTCGTTCAATCGACGGGCGCTGGTGTGACCTTTCATGGGTACCTGCCCTATGACAAGATGGCTGCATGGCTCAGCAGGTCTGATATCACGGTAAACTCGCTGGTCGAAAAAGCCGCCCAGAGTATCGTCACCAAGATCGGTGACTATCTGGCGGCGGGCAAACCCATGGTCAACACCAGCATGAGTGCTGAGTTCCGCGCAAAGGTCGAGTCAGACGGGTTTGGCGTTAACGTGCGACCCGGAAGCCCCGACAAGCTTGCCGCTGCGGTTACCGCCCTCGTCGAAGACGAATGGCACCGCAAGCAGATGGGGGAGGCCGCTCGTAAAATCGCAGAGAAGCAGTTTGATCGCCCGCATTCGTATATGAAGACTGTAAAACTGATTGAAAGCTTGATAAGGTAGCCCTTTTAAGAGTTCACGCTAACGGGGAATATCCTGTATTCAATTCTAATGCCATGTTAAAAAAGCGGTTGTTGGGCGATTTTCTAGAGACCGCTATCGTAGATTTTGCGATTTGGCTCGCGATGAATTATTAGGCTGAATTTTGTCCCTATGACGCTGACTTCGATTTCTGGGTCGATACATTTAGCGCCTTTAGGTTCTTCGCTGGCCAGAATGGAATGGGGACTTGGCGCAAACAGCTTTCTTGGGTTTCGCCTGTAATATAATTTATGCGCATCATTTGAACTTGTATTTAATGGGGGTTGGCATGAAACGTCACCTGCAACTGCTTGTTGTATCCGTTGCAGCGTTAGTTATTGGACTTAATCCATTGATTGGGCCGGTTGCTGCTGCTTATGCAATCAATGGTGAACCTGTACAGCAGGATTCAACTGCTGAAGTCGCGGATTCTGAGAGCAATTCAAACTCGACTAACGACCCCGCCTCCTCGCCCTCCAATAAGAATCAGGACGACTCTGACAATCTTGTCGCAGAAGAAAATGACCCTTCCGTTGTAGCGGATGGGAGCGGCGACGTTTTAACCGATTCGTATCAGTATCTCTATATCGCCTATCCGCAGCTTCCAGTCGGTGTGGACCAGGTGATTGCATTTGCCACCCCTAACGATTCTGATGCACTCACAGATGCGACTCTTAAATTGGAATCCACAACTGGGCACTCCCTTTCTGTTAGTGCGACGGCCGTCAGTGGCAATGCTGCTGCATTTCAGTTCGGTAAGGATTATGCCGAGTGCGGATATGATTTGATTTCGATCTCCTATCATCTGCAGGGCGATGCCACGGAGCACAGTGTCGATTTGATGCAATGTGGATATGCGTTCGACATTGATGCGAATGCCGCTGTGGACGATGGCCTAGCCGAAGGCAGTGCTAATTCGTCTGTTTATTATTCAGATGATTCTGGCAATGCGATTCAGGCTGCCACGATTGGCGACGCACTTACCGCCTCAAATGGGGAGCAATCTCTCTCTCTTGCCGATACTGCTGTGAACGGTTCGTATGTTATTGCTCTTGATCCTGGTCATGGCGGCGTTGATCCCGGCGCCCAAGGTAATGGGAAGAGCGAGGCGGATCTTACTTGGAAGATTGCTGTTGCCTGTAAGGCCAAGCTGGAGCGATATGGTTTTAAGGTCGTGATGTCTCGAGGGCAAAGTGGTTCTTATGGCAGCAACGATTTTCTGTATCGCGTTCAGCGATGCGTAAAGCAAGGTGCACAAGCTTTTGTGAGTTTTCATATTAACTCTGGTAGTTCTGCGGCGCATGGTGCTGAGGTTTACGCGCCTACGGCCAATGGCACGAGCTATACGAAAGCCTCCGTCGAGCTTGCTCAAAAAGTGATGAATAATTTGTCTGCGCTTGGCTTGACCTATCGTGGCGTGTTTCAGATGACGGTTGGTGACGAATTTGCCGTTGTTCGCTGTGCTCGCGAGCAGGGGATTCCTGGCATCTTGATCGAGCATGGCTTTATTTCTAACTCGGGTGACGTTTGGAAATACTTTAGCGATGCTGGCTGCAAGCGTCTGGGGGAAGCTGACGCCGATGCGATTATTGCTCAGTTCCCGCGTTCTAGTTGGATGGATTACTCCGCTGTATTTGATGCTGACTATTACCTAAAGAATAATCCTGATGTCGCTAAATGGGCCAACAACGATAAGGACAAGGCCCTCCAGCATTTTATTAACTATGGCATGGCGGAGGGCCGCCGAGGCAACGAGGCGTTCGACGTCCAGAGCTACTACAACGAGTATCCCGACCTGAGGGCCGCGTACGGGACTAATATTTCTAAATACTATATTCACTATATGAAGTGGGGTAAAAGCGAGGGAAGACATGGTACGGGAACTTCTTCGCTAAAAGAGGCTGTCGTCACTATTGCTGGTATCGATTATTCTCCTGTTTATGATTTCAAGTTCTATCTTGATCACAACAGCGATCTTAAGAAGGCCTTTATTAAAACGACTGGCGCGGGCGTAATCATGGTTGACGACAATGCGGCCTTGCGCCACTTCGTCAGGTATGGCATGGCCGAGGGCCGCCGCGGCAACGAGGCGTTCGATGTTTATGGCTATAAAACTCGCTATATTGATCTTCGCAAGGCTTTCGGTAATGATTTGAAGGCTTACTATACTCATTTCCTAAAGTATGGATTAAAAGAAGGACGGGATGGGTCAAGCATGACGAGCTTTGAAGGCTATATCATGTCCCCCGCTTTTTCTTCATATGAAGATGCTTCGGCTCATTATGCAAGAACTGTAGGGGAGCAGGCTTACCCGGTCTCTGTTTATAAAAATAAAGGGGCTGCTACGGTTAAAGAGTTCTGCAAGATCCTCTATGAAGAAGCTGTGTCTGAAGGGGTTTGTCCCGAGGTCTTATATGCTCAGGTGATGAAAGAGACTGGGTATCTCAAATTTGGCAATTTGGTAAAAGCAGACCAATGCAATTTCGGTGGTATTGGAGCAACTGGTCACGGACATCCTGGCTATACTTTCGCAAACGTTAAGGAAGGTCTTAGAGCCCAAGTCCAGCATTTGAAGGCGTATGCTTCGACTGAACCGTTGAATAATCCGTGTGTTGACCCTCGTTTTCGTTTTGTCTCTAGGGGTTGTGCCCCGAAGACAACTGACCTTAACGGGCGATGGGCTGTTCCTGGAACTGGATACGGCGAGAGTTTAAATGCAATCGTCAAAGCCGTTATAGGTGACTAATTGATAGTGAATTGGTTTCGTCATGGATAAGATTTTTCTTCAAAACGAGTATAAAAAGATATTTTCCAGAATTGTTAATGGAGACAACATAACGGTATTGCGCTATGGGGATGGCGAACGTGCCATTATGACCGGCGAAAAGGTTGTAGCGCAGGAAGGCTGGTCTTCCGAGGGAGAGTCTCCTTTGGCTGTTGCGCTCCGAGAGAGTCTTAATTTCACTGACGACAACGTGTATTACGGGATATCATGTCCGTGCTGTGATAGACCTGCATATTACTGGTATTCAACTCGAATTGCCAGTAAGCAAATTACCTTTGCTAACTTGTTTGTGAATTCGAATTACCAGACATTCAAGTCTGATTTTCTGACATTAACTCGAGATGCAATTGTGATTGCAAATCATGCTGGAAAAAATAATCGAATTGGTAATTTGAATGTTCTGAAGTATTACGCGGTGGGGGATGACTGTATTTCCTGCTGGGAAGAGGAATGTGGATCGATAGTATCTAGAATTATTTCTGAATATGGAAGCCGAGACAATTTGCTTTATGTTGTTTCGGCGGGTCCTATGGCTGAACCGATAATTGCGGAGCTTTACAAACACAATCCTAATAACTGTTACATTGATTTTGGTTCTTCAATTGATATTTATATTCATGGATCGGACACTAGGCCATATTCAAAGCCGGGCACTGTTTATTCAAAACGAAACTGTTGGATGTTTGACCCGAATACAGCGGATTTTGATGTGTCCGTTGTTTTGACTACATATAAGAAACCAGAATCGCTGACTGAACAATTAGCGGCAATTGATAAGCAGACATTAAGGCCACGTGAGATCAGGCTTTTCAAGGACGCCATTGACGGTTTCTACTCCATTGATTTGAATGATGAGTTTTTGTCGTCATTTGATGATTGCTGCATTGCGAAATGCAATAGGGGAGTTTGGGGCCGATTTGATTATGCAAGAGAATGCAAATCAAAATATGTATGCCTCTTTGACGATGATACTATTCCAGGGGATTGTTGGCTGGAAAGCTGTCATTTTGAAATGATGCAACACGAGGGAATTTACGGCACGATTGGAATAGTGCTCGAGAATTCAAGTGGTTATCCGATTGACAAGCGTTCATACTATCGAGTCGGTTGGGCTGAACCCAACGAGCAGCTAATGGAAGTTGATTTCGTTGGTCACTCTTGGTTCCTTCCAAGAAGAGCCCTTGATTATATGTTCGAAAATACCGAGCAATTGCAACAGTATAAAGTTGCAGCGGAAGACATGACTCTTTCTGCTAAGGCCTTGCAATACGGGTTGTCAACTTTTGTCCCACCCCATCCATATGACAATAAAAGAGTTTGGGGTTCGGATAGCTCTCTTGCTATGCATTTTGGGCAGGCTAGCGGATCTCTCTCAATGAATGTCAGCAATTTAAGGAAAATGGAATCCGCTATCGTTGAGTTAACCAAGACCGGTGCATCCTTTCTCTTTCAGCGTAATCCAGGCCTCGTTAAGATGCAAAAAAAGGATTCTGAATAGGTATCACAATGTGGAACTGATGAAGCATTATTTAAAGGTCATCCATCGCAAGGTTTTCAGAAGAAATAAAGGATGAGTTTATATAGATGGCAAACAAAAATTCTAGAATCAAAAATGCTCTCCTCGCCTCATTGACTGGGGTGGGTGAACAACTCGCATCTTATGTTGGTGCGTTTATATTTCGAACAGTATTTTTGTATGTACTGAATGCCAACTATTTGGGAATATCGGCGCTATTTACAAACATATTGCAGGTGTTTTCCCTGACCGAGCTTGGTATCGGCTCGGCTATTGCATTTAATATGTATATGCCAATTAAAGAATGCGATGATGAGGAATGCGCAAAGCTGCTCAATTTCTATAAAAGTGTCTACCGAGCAATTGCTTTAATTACTCTGCTTCTTGGAGCTTGTTTTTTTCCGTTTATCGATTCTGTTATCGCTGATCCCGGTAATATTCCGGATGATGTAAATCTTAGCGTAATCTATTGGCTTTTCGTATTTCAAAGTGTAACGAGTTACCTGTGCGTCTACAGGCAATCGCTACTCAATGCCGATCAAAAGGGTTATGTAATTTCCGCCGCTAACTCTATCTATAATATATGTTTAAATGTAATTAAAATTTTATTACTGATAGCTACTGCAAATTACACTTTTGTTCTTACTGCTGGAATTTTAATTTCCCTTGTTTACAACTTTGGCCTGTCTTGCTATAGCGCTAGGCAATATCCAGACATTATTGCGTTCAGGGATGCAAGGCTTAGCAACGCTAATAAGATTCGCATTTTTAAAGAGACTGGCGCATTAATGTGTCACAAAATCGGAGGAGTTGTTCTAAACAGCACTGACAGCATTATTCTCTCTTCTTTTATTGGCGTGGGGACAGTCGGTTTATATTCAAATTATCAGCTGATTTCATCTGCATTAGATTTGTTTTTAAATAAGGTTTTCGGTAGCTTTGTTCCGACAATTGGAAATGCCTTGATAGATGCGGGGGATTCTGAAAAACTTAAGTTGTATCAACGTCTTCGATTTATTAATATCTGGGCTGCGTCATTTTGCGCTTTGTGTCTTTATCTGTTGATTAATCCTTTTATTAAGATTTGGATCGGGGATAAATACTTATTGGATCAGGCTGTCGTTACGATTCTTTCCCTGCATTTTTTCTGGAATTCTTCAAGAATTATTAACGTTGGGTTCGTAAATGCTTCTGGCTTGTTTGTTAAAGATAAAATCAGACCTTTAATTCAGGCTGTTTTGAATCTAGTTATTTCCGTCTATGCCGTCATTCATGTTGGTATTGCTGGCGTTTTCATCGGCACTTTTCTTAGCACGCTCTTTACAAGTGCTTGGCGTGAGGGCGTTGTTTTGTACAAATATTTATTCCACTGTAGTTGTGTTGATTATTTTAAATGCTATTTAGGTTGGTTTTTTGTTTCGCTTATGCCCGCAATCGGGCTTCATATCTTGTTTTCATATATTCCAGATTCGCTGTTGGGTTTTGTAATTAGATTGGTAATTGCTGTCGCGGCGATAAATTTTTATTTTTGGATTGTGTTCAGGAAAACAGAATCATATTTATATATGAAACAACTCTTAAGTTCTATGACTAAGCGTGCTTTTACTAGATAGGCATCTTGATTGTGGCGTCCACAAATCGCGAGGCTGGGTATTTGCTCGCTTGAGCACTGTTGAATATGCGATATGACACTGCCGTTATTGCGCCTGAGCACCAGCGCCGATATGGGCCGTAGTGTTTTTTGCATTCGTCTGCTCCATTAGTATCGGTCTGAACTTCGAATGAAGTTTGTCGAGTAGCTAATCGTTGACCATGGGCAGGTCGTGTGCGCTGTATTTGCGGGCGACCTGCCCAGCGATCCGAAGTTCTCAAGTGCAAACACCCATTCAGCAGTGTTAAGGACGCGGATTCTCTGCTCAATATGCTCGCCTTACTCGATTTGGAGTCCCAGTTTCGGATGTCGCTGAAATCAGGGCGCCAATCTATAAAGCCCTCCCGATATCATGAGAAAAACTTGAACGCCGATATTTAAAATCCATGCAGTGGGCAGTTCATAAAGCTGGCAGAGATGGGATGCCACAATAGAGCATATGCAAGCATGTGGATCGCACTAATTGACCAATCATATTTACGTCCGACCGCTATTGAAGTCCTAGAACGCCCGCGATGCGCTCGCTCGCATGCCCGTCGCCGTAGGGATTCGACGCATGACTCATGGCCTCGTACTCGGCCTGATCGGAGAGTAGGCGGCTGAACTCACGGTAGATAACATCCTCTTCGGTGCCGACGAGCTTCAGTGTGCCGGCGGCCACGCCCTCTGGGCGCTCGGTGGTGTCGCGCATGACGAGCACCGGCTTGCCCAGGCTAGGCGCCTCCTCCTGGATGCCGCCCGAGTCGGTGAGGATGAGGTGGCTCGCGGCCATGAAGTTATGGAAGTCGAGCACCTCGAGCGGGTCGATGATGTGCAGACGGTCGAAGCCGTCGAGCTCCTCGTGCGCCGCCTTGCGTACGAGCGGGTTCATGTGGATGGGGTAGATCGCCTTGGTGTCGGGGTGCTCCTCCATCACGCGGCGGATGGCGCGGAACATGCGGTGCATGGGCTCGCCAAGGTTCTCGCGGCGGTGGGCCGTGATGAGGATGAGG
>OIEC01001417.1_pt1 | contig 10527 bp, 8 predicted proteins | sample 1604801 | NCBI WGS metagenome assembly OIEC01 (sample SAMN01760940, study PRJEB22395) | human gut metagenome | reverse complement strand
TTAATATAGCGCTATCGCCAAATGGTAAGGCACTGGATTCTGATTCCAGCATTTCCAGGTTCGAATCCTGGTAGCGCTGTTTTTTTTATGTAATAGAAAGCATAAAGGAATAAACATTGGACTTATTTTTTTTATAACTAACATTTTGATATTTTAATTTTAACAGCCGGGAACTATAGTGATTTTACAAAATCTCGTAAAAATATGATACTATTTTAAATAATTTTTTCATAAAATATAAAAAATAATGTTATTTTGTAGAATTACTATAGAAAAAATTAGTAAGAAGTTGGAAAAACTACTTTTCAAAATAATATTTCCGATGTATAATAGCAAAGTATGTACTAAACAAACCTTAATCTACTTTCAGAATTTTTTAAAAGATTTTAGAAGGTATATCTAATAATTTAGGAGGAACTAATTATGGCAAGAACAACAGCAAGAACAGCAAAGAAGAAAGCAGCAGCAAAGGCAGCTACAGCAGCTAAAGCTACTACAAAAGCAGCAGAAGCAGTAGAAGAAGTAAAAGATGCAGCTGTTAAGGAAGTAGAACCAAAGTCTGAAAAAGCAGTTGAAGCTGATATTAAAGAAGTAGCCGCAGCAGCAAAGGAAACAGTAAAAGATACTGGCGCTAAAGTGGTAGATAAAGCAAAAGAAGTTACAAAAAAAGTTGAAAAGACTGTAAAAGAAAAAGTAGCAGAAGTAAAAGCTGCTGCAGCAGACCCAGAAGTATATGTACAGTATCAGGGCAATGAGTCTAACTTAGCTGTAATCACAGAAAGAATTAAAAAGCAGTATGTAGAAGAAGGACATAAAGAAAGCGATATCAAGTCTTTAAAGATTTATCTCAAACCAGAAGATGCTTCCGCATACTATGTAATTAACGATAACAACTCCGGAAAGGTGTTCTTATTCTAAGATAGTAATTGCCGCAGGCAAGGGGAGACTCCTGAGACGCCCTCCGAAAGATAAATAAAGCATATTTGTGGCTTTATTTATCTTTCGGAGGGCTGTCTTTAGTGAACGTTAAGGCTGCTGCTTTCGCAAAGACAGCCACCATGAAGTAGAAGAAGCTATATTTGTGACCTCGGAGCAAGTGTTGGATGCGAGCGTGAAAGAGAGCATTCAACACGCCGCGACTGAAGTCACAAATATAGCTTCTTCTACTTCATGGTGGCGTCTGTTTAAACAGATAAACGAAATTAGAAAATATATGTTGAATTTCTAGATAGATTTTGGTATACTGTTATAATATATGATGCCATAGTTCCGAATATGGATATTTCCCCGCGAATTATGGGAATCGTTTGAAAAGAAAGGAAAAGAGATATGTCTTTATTAACAGATTGGAGAGAATTTGCGTATAGCCATGATGATAGAACCAGAGAAGGACAGGAATTCTGGATTGGATATTTCAATCAGGAGAAGGCAGTATACGAACAGATTCTTGCTACACCAGAAGAACCAGTAAGTGGAACAGTTACAGAACTGGCACAGAAATATAACATGGAACTTACTTACTTTGTAGGTTTCTTAGATGGAATCAATGACAGTCTTAAGAATCCAAATCCTATCGAGGAGATGGAAGCAGATACAGTGGTATCTTTAGATTATGATAAAGAGAAGCTTTACTATAATATGGTAGCTGCTAAGGCTGACTGGTTATATGGTTTAGAGCAGTGGGATGCTCTTTTAACTCCAGAAAGACGTAAGGAGTTATATAAGGAGCAGAGAAGCTCTACAACAGTAGTTAAGCCACCTAAGATTGGACGTAATGATCCATGTCCATGCGGAAGTGGTAAGAAGTACAAAAAGTGTTGTGGCAGAAATTAATAATCACGAATGAATATGAGGCATGGCATGCCTTGTGAATGGCATCCTGTATTTACAGGGTGCTTTTCATTTAGTGAACTTATAGGCGGCAAGGAAGATTGGAGAGAATATGCAGGACAGATATGTAGCAGACGAGGCGAGAGTGAGCATCAGCAGTTTAGAAGCAGAAACGATTATGAAAAGTACGCCTGTGCAGACAGTGAAGTCAATTCTTGGCCGGATTGGAATTGAATATGAAGATGGACTGCCGAAGGAAGCATATATTTCCGCTTTGAAAGAGGAGTTTTGTTCCGAGCCGAAGTGGGTTCTCCTTATGTTGCCAAAAGTAATGTTAGATTTTTTAACAGAAGTCTGGGAGAATTCTGTCATTGCGATGACAGAGGAACGCTGGAATTATATTGAGTATTTAAAAATTTTTGGATTCTTAGCTTACCAGATGGGCAATCCGGTCACAGATGAGCCGAACCGTCTTATTGTTGTGGAAGAGATGAAGGATAATTTTTATTTTCTGTTAAAGAGTAGGAAGAACAGAAAGCTTCTCTCGGTATATGATGAGTGGGAAAAGATAATTACCGGCTTCATGTATTATTATGGATTTATAGAGACAAGAACGCTGTATTCCCTGTTTTTAAAAGTATCTAAGAAGGTCATTTCTTATGAGGATTTTCTTCTCTTTATTAAGTGCCGCACTTCTTTGTGGCCGTTTGGAGCGATTTTAAAAGATACTTTCGAAAAGAATGAATATTTTCAATATCTGAATGTGGAGAATCCAGATATGCTGCTTGAATATGTCAGACAGCATGAGAATCTTCCTTATAAGCCGATAAAACTTGAAGATCTGATTTATATCAGTGATGCGGCAGGGATTGATAATCGGTGGCGAGGAGTCAGTGAGCTTGGGAATCTTTTCATTGATAAGATGGGATTGAATTATTATCGGGCAACGGTTTTAGTAAGAACATTGCTTATTATGATAAAGAATGGCAGTTCTTATGAAAAGCTGCAGGAAAAGGTAAGTATTCTGTCCTTTGAGAACGCACAGATAAGAGAGAAAGTACAGCAGGCAGTAAGACAGATTTTTGAGAATGTTCCGGTATTTGAGTATAAAGGATATTCGAGGGCAGAATATAAGCGTTTATCTTATCAAAAACAATTGAAAAAAAGAAAAAATTTGTTTACAATTATAGATGGTGGAAAAGAATAGAAGAATTCGTACAGTAGTTCGAGATTTTTTACTACCAGTCATGTCTGTGAACATACTGGGAAAACTGCCCAAAAGGTGTGATAATAACTGGTATGATAAGGGCAGGGAGTTCTGGTTTTCATAAACCGGGATATTTTACTATAGCATACTGGAAAGTAATGTAATCAAGACAATTCAGCAGATTGTCTGCAGTATTTTCTGGAATTGCGAGTATAAATAATAACTATAATAACTATAATAAGGAAAGGAAATAGGGGATTTGAGTAAAAAGAATAATGTTTATGTAATCGGTCATAAGAACCCAGATACAGATAGTATCTGTTCTGCGATTTCTTATGCATATCTTAAGAATGAATTAAGTCAGAAACAGGAAGAGGGAGCAAAGTATATCCCAACAAGAGCAGGGCATATTAATGAAGAGACACAGTATGTATTAAAGTACTTTGAGCAGGAAGCACCATTATATGTGAATGATATCCGCCCACAGGTTACAGATATTGAGATTCGTAAAACAGCAGGTATCGAAGCTGGATTATCTCTGAAAAAGGCATGGGATATTATGAGAGGCGCACGTATCGTTTCTCTTCCTATTCTTGAGGATGAAAAGCTTGCCGGAATCATTACAGTCAGTGATATTGCTTATTCAGACATGGATGTATATGACAACATGATTTTATCCAAAGCTGGTACAAGCTATAAAAATATTGTAGAGACAATTGATGGTGAGATGATTGTTGGTGATTTAGATGGTGAATTTGAAGAAGGACATGTTTTAATCGCTGCTGCAAACCCAGATATGATGGAGGGATATATTGAGCCACAGGATATGGTTATTCTTGGTAACCGTTATGAGTCCCAGCTTTGTGCGATTGAGATGGATGCACAGTGTATCGTTGTATGTATGGGTGCTACTGTTTCTAAAACTATCCGCAAGATGGCAAAGGAACATGGATGTCGTATCATCGTAAGTCCATATGATACTTACACAGTAGCAAGACTCATTAACCACAGTATGCCAGTTCGTTATTTCATGACAACAGATAACCTGATTACTTTCCATACAACAGATTATGTGGATGATATTCAAGAGATTATGGCAAAGAGAAGATTCCGTGATTTCCCTATCACAGATAATCAGGGTAACTATGTAGGAATGATTTCCAGACGTAATTTATTAGATTTAGAGAGAAAGAAACTCATCCTTGTAGACCATAACGAAAAGGCACAGGCAGTAGACGGATTTGAGGAAGCAGAAATTTTAGAGATTATCGACCATCATCGTCTTGGAAATATTGAGACAAACTCTCCAGTATATTTCAGAAACCAGCCAGTAGGATGTACCGCAACAATCATCACACAGATGTATATGGAGAATGATGTCACAATTCCAGAAAAGATTGCCGGTCTTTTATGTTCTGCCATTCTTTCTGATACATTAATGTTCCGTTCTCCAACATGTACAGCACTTGACCGTCTTGTTGCAGAAAAACTTGCATCTATCGCACATATCGACATTGAGCAGTATGCAAGAGATATGTTTGATGCCGGAAGTAATTTAAGAGAAAAATCTGCAAAAGAAATCTTCTATCAGGATTTCAAGAAGTTCAATGATTCTAACATTAACTTTGGTGTAGGTCAGATCAGTTCCATGAATAAGGAAGAACTTTCTGCATGTAAAGGAAAACTTCTCCCTTACATGGAAGAGGTTCGTACTTCCTACGGTCTTGATATGGTATTCTTTATGATGACAGATATCATTAATGAATCTACAGAATTATTAATGGTAGGAGAGATGTGCAAAGAAGTTATTGAGAACGCATTTGAGACAACTGTAGAAGACAGCTCCGCAGAACTTCCAGGAGTGGTATCCAGAAAGAAACAGTTAATTCCTGCAATTCTTGGACAGTTATCATAAATAGAAGAAGCCTTTTTCAAATACATTTCAGGGAAAAAACAGTAAAACTTTGAAGAGAATGAAGTATGCGTTTTGAGAATTTTCTTGTAGTTGTTTTCATGAGAAGATTTTGGGAATTCATAGACGATAAGAAGAGAATTTTTTATTTCAAATGAAAGAATGTTGTTATCTTAATACGAATATCAATAATTTCTTGAAAATTGAACAAAAAATTCCCCTACAAAGGCATGAAATTTTTAGAGAAGTATTGTATTATAATTAAAGTAATCCCCTAAGTTAAAGGTTAGTATTATACGGAGAATGTCCACAATGAGTTTTGCCCCTCATTGTGGGCATTTTCTTTTGTGTAAAAGATTTTCCTGGGAACATTGGAAAGAAATAAAAAGAAATCAGAAAAAGCTGTATACAGGGAGAAAACAGTAGACAGGAAAGAAAAGATAAGTAGGAAAATTACGACAGCATTTCATTCAAAAGAAATAAATATGAAAAACGTAATTTATTATAGCGTAAATAATAAAAGAATTTTTATGAAATAAGAAAGAATGACAAAAAAGTATTAGAGAGCATCCAAAAAGAAGGAGGACTGTATTATGTTGTCCTATCAGAAAGGTGTCGTAAAAACTTCGGTGCGGCATCTGGTAGAATTTTTATTTCGAGGTGGCGATATTACGACGGGATCCTCGGTAAGTGTCAGCCCGGAGGCAATGCTTGAGGGTAGCAGGCTGCACCGAAAGATACAACGGGGGCAGAAAGCAACTTATCAGAGCGAAGTTCCTCTGAAAATGGAATGGCAGGAAGAAGGGTATGATTTAGTTTTAGAAGGGCGAGCCGATGGAATTGACAAAACAGAGGTTAATAAGGATAGGCTTAGTGATGTTGATGGGATGAATCAGACCGAGAGTGATGAGGAGAAACTTCAGCATGTCATTGGGATGAATCAGATAGAGAGTAATGAAGAAAAACTTACCTATGTTGATGAAATTAAATGTGTATATCGCGATGTGGAAGAGATAGAGGAAGCAGACATTTTACATTTGGCACAGGCAAAGTGCTATGCGTACATGTATGGAGTGAAGCAGGATTTAGAGAAGATAGGGGTACAAATTACATATTGTCATTTAGAAACTGAGCAGATAAAGAGAATTTTTTATTGTTATACTATGGGAGAGTTATCTTTGTGGTTTGCGGAAGTATTGGATGCTTACCGGATGTGGGCAGCATATTATGTAGAGGCAAGGGAAAAGAGAAATGCAAGTATTCAGGCATTGCAGTTTCCTTTTTCTTTTCGGCCGGGGCAAAAGAAAATGACAGCAATTGCCTACCAGGCGATGGAGAATAAAAAGCACATCTTCCTGCAAGCTCCGACAGGAGTTGGAAAAACGATTTCTACGCTTTATCCTGCCCTAAAAGAACTTGGAGCAGAAAAAGCAGAAAATATTTTTTATCTCACGGCAAAGACAATTACAAGGACAGTGGCGGAGGATACGATAAAGCTGCTAAAAAAGCAGGGATTATTTCTCTCAGCAGTAACGATTACGGCAAAGGAAAAAATTTGTATTCAGGAAGAGATGCAGTGTAATCCGGAAAGTTGTGAGAGAGCAAAAGGACATTTTGACCGGATTAACGAGGCACTGTATGCACTGCTTACTGCAGAGTGCGAGATCAGCCGGGAGAATATTCTTTTATTTGCTGAAAAATATAAGGTTTGTCCATATGAACTGTCTTTTGAGGCAGCGGTGTGGGCGGACTGTATTATTTGTGATTATAATTATGTATTTGACCCGCATGTAAATAGAAAGAGTCTTATAGAAGGAAGTCTGCGGCAGAATATTTATCTTATTGATGAAGCCCATAACTTGCTTGACCGGGCGAGAGAGATGTATAGCGCAGACATTGCAAAGAGTGACTTTAAAGTACCGAAAAAATATTTTAAGGACAGGAACCGATTTTTATTTAAAAAGCTAGGTAATTGTGTTATGGCACTCAGAAAGTTAGAAAAGCAGGCACAAGATGGGACCCGTTTCAGCTTGCATGAGAATGTGGATGCGATGTATTTTCCTATTTTTCATCTGATTGGGCCATTAGAAGAATATCTTGCTGACCACGATAATTTTTCGGAGCGCGAGGAGATTGTCGAATTTTATTTTAAGCTTACGCATTTCTATATGATGTTAGACAGTATGGACAGCGGTTATGAGATTTATAGTGAGAAGCGGGGACGAGACTTTTTATTACGGCTTTTTTGTGTGAATCCGTCTGATAAGCTGGAGGAATATATTGAAAATAGCCGTTCAAGTATTTTTTTCTCGGCAACACTTTTGCCAGTGCAGTATTACAGGCAGCTTCTCGGCGGTAACCGCTTTGAGGCATACCAGATAGCATCGCCATTTGCGAAAGAGAATCGGCTTCTTGCCATCACGGAAGATGTGACGAGCCGCTATACGAGACGAGGCGAGTGGGAATACGGAAAAATGATTCGTTATCTGGAACTTTGTTTAGAAAAAAAGGCGGGGAACTATATGATATTTTTTCCTTCCTATGAAATGCTTACCAGCGTGTATGGGATGGCAGAACAAAGCAATCTTGCGCTGGTTTCGGAACTTATTGTGCAGGAACCTTCGATGGAAGAAAGAAGCAGGGAAGCTTTCCTTGAAAAGTTTCGGGAACAGTCAGGAAAGCCGCTTATCGGTTTTTGTGTTCTTGGCAGTATTTTTTCAGAGGGTATTGATCTTACAGGAAACAGTCTTATCGGCGTGCTGATTGTGGGAACTGGCCTGCCACAAATCTGTAATGAGAGAGAAGTCATACGGGCATACTTTGACAGACAGCAAAAAAAAGGATATGATTATGCGTATCGGTATCCGGGAATGAACAAAGTGCTGCAGGCTGCTGGAAGAGTGATTCGGACAGCAGAAGATGTGGGAACGATTCTTTTAATGGATGAACGTTTTTTAGAAAGGGATAATCAAAGCCTGTTGCCGGAAGAATGGGAGAGCTATTATGCGGTGAACCGGAATAACTGCGGACAGGTTTTGGAGAATTTCTGGAATGGCTTAGATAATGATAAAGTGGAAGAAGCGGAATCCTGACTTGATTCTTGCATTTGCAACAGGATATGATAATATGTAATTATTCAGAAATATGTTGAATGTACTCTCGGAGTCTTTCCTGCACTTGCTTTTATGGCTGATTTCCCGCCAGCCGCACCCGAATTTCATCAACGTACGCATCGCGTATGCCTCAAAAATTTGGGCACAACTGACAAAAAATCTTCTCATAAAAGCAAGCACAAAAAGATTCTGAGAGTACATTTGATGAAAAAGGAGGAATAAACTATGTGGAAATATATTGTCACACCAATTATCGGGGCAATTATTGGTTATGTGACAAACTGGATTGCGGTAAAGATGTTATTTCGTCCGAGAAAGGAAGTCAGGGTATTTGGAAAGAGACTTCCCTTTACACCAGGCGTAATTCCAAGAGGACAGGCAAGGCTGGCAAAGGCCGTTGGTAATGTCGTGGAAACACAGCTTTTAACACCAGAGTATATGGGAGAGAAGCTTCTTTCTGAAGAGTCAGAAAAAGAGTTTAAAAGTCATATACAGGCATGGGTAGAAGAACAAAAACAATCTGAAGATACACTTCATTCTGCGGCAGTAAAGATTGTGGAAGAAGAGAAAGTGGATGATTTTGCTGCATCGGTTGAAGAAGATTTAACAGACTTCCTTTCAGAAAAAGTTATTGCGATGGAGCCGGGTAAGCTGATCGTAGATAAGGTAGTACAGGAGGCACAGAGAAAGCTTGCGGATTCCATGTTTGGGATGATGCTTGGCGGTTCTTTTATTGAGAAAATCGCCGGACAGATTCAGGAAGGGATTGATGCCTACATAGCAGAGAATGCCAGAGGCTATATCGAAAAAGAGGTAGTGGCAGCATCCGAAGAATTACAGGCAAAGCCAATACCGGAAGTAACAGGATTCTTTGAAGAAAAGGGAATTTATGACCCGGAATTTCTCTGGAGGCTTTATAAGAGAATCATAGAAGAAAAACTGCCGGCATTACTTTCCTCCTTAAAGCTTTCAGCTGTAGTTGAGGAGCGGATCAATGCGATGAAAGTAGAAGAAGTTGAGGAACTGGTACTTTCTATTATGAGTAAGGAACTTGGTGCGATTGTAAATCTTGGAGCGGTGATTGGCCTTATATTAGGGCTTGTGAATGTGCTTATTTTTATGATTTGATATAGAGCATGTTTGAAAAGTAATTTTTGGCAGAAATATTTTTAACAAGTATATAGATACAGTGATGTAAGGAGGTACATGTTATGAACGAAAAAATCAAAAAGTTAAAGGAAATTATTGATGGAACAGATAACCTGGTATTTTTTGGAGGTGCCGGTGTTTCTACAGAGAGCGGTATTCCAGATTTTCGAAGCACAGATGGACTATACAGCCAGAAATATGATTTTCCGCCGGAAACCATCGTCAGCCACACCTTTTTCATGAAACGAAATAAGGACTTTTTTGATTTTTATAAAGATAAGATGATGGCACTCGATGCCAAGCCGAATGCAGCACATTATAAGCTTGCAGAGTGGGAGGCACAGGGAAAATGTCGTGCGGTTGTGACGCAGAATATTGACGGGCTTCACCAGATGGCAGGAAGTAAAAAGGTCCTGGAGCTTCACGGAAGCGTTTACCGAAATCATTGTATGAAATGCGGGAAATCTTATGATTTTAAATATATGAAGGAATCGAAAGGTGTTCCGCGGTGTAGCTGCGGCGGCATGATCAAGCCGGATGTGGTCCTTTATGAGGAAGGGCTGGATGACTATACGATCCAGGAATCAGTAAGAGTGATCTCAGAGGCGGAGGTGCTGATCATCGGGGGAACTTCTCTGGCGGTATATCCGGCAGCAGGCCTGATCGATTATTTCCGGGGAAATCATCTGGTGGTGATCAACAAGGCGCCGACACCGAGAGACAAATATGCGGATCTTCTTATTAAAGAACCGATCGGAAAGGTGTTCTCTCAGATACGGATCTGATAAACTGCATAGCAGTTATCCGGTGCAGGGCTACGTAGTGAATGCGGATATTTTTATCCGTTTGACTAAAATATCCGAAAAAAAGAAAAATGAGGAGTATCAAATGGGATTAAATTATGAAGTAGGAGATATTGTCACACTGAAGAAGGCTCATCGCTGTGGCAGTAAAGAATGGGAGATCCTTCGCGTAGGAGCGGATTTCCGCCTGAAATGCAAGGGCTGCGGACATCAGATCATGGTGGCACGTAAGCTGGTTGAGAAAAATACACGAGATTTGAAAAAAATTGAAAAAAATTAAATTTATGCTTTACATCACGGGAGAGATGTGCTAGAATCAACAATCGTGATATATTTCATATCCTTGCTCTTTGACAGGCAAAGGGCCAAAAGACCATAAGGAGGTTAAGACAAGCATGAACAAGTACGAGTTAGCATTAGTTGTGAGCGCTAAGCTTGAGGACGAAGCACGTGACGCTGTAGTTGAGAAAGCAAAAAGCTATATTACACGTTACAACGGCGTGATCACAGAAG
>OIEC01001416.1_pt1 | contig 10529 bp, 6 predicted proteins | sample 1604801 | NCBI WGS metagenome assembly OIEC01 (sample SAMN01760940, study PRJEB22395) | human gut metagenome | reverse complement strand
TTCCCCACACCGGAAGGCCCTGCAACTACTGTTGTTTTTCCCTTCAGTATCTCGCGGATCTCGTCCATTCCCTCTCCCTCATAGGTACTGGAAAGCACTACACAATATCCACATCCAGTGTATATTTCGTAAAGCTTTTCCATTTCTTTCTTCTCTCCCACATCTTTCTTATTGAAGCAGATAACCACGGGAATTTTCTGCTGCTCCATCATGATCAGAAAGCGGTCCAGAAGAAGGAAATTAGGCTTTGGATTCTCCATGGCAAAAATCAAAAACGCCTGATCTACATTGGCTACAGCAGGACGGATAAGCGAATTGCGGCGGGGAAGAATGGAAGTTACACTGCCTTCCTTCTCCTCCTCATTCAAAACGGTAATCTCCACATTATCACCTACCAGAGGCTTGAAATTATCCTTTCGAAAAATTCCTTTTGCCTTACATTCGTAAATATTGCCGTCTTCCGCATAGATATAATAGAAACCTGCAATTCCTTTAATGATCTTTCCCTGCATGGATTACTCAACCTTCTCAAAAGTAAGAGGATAATGGCCAAGTTCCTGATAGCTTCCATCAGATTGCTGCTCAGACAGATATAAAGTACCCTCAGCAACTCCTGGTGCACCTGTAATATCCAGCTGATATGGGAAAGTAAGCTGCTGTCCTTCTACCACAGAGCTTGCTTTTGGAGCGCCGCCTACATTCTGAACAAGCTCCAGTCTGATCAGACCTCCATTATATCCGATAGGCGTCTTCAGTTTCTGTGTACATTTCCATACTTCGCCATTTGCTACTGCTGCAGTAGTATCAGAGGAACTCTGATCCTCAGTATTCTGTGAAGAAGTATCCTGACTTCCACTGCTTACAATAAGAGTGATCGTATCGTTATCCGGATCTGCATATACCGGGTTGTCATCTGTATATCCTATAGGATCCTGAGAGATAACAGTTCCCTCTGCAACGTCTGTGCTCATCTGCATTTCCACATTAATATTAATGAATTTGCCAAGCTTGGCAATTGCATCATTCTTCTCCATTCCGGTTACATCTGGCACCTGTACACTGTCACCATAATTAATACCACGGCTGATGGTAAGAGTAACTGTATCGCCTGCCTTGACAGTAGTTCCTGCTGCAGGCTCAGTATCAAGGACACATCCAATGTCTACCATAGAAGACTGACTTTCATCCGGGTAAATCTTATTGATCTGAACCGTTAAGCCCTGGCTTTCCAGAGTTTCCTGCGCCAAAGCGCCATTCTGACCGAACATATCTGTAAGGGTAACGGACTCAGAACCTTTACTTAAATAATAGTTAACAGTTGAATTTTTAGCTACCTTTGTTCCCTGTACAGGATCCTGTGAAGAAATCTTGCCTTTTTCCTGTGTGGAAGCCTCTTCACCTTTGTAGGTCATTCCGATATTTACAGAAGCGCAAAGTTCCTGTGCCTCAGCCTCTGTCTTACCGATAAGATCAGGTACTGGTACCATACCATCATCTTCGTCAGCAGCCTGGGTAACCTGTGCCTGCTGATTCTGCTGATCCAAAGAAGAATCCTTGCTGTCTCCGATCAGACCTGCTGCCTTTCCCACAACAAGAATTACCGCGATCAGAACTGCGGCACCTATGATCAAAGCAATAATACTTCCAGCTACACTGACGCCTCTTTTCTGCTTTTTGATACGTCTTTCTCTCTCTTCCCGCTCTCTGCTTCGTTCACGATCCCGGTTCTTTCTGGAGCCTTTCGAGCTCTCTTCCTTATTATCATACTCGAAATCGTCATCATCATCGTAGTTTGTCTCATTCAGTTCTTTTTCCAGAGTTTCTATATCCGGCTTAAGAGTCTGCTTCGGAGTATGCTTGATCTCTCCAAGCTCTTCATCAGAAATTACAACCGTCTTAGCATCTGTATCTACAGATGTAAGCTTCACAAAATCTCCCTGCGGGTCAATAAGAGAATGCTTCAGATCCTCGATCACATCCTCCATCTTATTATATCTGCGATCCACACTCTTCTGGGTACATTTCATAATGATCTGTTCCAGACTGTACGGCAGATCCGGGGAATAAACACTTGGCGGTACCATCTCTTCCTGAAGATGTTTGATTGCAATGGCAACTGTAGTATCTCCGTCAAAAGGGACACGTCCTGTTACCATTTCATATAAGGTGATACCAAGTGAGTAGATATCACTCTTCTCATCGCTGTAGCCGCCTCGTACCTGCTCCGGTGAGCTGTAATGCACAGACCCCATAACATTAGAGCTGATGGTATTGGAAGAAGCAGCTCTTGCAATTCCAAAGTCTGTTACCTTTACTTTGCCGTCTGTGGAAATAATAATATTCTGAGGCTTCACATCACGATGTACAATGCCGTGGCTGTGTGCTGCCTCAAGTCCCATAGATACCTGAATGGCAATACTGGTAGCTTCCTTTACCGAAAGCTTACCTTTCTTGGAAATATACTCCTTAAGAGTGATTCCCTCGATCAGCTCCATTACGATATAATAAACACCCTCATCATCGCCTACATCAAATACATTTACTATGTTTGGATGGGTAAGACCTGCTGCTGCCTGCGCTTCACTTCTGAATTTCTTTACAAAAGTTGCATCTTCCCTGAATTCCGGCTTCAGAACCTTAACTGCCACAAAACGGTTCAGTTTATGGTCCATTGCCTTATATACGTCCGCCATTCCGCCGGTACCGATTTTACTTACAATTTCATAGCGTTCTGCTATAATCATACCTGTCTTTAACATGTTTCCACCTCATTCGTGAATGGTTCTATCAATATGATTGCAATGTTATCCTTGCCGCCGTTGTTGTTGGCTTCCTGGATAAGAGTATTTCCCTTCCAGGTGATATCCTCATCAGAATTCAATATGATTTCTTCCATTTTTTTGTCTTCCACCATATTGCTGAGACCATCGGAACACATCAGGATCGTACTTCCCGGTTCCAGACGCATATCAAAGAAATCCACGTCTACAGTTTTTTCTGCTCCCAGAGCTCTGGTGATAATGTTTTTATCCGGATGATTTCTTGCCTCCTCAGCAGTGATTTCACCCATTCTTACCATTTCCTGAACCAGTGAATGATCCCTGGTAATCTGCCTCAGCTGTTTATCCACCACATATAGTCTGCTGTCTCCCACATTGGCAACATAAGCATACTGACCTACAATGGTGGCTACTACCATAGTAGTTCCCATTCCACGAAGCTTCTCATCCTTCTGCGCCTGTTCTATAATTTCTGTGTTCGCAGTCTCAATGGCATGACGGATTACCTTTACAGGATTATAATCCGTATCCTCCCTGATTTCATCTACCAGTATCCTGACCGCGTGAGAGGACGCATAATCACCTGCATTGTGTCCTCCCATTCCATCAGCAACAGCAAAGAGGTTCGGGAGATTTCCAACTGTGTCCTGGGAAGCGAACACATAATCCTGGTTCATCTTCCGCTTCATTCCTATATTCGTAGCTGAATATACCCTCATGTCACTTCTCGCTTTCTGTCCTTTTCGTACTGTTGTTCAACATAGAAACACCAGTTTTTCGTTACTGCGGATCGTAACTTTTTTCTATATAACTTTTTCGTAATTGTCCACAGGCACCGTCTATGTCACTGCCCATTTCCCTTCTAATAGTAACATTAATTCCGCATTTTTCAAGTTTTATTTTAAAATTCTCTACAGCCTGATGCGTAGAACGCCTGTAAGAACGCTCCTTAATAGGGTTTACCGGGATTAGATTTACATGACAGTTAATATCATGGATTCTGCTGCTCAGCTCTCTTGCATCTTCGTCACTGTCATTAACACCAGCCACAAGACTGTATTCAAAAGTAATTCTCCTGCCAGTCTCCTGAAAATAATTGCGGCATGCATCCAGGACTTCGTCCATACTGTACCGCTGTGCAATAGGCATAAGTTCCTGTCTTTTTTCATCATTTGGTGCATGCAGAGACAGGGCAAGGGTAATCTGCAGTTTTTCCTTTGCAAGCTCATAAATTTTTGGAACAATTCCGCAGGTCGATACGGTGATATTCCTCTGGCTGATGTTAAGACCATTTTCATCGGAAAGCAGATGTACAAAGCGTACAATATGATCATAATTATCCATAGGTTCGCCAGTTCCCATTACTACTACATTAGATACCCGCTCTCCCGTTATGCTCTGGATCCTGTAAATCTGATCCAGCATTTCCGAAGGAAGAAGGTTTCTTGTCCAGCCTCCAATAGTGGAAGCACAAAAACGGCACCCCATTTTACAGCCTACCTGTGACGAAATACATACGGAATTTCCATGCTTATAACGCATAAGAACACTCTCGATCACATTTCCATCAGAAAGGCGGAACAGATACTTTCTTGTGCCGTCAATGGCAGAAACCTGTTCATCCACCATTTCCAATGCCGCTATGGGATAGTCTTTCAGTTTTTCTTTTAATTTTCCTGGTATGTTTCCCATCTCATCATAAGAGGTTACCAGATGTTCATGTAACCAGCTGTAGATCTGCTTTGCCCGAAAGGGTTTCTCTCCCAGTTCGGTCATCAGATTTTTCAGTTCGTCTTTCGTCATCGACTTAATGTCTGTCATATTTATATTCCTATTTTCTTCTGAATTTCGCAATAAAGAAGCCGTCTGTCTTATGTACTCCAGGAAGCAGCTGCAGATATCCAAGTGCAGTTGTCTCTGAGTGCAGCTCCTCTGGAAGATAAGGATCCAGGCTCTCCAGCTTAAATGGATAATTATTCAAAAACCACATCATGTTCTCTTCGTTTTCTTCTTTTGCAATGGTACAGGTACTGAAGATCAGCTCTCCTCTTGGCTTCACATAGTTTGCTGCGCGATCCAGAATGGTTCTCTGCAGAATCACTATTTCATCCTGTTTCTGTGGCGTAACACGGTATTTGATTTCCGGCTTCTTGCCGATCACTCCATACCCGGAACAAGGTACATCTGCAATTACAACATCTGCAAGCAGTTCTGAATCCTGATCAAAAATAGTAGCATCCTGCACTCTTGCCTGTACATTAATAGAATTGGTACGTTGGATATTTTCCTCGATCAGATTGACTTTATACTGGCTTACATCTCTTGCATCTACCGTTCCATATCCCTCCATCTTGTCTCCCATATGAAGACTCTTTCCACCTGGCGCAGCACACACGTCAATAACGTAATCGCCCTTCTTCGGATCTGCAACCTCCGCAACCAGCATGGAACTTACATCCTGCACGACGATTTTACCCTTGATAAAAGCATCCAGTGCAAGAATATGGTTAAATTCAGAAATGCTGTATGCATAAGGCAGATATGGAGCAGGCGCTACATGAACGCCCTGACTTTCCAGGCTTTTTATAACCTCTTCCTTGGAATTCAGATAAGTCCGGCATCTGATGGTAAGAGGATGTTCCATAAGAAAATCCGCCAGTATCTTCTCTGTTGTTTCTTCTCCATAGGCTTCCAGCCACCTGGTTACCAGCACCTCTGGCATGGAATACTTTACAGAAAGATATTTCAACAGATCATCTTCTTTTTGAGGGAACCGGACCTGATCCATTTCCCGGGCTATGGTACGAAGAACACCATTTACAAAAGGCTTCAGATTATAAAAACCTTTTCTTTGCGCCAGCTTCACAGCCTCATTGCACACTGCGCTGTCTGGCACACTATCCATGTATTTCAGCTGATATACTGCACTTCTTAAAATTTCCCGGATTGCAGGCTTCATCTTATCAACTGTCACCTTGGAAAAAGAATTGATAATGTAATCAATCTGAATCCGGTATTCCAGCGTTCCTTCACAGACACGGGTAATAAATGCCCGGTCCTGTTTGGGAAGGAACTGATATTTGGAAAGGGCATTCCGAATTGCCACGTGGCTATGCTCGCCCTCTTCGATTTCAAGTAAAATTTCCAGGATCATCTCCCTGGAATTGATTCCGTTAATCATCCCGTCTTCTACCTCCGGAAAGTATGAGCAGTCTCAGAAGCTGTAAAATGGAAGAAGCAAGAGCTGCTACATAAGTAAGGGCTGCCGCTGTAAGAACCTTCTTCGCACCTTTGTTTTCCTCACGGCTTAAAATTCCTGTGCTTTCCAGCATTTTTAAAGCTCTTGAGGAAGCATTGAATTCTACCGGAAGTGTTACAAGCTGAAACAGTACCGCCAGTGAAAACAGCACAATTCCTACAGTTGTAAGTGCCGGTATGGAAAAGATCAGTCCCAGAAGAAAAATCGGCCAGGAAAGGGAAGATCCGATATTTGCCACCGGAACAATAGCTGAACGGATATTCAGCGGTGCATAATTTATATTGTGCTGAATGGCATGACCACACTCATGGGCAGCGACACATACAGCTGCCACAGAAGTTCTTCCATATACGTCCTGTGAAAGTGCCAGCCTCTTTGTTCTCGGATCATAATGATCTGTAAGGCTTCCGGAAATTGGAACAATCGTTACGTCGTAAATTCCGGCTGCATTTAAAATCCTCTGGGCAGTCTGAGCTCCTGTAAGACCTGAATGGCTGCGCACCTGCTGATAACGTGCAAAAGTGCTTTTCATCTTTCCAGATGCAGCCAGTGCCAGCACCATTCCAATGATCAGCAATACATAAGTAGGATCAACATAAAATCCATAAGGATATCCATATCCGTACATAAGATCACTCCTTTTTATCTGTGAATCTGCTTCCGGTTTCTATATGACATCCTCGAAGGAATGCATCCGCATCCATTCTCTTTTTTCCTTCTAACTGTACCTGTGAAAGTACCAGAACATCCTCACCGCAAGCCACGTAAATTCCTTTTTTGTCCGTTTTTACTACTGTTCCAGGTTCTGGCTTTTCTGTGCCAGCTTCTTCACTTTTTACTACAAAGCTTTCCCATACCTTCAAAGTTTTTCCATTCCAGAAGGTAAATGCGCTTGGCCACGGGTTTAAACCTCGCACCAGTCTTTCCAGTTCCGCGGCTGATTTCCCAAAATTGATCAATCCCATCTGTTTGGTGATCATACCGGCATATGGAGTAGGGCTTTCCTCCGGCTGTTTCTCGTAAACAGCTGTGCCATCAAAAATGTGAGGCAATGTCTCAACAAGAAGCTTCGCTCCTGCTTCTGCAAGCTTATCAAACAGAGTTCCGCCCGTCTCATCTTTTGCAATCGGCACTACGATCCTTGAGATCATATCTCCTGTATCAAGACCTGTTCCCATTCTCATGATCGTAACACCTGACTCCTTTTCCCCATCAATAACTGCCTGCTGAATAGGAGCTGCACCGCGGTATTTCGGAAGCAGGGATGCATGGATGTTAATACATCCGTATTTCGGAAGCTCCAGAATGCTTTTGGGAATGATCTGTCCAAAGGCAGCTACCACAATAATATCGGGATCCAGTTTCTCAAGAACCTGTAAAAATTCCGGATCGCGTACCTTCACAGGCTGGTAAACCGGGAACCCATGTTTCAATGCCTCTTCCTTTACAGGAGTGGGAAGCATGCTCTTTCCCCTTCCCTTCGGCTTATCCGGCTGGGTCACAACACCTGTCACCTCATAGCCAGCTTCAGCCAGTGCATGAAGGGGATTAACTGCAAAATCCGGCGTTCCCATATAAACAATTTTCATTTATTCCTCTTCCTCCTCATTGTCATAACTTACATGATGTAATTCACCTTCAACCAGACGTGTGTACATTTTTCCGTCAAGATGATCCAGCTCATGACAAAATGCACGGGCAAGGAGTCCTTCTCCTTCATATATCTGCTCATTCATATCCATATCAAGAGCTTTTACCTTCACATAATTTGGGCGGGTAACCTGACCGGACATTCCCGGAACACTTAAACATCCCTCCTCGCCTGTCTGCTCACCGGATGTCATAAGAATTTCCGGATTGATAAGAATAATTGGACCATCTCCAATATCGATCACTACGATTCTCTTTAATATACCCACCTGGGGAGCTGCAAGGCCAACACCGCATGCGTCATACATGGTTTCCAGCATGTCTCCTACCAGATCCTTTGTACGTTTGTCGATTTTCTCTACTGGTCTGCAGATTTTTTCCAAAACGGAATCTCCCTCTGTTCTGATTGTTCTAAGTGCCATCTCTGTGTTATCTCCTTTATCTTTGAATTTGGAAATACCCGTTGTTTCAAAGCCCTGCACCTTAACGCAGCCCTTTATTTCCGGTATTTCGCCTTATGAAAAATCAAATTGTATATTAACTTTTCTGAAGCCGGAATTGATTTCTATATATTCCTCCAGCCTGTCCTTTATTCGGACAAGCAGATCATAATTCTCATGTTTCAGATAAAGTACTCTTCTGTATACATCCTTTACTTTCCCTACAGACGCAGGGGCGGGACCGATCACATGAAGATCTTTTCCCGCATATATTTTTCCTGTAAACAGACCAAGATAGTGCATGGCTGTCTCAAGAAGCTTCTCATCCTCCGAAGAACCAAGCACTGCCATCATATGGGCAGCCGGGGGATAATCCATAAGAAGACGGTATCCCATCTCTTCCTGGTAAAATTCTTCGTAATCCTGCTTTGCAGCTGTCTGTATGCTGTAATGATCCGGACTATAAGTCTGGATCAAGGCATGGCCTTCTTTCCTTCCTCTTCCTGCTCGTCCCACCGCCTGGGTAAGAAGCTGAAAAGTGCGCTCACCACTGCGATAATCATCAGCATTCAGGGATAAATCTGCAGCAAGGATCCCCACAAGAGTAACATCCGGGAAATCATGTCCCTTGACGATCATCTGGGTTCCAATCAAAATATCGGCCTCATGCCTGGAAAAAGCAGACAGAATTTTTTCATAGCTTCCCTTAGCTCTTGTAGTGTCGTAATCCATTCGAAGAACTCTTGCCTCTGGAAATTCTTTTTCTACCACCTGCTGGATCTGCTGGGTTCCCGCTTTAAAACCGCCTATATATGGGGAAGAACAGACTGGACATTTGTCCGGTTTCACAGTTTCATAACCACAATAATGACAGATCAGCTTTCTGCCATTATGCTCACTTAAGGAAACGTCACAGTGAGGACATTTCATTACATGACCGCAGGAACGGCATGAAACAAACCCTGCGTAGCCACGGCGGTTGAGAAACAACATGGCCTGCTCCCCTTTTTTCAGGCACTGGCTCAGGTCTTCTCTCAGTTCCAGACTGAGGGCACGGCGGTTTCCTTTTTTTAGTTGTTCCCTCATGTCAATAATTGATACCCTGGGAAGAGGTCTTTCTTCAAATCTGGCTTCCAGCTTTACAAGGACATATTCTCCTTCTTTCGCCCTGTAATACGCTTCCATAGATGGAGTTGCAGAACCAAGAATTACTCTTGCGCCTTCCAGCTTTGCTCTGTGGATAGCCGTTTCCCGGGCGTGATACCTTGGACTGTTTTCACTTTTATAAGAAGATTCATGCTCCTCATCAATAATGATCAGCCTCAGCTTTCCAAAAGGAGTAAAAAGTGCTGAACGGGGTCCCACCATAACCTGCAGTTCTCCCTGTTTGGCTCTTTTAAACTGGTCATAACGCTCTCCCAGGGAAAGTCTGGAGTTAATTACCGACACCTTATCACCAAAACGACCATAAAATCGCCGTACAGTCTGATAAGTCAGCGCAATTTCCGGAATCAGCACGATTGCCTGACCGCCTTCCTTTATCACCTTATCGATCAGCTCCATATATACTTCCGTTTTTCCACTGCCGGTAACTCCGTGAAGAAGAACCGGTCTCGGATCCGGGTGTTCCCATTCTGATAAGATCTGATTCACAGCCATTTGCTGGGATATACTTAATACTGCTGGTGCCACATGCGGAATATTCTCTGCATCTGCAACTGCATTTCTATACACTTCATCTGACTCCACAGAAGCAATCCCCTGTTCTTCAAAATATCTCAGGACAGAAGCCGTAGTGCCAAGCTCCTTTGAAGCCCAGGCAGTCTCAATTTTCCCATTTTCATTCTGCAAGAGTGCTTCCAGAAGGCGGATACGTGCTTTAAATCTGGTCATGCTAAGCTCTTCCAGAAGCTTTTCCCCATCTTCTCTGGAAATCAGAAGGGTTATCCACCTTTTTTCCTGGGCTTTCATCTTTTTCTGAATAGGAAGAACTGTTTTCAGAGCCTGGATCATGGTAGAGCCGTAATTTTCTTTCATCCACCCTGCCAGCGCGATCAGCCTGGATTCTGTGGTTTCCTGATCATTTTCAATACCGGCAACAGATTTGAGCTGGATTCCCTTTACTTTAGGCTCACCAGAAATCCCCACTACATATCCCTTGCGCACATGATTTCCTCTTCCAAATGGAATGGAAACCACCATTCCCACCTGTATCTCTTCCTTCAGTTTCTCCGGAACCAGATATTGAAAGCTTTTATCCAGCTTCTCATGGGAAATGTCTACAATAATATCTGCATATGTCATGTTTTACTTTCCAGCAAGAATATCAGCGATCAACACACGCTCATCCATAGGATATTTTTTGCCTTTGATTTCCTGGTAATCTTCATGACCTTTACC
>OIEC01001398.1_pt1 | contig 10611 bp, 10 predicted proteins | sample 1604801 | NCBI WGS metagenome assembly OIEC01 (sample SAMN01760940, study PRJEB22395) | human gut metagenome | reverse complement strand
GATTCTGCAGTGAGATTTGGGTGACATTGGAAAAAGACGGTTCTGTAACCGTGAGAGATAATGGACGAGGAATTCCTGTCGGAATGCATGAAAAAGGCGTTTCGGCGGAGCGTCTGGTATTGTCTACCCTGCACGCTGGCGGTAAATTTGATAACAAATCATACAAAACCAGCGGTGGTCTGCACGGTGTCGGTTCTTCTGTCGTGAATGCGTTATCAAAACGCCTTACTATTGATATTGAACGTGATGGCGGCCTGTTTCATGACTCTTACGAAAAAGGGCATCCGACAACAGAACTGATTGACGGCCTGCTCCCGATGATTAAGAAATCAAAAGGACACGGAACTACAATCAATTTCCTGCCTGATGATGAGATTTTTGATACAGTGAAGTTTGGAGCAGAAGAGGTAAAGAACAGGCTGCATCAGACAGCTTACTTAAATCCGAAGCTGATAATCCACTATGAAGACAAGAGAAAGAAAGAAGTAGAGTCAATCACTTTCCACGAAGAAGAAGGTATTATCGGACTTGTGAAGTCTATGACGAAAGACTCTGAAACAGTGCAAGATGCGCCGGTTTCTGTTTCTGGAAAGAGTGACGGGATTGAAGTTGAATGCGCTTTTCAGTACACAACAGAATTTCACGAAAATGTGACCGGATTCTGCAACAGCATCTATACAACAGAGGGTGGTACTCACCTGACAGGCTTTAAGACAGCCCTGACAACACTTATCAATACATATGCAAGGGAGCTTGGTATACTTAAAGAAAAGGATGCAAACTTCACCGGAGCGGACGTAAGAAACGGTCTCGTGGCTGTTGTTTCCGTAAGACATCCGGACCCGAGATTTGAAGGCCAGACAAAGACAAAGCTGGATAACCCGGATGCTGCAAAAGCGGTTTCATCCGTTATCTCAGAACAGCTGCAGATGTATTTTGACCGCCATCTGGAAGAACTGAAAGCTGTTATCGGCTGTGCTGAAAAGTCTGCAAAAATCAGAAAAGCAGAAGAAAAAACAAAAACAAATATGCTGACAAAGCCGAAGTATTCTTTTGACAGCAACGGAAAACTGGCAAACTGTAATTGTAAAGACCCGGAAAAATGCGAAATCTTTATCGTTGAGGGTGATTCTGCGGGCGGTTCAGCTAAGACAGCAAGGAATCGTGAATTTCAGGCAATCTTTCCAATCAGGGGTAAGATTCTGAATGTGGAAAAGGCAAGCATCAATAAAATCCTGGCAAATGCCGAGATTAAAACAATGGTTTATGCTTTCGCCTGCGGGTTCTCTGAAGGGTATGGCAATGACTTTGACATCTCCAAATTGAGATACAACAAAATCATTATCGCAGCCGATGCGGATGTGGATGGGGCACATATTGCCACACTACTCTTGACTCTGTTTTACAGATTTATGCCTGAACTGCTTTATGAAGGACATGTATATATCGCGATGCCGCCATTATACAAAGCGATTCCGAACGGAAAGAACGGAAGAGAAGAGTATCTGTATGACGACAAGGCACTTGAAAAATATAGAAAAACACATAAAGACTTTAAACTGCAGCGTTATAAAGGTCTCGGGGAAATGGATGCGGAGCAGCTATGGGAGACTACTATGAACCCGGCGACAAGGATGCTTAAGCAGGTTGAAATTGAGGACGCGCAGGCGGCTTCAGATTTGACAGCCTTACTGATGGGGAATGAGGTACAGCCAAGAAAAGAGTATATTTACAGTAACGCGACAGAAGCAAATTTGGATGTGTGAAAGGAATTAAGGTATATGACACAAGAGGAAATACTTGCTTTTCTAACACGAAAAAGAACGCAGGAGGAGTTAAGGGAATATGTCAACCCGGATGGAAAATTAAATTATTTCGGAACACAAAAAATATTGAATGATTATTGTAACAGATGGAAACTTAACGAATGTGAGTCTTATTTGTATGTATTATTGCTAGAAGAAAAAAATGTATATATTGGAGAAACTGAAGCTATTTTTAAAAGATTTCGCAGACATTTTTCTCTTAATAGTAACAATTATGCGGAATTTGAAAAAATATATCCTGCAAAAAGCGTATATGAGGTTGTTCCACTTGGGAATGCAAATAAACATACTAGACTGTTATACGAAAATGCTTTAACTGTATTATTTGCAAATAAGCTCAGTATGCTACAAGTGAGGGGAGGACATTTCTCAAATCATAATATAAACATTGCTTATGATACAGAAAATTTGCGAATTCATGGTTACAGTATTTTCAATGAAAAAATACGACCAATAAGAGAAAATACATATGAAGCATTTCAAAAAATACAAAAAATGTATAGAATTTACCCAAATCTTGATATTAAATAAAATGGATTGCGCCGGCAGAAATTCTGCCGGCATTTTTTTCGCAAAAACTTTCTTTCCGGAAAAAATTCCAGCATACTAGAAATAGAGCAAAAAAAACTTAAAAAAGGAGACTTTGTCAATGGAAAAATTGTCGATGGAAGAATTGGAAGAACTAAAAGAAAAAGAATTCGATGAAATAGCCGAAAGAATCCAAAACACAATATCACTGTTTAGAAAAATTGCCTGCGTTTTGGCGGTGATAATTGCCGTTGCGTTTATATTTTTTCACGTGCGGAAGGATTACAATAATTATGCCGGAAGTCAGCTTGTGACGGCTGAAGTGATTAATGTTGAGGGCGCCAGTGATAAAAATATTAGTGTTACATATCGGTATAATATCGCCGGCAAGGAATATGAATCAAACAAAGTACAGTATACGGAAAAAATTAAAAAAGGAGACAAAAAAGAAATCCGGGTTAAGAAAAACAACCCAGAAGTGATTCTTGAGTACAATGATATCAATTTTATTGTAATATATGATGTAGTGATTGGATTGTGCCTTGAGCTGGCAGTTTTGTGGCTGTATGCAATGGCAACTTGTATGCTTGAGGAAGTTAAAGCGGAGGATATCGTGTTTACGATGACGCCGGGCGTAATATTTTCGTCAATCGTGGAAGAGAATAAGAAGAAAAACGAAAAAATAAATCCAGAACATAAGATTTAAATCACCCGGCAGAAATTCTGCCGGCAGGTTTTCGCAAAAACTTTTCTGCCGGAAAAAATTCCAGCATATTATAAAGAAGCAATTTCAGAAAGCGAGGAAAATTCCAATGACAAACAAAAATACTACGAAAAAAACAAGGAAAGCAAGAAAAAACTTTCCATTCATTAAGTTTATTTGCACCATATTCTTTTTTGTCGGCACCATACTTTTTGTAATCAATGCTGTAACTGATTACAAAACATATACAAACAGCGAAATTGTGAAAGCTAATGTCATTAATGTGTCTGGTACAAAGAACGACATGCTGAATGTCAAATATAGATATAACTATGACAGCAATAAATACGAGGAGAGTGCTAAGCAATCCGTCGGTGAAATTAAAGCGGGTGACGAAAAGGAAATCCGGATACGAAGAAATGCTCCGGAACAAATAATTACAACGCCAATAAAGACCGCGGTAATGCATAATATTGCCTTTGCGCTTTGTCTTTTCGCATACGTAGCAGCATCAATTAACCTTGTTAAGCTGATTGGCTAAAAATAATATTTTCTGCCGGCAGAAATTCTGCCGGTATTTTTTCGCAAAAATCTTTCGGCCGGCAAAAAATCAAGCATAATAAAATAAAAATAGAAAAAAATACTTAGAAAAGGAGACTTTGTTGATGGAAAAATTGTCGGTGGAAGAATTGGAAGAACTAAGAGAAAAAGAACTCGATGAAAGAGCTGAAAGAGACGAAAGAATCAAGAACACAATATCAAGAATCAAGAACACAATATCACTCATAAGAAAACTTGTCTGTGTGCTGCTGGTGATTACCGTTTCGTTAATGTTTTTTTATGTGCGGAAGGATTACAACAATTATGCGGGAAGCCAGCTTGTGATGGCTGAAGTGATTGGTGTTGAGGACGCCAGTGATGAAAATATTAGTGTTACATATCGATATAATATTGCCGGTAAGGAATATGAATCAAACAAAGTACAACATCTAAAAAAAATAAAGAACGGAGATAAAGAAGAAATCCGGGTTAAGAAAGATAGCCCGGAGGTAATTCTTAAGTATAATGATATCAATTATGCCGTGCTCTGTGATGTATTGATTGGATTGTGTCTTGAGCTGGCGGTCTTATGGATGTATAAAATGACAATCTATATGCTGCCGTCTGTGGAGGAATAAGTTAAGGCGGAAAGTGTTGGGACTGCGACAAAATCATGTGCGTAACATTTGCACAATTGTGGAAGAGAGCAAAAATAAAAACAAAAAATAAGTAATTCTAACAAAAAAAGCCTACATGCATTTTTCTAATCGTAATCGGTATTTTGCATGTTAATTATGCAAAAAAAATAAAGAAGGGAGAAAAAAATAATGAAAACATATACACAAGATTGCTTATTCACCAACAGTTTTTTGTGCACCTGAAAAGCAACAAAAATAATTGCAAAAAAAATCCGCAAAAATATCACCAGCCGGTAAAAAATTCGGCATATTGTTTTTACAAAAAAAATAAGGAGGCGCTCTTGTGGACGACAAAAAAGAAGCAATAGCAACACGCATTACAATCGTATTGTTTGTACTGATTCTGGCTGCAGCGGCCGGGGTTTTTGCGTATACCCTGAAACTGCATGGCTGCTACAAAAATAGCATTCAGGTGACCGCAAAAATTGATGATATCGCAATTGATAACCAGAGCAACATACAGGTAACTTACAAATATACATATAACGGCAAGGAATATACAACGCAACGTTCATCCCGCGTTGAAGAAATGAAAAGAGGAGACAAAAAAGAAATTAAAATAAGCAAGACTGATAAGTCAGAAGTTCTGCCATACGAATATGAAGTTGAAAACATACTGCCATTTGCGGCAATTGATGCAATGCTGCTACTGCTTGCGTGGGTGCTGTGGTTAAAATGTGTAAAGAAAAAATAAAAAAAATGATGCCGGCAGGGAAACCTGCCGGTATTTCTTTGCATGAAAAATTCATCATATTGTATGTGTACACAAAAAACACCGGAAAATCCGGAAATACAAAAAGAAAGGAATTAAAAAAATGGACAAAAAACCAAGCGAGAGACAGAAGAAATGCAAAAATTCGTTTCCGTATATGGGAAAGGAAATGAACAAAACATACTGCAGAAAACTGATGCAGGAGAGAAGAGATGCAGACGAAGATGATATGTCTGTATGCGTCAGCAATGAGCAGTGCGAGAACTGCCCGGACTATGAGAGCCGGTTTATTGAGTATCCGATTCAGGTCAACAGCATCAAATGTGATAAAATGAAACAGCTGATGATGGGACGTGCCGGTAGTTTGGTCAAGATTCGCCCGTGCAATAAAGAATATGGAGGTAAAACATATCTTGGCCTGTATCTCGGAAATCAGCCGTGGTCTCAAACGGTCAGTTACAACAACAAATCAGGCGAACTGACTGTCGGAATGGCAACAAATCCGGCGATTTACGTTTTTGATTTGCAGAAAATTATTTTTGGTGCTGAGAGCTGGTGGAGCATTATTGAGAATCCGGAAGAACTGAAGGATATTACCGATGATGATATCAATAGTCAGTGGTATGTTAAGGCGCTGAAGGCGATGCATAAGGAAGAGCCGGAGGAGACGATAGAAGAGAAGCTGAAACGCATTTTTGAAGCGGTGAAAGAACATCCTGAAAACTTTGAAGCTGCAAATAAGATTCGGCTTGGAAGATATTATGCCTTTGCAAAACCTTTTGATGTTACCTTTGAAAATGATGAGAGGGTGCAGGTTTCTGAAGGCTGTGTTTGCAGGATTAAGAATGACGGAAATGTTATTTTTGAAGGTTCTGGAGCAGAGATGCCAGAGAAAGCTTTAGGATACATTAAGAAAAATGCAGCAAAATACCTGGTAGATGTAACAAAATTGTTCTGATTTTTTTGAAAGACAGTGGATTTTTTCACTGTCTTTTTTCTTGCCAGAATCTTGCATATTAAAAACAATATGGGAGAAAAAAATAATATTAAACACCGGAAAAAATTCTGCATATTAGATGTAAGAAAAGTTGGAATTATGGAGGAAAAAGATGAAGACTGTTAAAATTTTATATGCGCCAAAATGTATTAAAAATGCAGAAATGTTAAATGGCTTTTTTAATGTTGCCGGAATGTTGACTTATATTACGACACGAGAACGGAATCAATGTGAATACGATATATTTTTGAATCTGCAAAATAATATTTGTGTTGATGAAAAATACCTGAACGAATGTATTAACAATTTTCAATTGCAATTTTCAGAAAATGAAATTCAAGAATTGCTAATGATTGCAAAGATATATGTAAAATATAATATCGGTCAGCATTGTATTAATTGTAAGTCAATAATGCAAAAATGTAATATTCGGCAAGAACAAGAAATGATTGCTGAAGCGCAGAATATGTTTGTGAATACCTATTGCGAATTATCGAAAAAGGCGAATGATAAGACCAACTTAATACGATATGCGATGTCAAAAATGGCACTCTATATTAATGAGACTTGCAGAATGCTTGGAGATAAGCCATTGGTTTCAATCTCAAAAATACTAAGAATGCTTAATATTATTACATTCAATAATACTGATTTTGTAAGTGCATATCTGCTTGAAGCGGAAATACTTGAAAAATTCGAAAGTAAAGATGTGACGGAAATAATAAAAATATGTTATGAGCAGGCGTTTTCACTAATTGATGAGTCTTTGGAATATGCAAGTCGCCTGTATTGTATGCGTGGACATTTTTTGGAATCCATTGGAGACAAAAAAGAAGCGTTAAAAGACTATAAAAAAGCATTGTTGTTAAACCCTGATGAATGTCAAGCAATGCTTGGAATTGGAAATTTGCTTATGTTTGATGGAAAATATACCAGTGCAGAGCTGATGTTTGAAAGAATCTTAATAAGGTTCAGTTCAGATATTGGAGAAGAAGAAAGGTGTTGTATTAAGAGGGCTTCTGAAAAACTTATTGCGTTGTATGGAGATTTAGATTTCGATTCCGAAGAATATAAACGTATTGCTGAATTTGCAGTGTTTCTTTGACGCTATTTTTCCGCATATTAACGGAGAACGGGAAATCCCCGGTCGACGAAAAGTCGTCCGCGAGTCAAATGTTCCGGTTTCAACTTCGCACGTGGGTCTGAATCTCCGTTCGTGCACTACACTCAGCCTTCGGCTTCGTTTGTCAGCGGCAAAAGCCGCTTGGTTACGAGCGCGAAGCGCGAGTTATCAACAATGTATCAAAAAAAATAACAACGAAAAGGAGATTAAATTATGGGTATGTACGATACACTAAACGGTGAACAGGTAAAATGTTTTCCTTGGTTTAGCTTTTATGTGTCAGCAATGGACACAAAGGGCGTTGTCACAAGTCATGGTGGAGATTTAAAGTATTACGGTAACGGAAGCGAAATCCCTTACCGCTCCCTGGCTTACAACTATGGCAAAAACTTCATTATTTTTGATTTCACTCCGGAACTTGGCACTGATGAAATCGGAGAATGGGTTGCACATGTAATTGAGGATGGACATCTGAAAGTTTCCCTTTACAGAAAAGATGCTGATGATGAATTTGAAAAAATGCTTAAAAAAAGCACCAAAAATATCGGCTATTATGGCGATGGCAACTTTAAGTTTAAGACGCTTGAAGATGTAAATCAGTATGCCAAAGAGGCAAACGCATTGCGTTGCCAGATTACTGATATGTATAAGCCGGCCAATGCGATTATGAGAGAGTGGTCTAAGACACTTCATGAATCTAAGAATCTGGAAAAAGGAAGCGAAGAATATGCCGCATTTCAGGAAAAAGTGCATGGCTTTATCAAACGGCATGATGAAGAGCTGGCTAAAATTAAGCCAATTATTTCTAAACTCAATAAGGACTTTGTTGATAAATGGATAGAAAAAGATTCTGAGGAATACCTCAAGATGTCTGATTTTGGCGAGAGTGTTGAATCTGGTATCCTGACTTTGAAATGTAGAAAAAAACAGGAAAAAGAATCAGCAGAAAAAATTGAAGAAGCTAAAAAACACAACATCTTTTTTGACCGTCAGAAGGAATGGCAGCTCTACTGTGAGTACTTCAAAAAAGCATACGGAAAAATGCTTGAAAAAGAAGGCGAAAAGTTTTGGAAGAAGTATTTTGAGTGGTGTGAGATTACTGATGAGGAAAGAGAGAAGGTTGATGAATTAAGGAAGGAACTTGGGGTTTGATTGCGTATTGAGAAAGAGCGAAGAGAGTAATAAGAGCGAAGTTTTGACTTCGCTCTTTTCAAGTTATTTAAACACTATTTTTATTCTAAATCATCGTATGAACTATTATCATAAATAAACTCTTTATCTTTGGGTATATCTATTTTAGATTTTTCTTCCTGAATATGCTTGGCTTTTTCTTGTTCTATTTTAATGGATTTAATGGTCTTTTCAATATTTAAACCAAATGATGATAGTATTGCATAATTTTCTCTGGTTTCCCTATTGTTACTACGAGAAGATATTATCCCCACTATATCCTCGTTTTTATAAATAAAAATTCTACTTTTTCCACCTTTGGAATACTGATAATCATTAAGCCCAATAAAGCTCAAAGACTGTTTTTGATAGTTTGCATTTTCTTTTAATGGACGAATAATAGTTTTATAGAAATCGTAACATTTATCTGGGGCTAAATCAGCAAAAGAATTTTCCGGTTGTGCAAAGCATTTTTCAATTGCTGGAATTAATATTTTTTCATATGTTGTGTGCAAAAAGCTAAAATAAAAATCCTGTCTATTTCTGGAAATATATTCAATATTAAACACTAACTTATCAATTGCATCAAGATTAATCTTTGGCACTATCTGTAATAAAGCTTTTTGTGTTTTAGGACTTAACTCACTTTTAAAAAATTCACAATATTTGATACGTTTCCCTTTATCGTCCACTAATACAGAAGATGTATTCATTGCACAGTCCATCCCAGCATCCGAAGAGACAATGCTTTCATCAACAAGAGGGGCAAGCGATGACCCACAATCATATACAGGAGAAATTCGAATGCCATCAGAAGATTGCAATAATGCCCAGTTTCCATTATGCCTATCTGTATTGCCAATAAAAGCATCAACGATGAACATTTTGTAGTAAAAATCACTTAGCTTCTCTTTAGGTATAATGTCATCCATTTTATTAAAAACTTCATCCATATACGGCAAAGACAATTTTCTAGCATGAGTATTATCGAGACTACTTAATTCCAATTTATTAATTTCATACATCATTTCTCCATTTTTTCTTACATCTTGACATGCACATGCTATTTTTGTTTTTCCATTCTCATCAACATATTCGCCAAGGATTGTTTTTTGTGCTGGAATTCCAATGATGTTATAAATAGAACAGGATATATGTTCTGAGATAGCATTATTAATATATGATAAATCACGGCCTTTTTCTCTTGTTGGGTCAGGAAACTTTAATAAATATTTGTTGCCATCATCCATTAATACTGTTTTCTTTTTTTCGGAACCAGCATATTCGTTCAATAGTGTTTTTGTAATATGCTTGTTTAAATTCATTCTATAAGCCCCTCCTTTAATTCAGCTCTAATATATTGCAATTCATTTAGCGTAATATATCCATCACTTAATGTGCTTTTTAGATAAGCGTCTATTAATTCGTAAGCGAAAGTTAATTCCAAATAATTCCTGCTTGTCTTATTTTGTAAATATGTTTCTTTTTTTTGTAAAAAATTGTCGTATTCATCATCAATAAATGATAAATCTTTGTGACTAAAAATTTCTTTGATGTGCCTCATACTTACACCTCCAATTCTATATATGATTATATCATAGTCGTTAATTATTGTAAATTTTATGATTCGCTAATAATATGTCGAAATTTAATTTTGGCAAAATATTTTATTTTTGTTCACCTTAAAGAATTTTCCAGCATATTAGATATATATTCAAAAAAGGAGATAAAAAAGATGATAACAGATAAAATCTTTGCAATAGATGTCGGAACTACAGAATCCGGATATGTAATCATGCGGTTTGATAAAGACGATATAAAACTATTATCATTCGGAAAAATTGCAAATGAGGCTCTTATGCAGATAATTAAAAATAACGACTATGACCAGCTTGTCTACGAACAGTTTCAGAGCTTTGGAATGGCTGTCGGGGAGAGCACAATTGAATCCATCTTATGGAATGGAAGACTTATCCAGGCAGCGATAGACCGGGGCATTCCGGTTGACAGAATCTACCGAAAGGAAGAAAAGCTCTGCCTCTGCAATACCCTGCGGGCGAAAGATGCCAATATCCGCCAGGCGCTGATTGACCGGTATGCAAAAACAGATAAAAAAAATGGAAAAGGAACTAAAAAAGAACCCGACGTGTTCTTCGGTGTGAAAAAGGATGTCTGGTCGGCGATTGCGGTCGGCGTGACGTGGATGGAAAAAGAGGAAGAAAAAAGAAGAGAAAAAGAACTGTATTCTCTGGATTCTGGCGATTATCGGCATTGCCGAGAAGGATCGCCCGGAATACTACGGCATTGGCGGCAG
>OIEC01001379.1_pt1 | contig 10736 bp, 7 predicted proteins | sample 1604801 | NCBI WGS metagenome assembly OIEC01 (sample SAMN01760940, study PRJEB22395) | human gut metagenome | reverse complement strand
TTAAGGCAAAGGTTCATATCCAGAGCAAAGGATGGGTGGATTACGGCATGATCACCGAAGACACAATTATCGGTACAGTTGGAGAAAAGAAACGTATTGAGTGCTTATGTTTCGAAGGTGACTTTGAATATCGTGTTCATATCCAGAGTTCCGGATGGACAGACTGGACAAAGGCAGACGGAGTGGCAACGCTTGGAACTGTAGGCCAGGAACTTAGGATTGAGGCTATTCAATTTAGATGATTTTTGCTAAAATGTAGCATATAAATAGGTAAAAATCCACTTTATAGGTTATAGCAAAAAGGTCATCCAATTCGGACATTGTACCTGCCGTCCGTCACAATACTGCGTCAGTATCGGCTGCTTGACATTCGGTCTGGAAAGATAATCGGCAAACAATTCATCCACTATCACAGAGATCGTATCATAGATATTCCGTTCCGGAATCCATTTGTGATCAAATGCGGTTGAAGAAGTGATCGTAAAATCATATCCGCGGTTCCGGTAAAATTCTGTATATACCCGGTTCAGAGTAAAAGACATGATTGCCAGTACGTTTGCCCGAATGGTATCCTCCGGCCAGGTCGCATAGATTTCACTGGAAGCTACATTTTTGATATAATCCTTATACTTCACATAATAGTTTTTGGCAGTGGAGTCGCGTGGACTTCCATCATGAACTACGATGTATTCCGGGACCACGACGCGGCTTAAGACAATCTCTCCGGATTCGAAGGTCGGCTGGATCTCGTCTTCGGGAATCTTAGGCGGATAGGTGGCATATAATGTATGAGCCGGAATGACGAATACGGTTTCCTCGTCTTCGGGAGTGTCGATTGGTTTCATGCTGACATTCTGAATGGCAGTGACATCGGCGAGAATTTCAGCACCGGCAATACTGACCGACTCGAAGCCTTCGGCGGTGATCTGCATGGTATATTCGGAATATGGCTGGACTTCGTTTTCTGGATTCAGGCTGTATTCTAACGGTGGTGCCGCAAGATCAATCGTATCGGTCTGCCCGGAACTGTCGGTAGTAAGTTGTTCTAACTGAGCTTCTGGAATACCCGTGTAGAAGATGGAAATCTGAGCCCCCTGAATCGGATAGGCAGAGATGTCAGATACGAGATTAATCTGCAGACGGCCTTTGTCGGGAGTATCCTGAGTGGTTGGAGTCGTTCCGTTCATAAAATAGGACCTCTTTTAAGACTCTGTTACTGACAGAGTATGCAAAAATAAGAAAAATGTGAAGATACAGGGAATAAAAGAGACAGATTGTTACACAAAGTATGGAACATCTTAAAAATAACAGAAACAGGAGCGTAGAACAGAGCATGAAAAGAAGGTGTTTACGGATATATAGAAAAAGAAGAAAAAAGAAATTAATCATCCTGATTCTGACATGCATTCTCTTTCTTGGAACCGCAGCAGCAGAAAGGGGCGGATATCTGGAACTTGAACAATTTGGTTCAAATAAAAAACAAGATATTCCTTATCAGAAAGTATCCATAACGGAAGAAGAGAACACGGAGAAATATTATTATCAGCAGTTGCCGACTGAACAAAGGCAGGTCTATCAGGAAATTCTGGAAGGTGTCAGAAACCACACGGAGGAAATTTATGTACATAACGCGGATGTAGATGAGACAAATCAGATTTTTCAGAAGCTGATGAAGGATCAGCCGGACATCTTCTGGTGTGACGGGACAGCAACGGCTACGACTTATAAAGGAACAGAAAGTTATACCGTCCTGAAACCGAAATATTTTTACACAGCAGAAGAAAGCCAGAAGATGCAGACCGCGATTATGCAGGCGGCAGAGAAGTGGCTGGCAGATCTGGATGCCGATGCAGATGACTATCACAAAATTCTCTATGTATATGAAAAAATCGTAGATGAAGTAGAGTATGATGAGAGCGCGCCGGATAATCAGAACATCTACAGCGTATTTGTCAATCAGAAATCTGTATGTGCTGGATATTCGAAAGCAACTCAGTATGTGTTGGAACGGCTTGGCGTGTTCTGTACTTATGTGACGGGAAAGACGACGGAAGGCGGAAACCATGCGTGGAATCTGGTGAAATGTAACGGCGATTATTATTATGTCGACACAACTTGGGGAGATCCGGTGTTCCAACAGGAAGAAGGAGAAGATACATCCCGGGATGCAGAGCAAAATTCAGGTCAAGATGCAGAGGTTTCTGGTAATAAGGCAAATATCAGCTATGATTATATGTGTTGTGATGATACGCAGTTATTTCAGACACATATTCTGGATAAGGATACACAGATGCCAGAGTGCAGCAAGATGGATTGCAATTATTACGTGGTAAACGGAATGTATTACACAAAGTATGATGCCAAGAAGGTACTGGAAGCCATGAACCAGGCTATCTGGGCGAAGAAAAGTGCTACAATTTTTAAATTCGCAGATACATCCGTCTACAGTCAGGCGCACGATGACATTTTCCAGAAAGAACTTGCAAAAGCAGCGCAGAATCTGGCGGATTACTATGGATTATCGCAGGTGAAGTACCAGTACATCGATGACCCGAGATTACACAAGATTGTAATATTTTGGCAGTATTCATAAAAAAACAAAAATATCCGTTGAAAATCCTCGGATTATGTAGTATAATTTTTACAATTTGTGAAGACATAAATTGTCTGGTACCGATGGATGAAAAACGAGGCGGTTTTGTGCTTGCACAAACTGCCTTTTATTCTGTATTTTTAAGAAAAATTCTTTATAACAACGAATTTTTTTTGCCCAAATATAGAAAATGTACCTGAAGTACAGCAGTATGGATTCATGAAAAAAGAAAAAGAAACACAGAAGGGAAAAGGTGAATATATGAAAGCATTTCTTATATTAGAAGACGGGACTGTCTTTACCGGAACCAGTATCGGTTCGACAAAAGACATGATTAGCGAGATAGTGTTTAATACTTCAATGACAGGTTATCTGGAGGTATTAACCGACCCTTCTTATGCGGGACAGGCCGTAGTAATGACCTATCCATTGATTGGAAATTATGGCATCACACCGGATATGGAGTCAAGGAAGGCATGGCCGGATGGATATATCGTAAGAGAACTTTCCAGAATGCCAAGCAACTTCCGTTGTGAAGGAACACTTCAGGATTTCCTGAAAGAACAGGATATTCCAGGAATTGCAGGAATTGATACACGTGCCCTTACGAAGATTCTTCGTGAAAAGGGAACCATGAACGGAATGATCACCACGAACGAGAATTACAACTTAGATGAAATTCTCCCAAAACTGAAAGCATATACAGTTGGTGATGTGGTATCAAAAGTAACATGTGATGAAAAATATGTCTTAGAAGGCAATGGACCGAAGGTTGCTCTTATGGACTTCGGTGCAAAGAAGAACATTGCCAAGTCTTTAAATGAACGCGGCTGTGAAGTTACAGTTTATCCGGCAGGAACAAAAGCAGAAGAGATTATTGCTGCTAATCCGGACGGCATTATGTTGTCTAACGGACCTGGAGATCCGGAAACATGCGTATTTATTATCGAAGAGATCAAGAAGTTATACAATACTGATATTCCTATTTTTGCAATTTGTCTCGGACATCAGCTTATGGCACTTGCAAATGGTGCAAAGACTTATAAGTTGAAATATGGACACCGCGGCGGTAACCATCCGGTGAAGGATCTGACAAACAACAGAGTATACATTTCTTCACAGAACCATGGTTATGCAGTTGATGGTACAACCATTGATCCGGCTATCGCAAAAGAAGCATTTATCAATGTAAATGACGGAACCAACGAAGGACTTGCATACGAAGGAAAGAATATTTTCACAGTTCAGTTCCACCCGGAGGCTTGTCCTGGACCACAGGATTCCGGATACCTGTTTGATAGATTTATGGATATGATGAAAGGAGCAAAATAATGCCTAGAATTAAAGATATTAAGAAAGTGTTAGTAATTGGCTCTGGTCCTATTATCATTGGACAGGCAGCGGAGTTTGACTATGCAGGTACACAGGCCTGCCGTTCATTAAAAGAAGAAGGTCTGGAAGTAGTCCTTTTGAACTCTAACCCGGCTACGATCATGACAGATAAAGATATTGCAGACCGCGTATACATCGAGCCTCTGACAGTTGAGGTGGTAGAACAGCTGATCTTAAAGGAAAAACCAGACAGTGTCCTTCCTACACTGGGTGGACAGGCAGCACTGAACCTGGCTATGGAGCTGGATGAGAATGGATTCCTTGAAAGAAACAACGTACGTCTGATCGGTACTACTTCTGAGACGATCAAAAAGGCCGAAGACCGTCTGGAATTCAAGATGACAATGGAAAAAATCGGCGAGCCTTGTGCAGCTTCTAAAGTCGTAAAGGATGTACAGGCTGGTATCGAATTTGCTGAAAGTATCGGATATCCGGTTGTACTTCGTCCGGCTTACACACTTGGTGGAAGCGGCGGCGGAATTGCGGATAACAGAACAGAACTCGTAGAGATCCTGGAAAACGGACTTCGTCTTTCACGTGTTGGGGAAGTTCTGGTAGAACGTTGCATCGCAGGATGGAAAGAGATCGAGTACGAAGTAATGCGTGACAGCAATGGTAACTGCATTACCGTATGTAATATGGAAAACCTGGACCCTGTAGGTGTACATACCGGAGACAGTATCGTAGTAGCACCTTCTCAGACACTGAGCGATAAAGAGTACCAGATGCTCCGTACATCTGCTCTTAATATCATCAGTGAGTTAAATATCACTGGTGGATGTAACGTACAGTATGCGCTGAATCCAGATTCATTTGAGTACTGTGTAATCGAGGTTAACCCTCGTGTAAGCCGTTCTTCTGCACTTGCATCTAAGGCAACAGGATATCCGATTGCCAAGGTTGCAGCAAAGATCGCTCTTGGATATACACTGGACGAGATCAAGAACGCAGTAACAAAGAAGACATACGCAAGTTTCGAGCCTATGCTTGACTACTGTGTTGTAAAGATCCCGAGACTTCCATTTGATAAGTTCATCAGTGCAAAACGTACACTGACAACACAGATGAAAGCGACCGGAGAAGTTATGAGTATCTGTGATAACTTCGAGGGAGCACTTATGAAAGCCATCCGTTCTCTGGAACAGCATGTAGACAGCCTTATGTCTTATGACTTCTCTTATTTAAAAGGAGAAGAACTGTTAGAAGAACTGAAAGTTGTAGATGACCGTCGTATCTGGAAGATCGCAGAAGCAATCCGTCAGGGCATCAGCTACGAAGACATTCACAGAATTACAAAGATTGACAACTGGTTCATTGACAAGATCGCAATTCTCGTAGAGATGGAACAGAAATTAAAGACAGAAGAATTAACAGCAGAGACATTAAAAGAAGCAAAACGCTTAGAGTTCCCGGATAATGTGATCGCAGAACTGACAGGAAAGACAGAGCGTGAGATCCATGACCTTCGTCATGATAATGGCATCACAGCTTCTTATAAGATGGTTGATACCTGTGCGGCTGAGTTCGCAGCAGAGACACCATATTACTACTCTGTATTCGGAAGTGAGAATGAAGTAGTTGAAACTTCCGGCAAGAAGAAAGTACTGGTACTTGGTTCCGGACCGATCCGTATCGGACAGGGTATCGAGTTCGACTTCTGTTCTGTACATTGTACATGGGCATTTGCCAAAGAAGGATATGAGACGATTATTGTAAATAACAACCCTGAGACAGTAAGTACAGACTTCGATATCGCTGACAAGCTGTATTTCGAGCCTCTGACACCGGAAGATGTAGAAAGTATCGTAGATCTGGAAAAACCGGACGGAGCAGTTGTACAGTTCGGTGGACAGACAGCGATCAAGCTGACAGAATCTCTTATGAAGATGGGCGTTCCAATCCTTGGAACATCTGCTGAAAATGTAGATGCAGCCGAAGACCGTGAGCTGTTTGATGAGATTCTTGAGCAGTGCGAGATCCCAAGACCGACAGGTGGAACTGTATTTACAGCAGAAGAAGCGAAGAAAGTTGCAAACAGACTGGGTTATCCGGTACTGGTAAGACCTTCTTACGTACTTGGCGGACAGGGAATGCAGATTGCGATCAATGATCACGATATTGATGAGTTCATCGGAATCATCAACCGTATCGCACAGGATCATCCAATCCTGGTTGATAAATATTTACAGGGTAAAGAGATTGAGGTAGATGCCGTATGCGACGGTGAAGATATCCTGATTCCAGGTATCATGGAGCATATCGAGCGTGCCGGAATCCATTCCGGAGACAGTATCTCTGTATATCCTGCACAGAGCATCTCTCAGAAGACAAAAGAGACGATTGCCGAATATACAAGAAGACTTGCAAAATCCTTACATGTAATCGGACTGATTAACATCCAGTTCATCGTATGTGGAGAAGATGTATATGTAATCGAAGTTAACCCTCGTTCCAGCCGTACTGTTCCATACATCAGTAAGGTAACAGGTATTCCGATCGTACCACTTGCAACAAAAGTGATCATCGGACACAAGATCAAAGAACTTGGTTATACACCTGGATTACAGCCGGAAGCAGATTATTTTGCAATCAAGATGCCGGTATTCTCATTTGAGAAGATCCGCGGTGCTGATATCAGCCTTGGACCTGAGATGAAGTCTACCGGAGAGTGTCTGGGAATTGCCAAGACATTTGATGAGGCTCTTTATAAAGCATTCATCGGTGCCGGAGTCAAACTTCCAAAACACAAGAACATGATTATGACAGTTCGTGATGAAGATAAGGAAGAAGCAGTAGAGATCGGACGCAGATTCGAGAAGATCGGTTACAAGATCTTTGCTACAGAAGGAACTGCCAAGGTCCTGACAGATGCAGGCGTGAAAGCGATGACAGTCAATAAGATTGAGCAGGAATCTCCGAACCTTATGGATCTGATCCTCGGACATAAGATCGACCTGGTTATCGACACACCTCCGCAGGGAGCTGATCACTCAAGAGACGGATTCGTGATCCGTAGAAATGCGATCGAGACAGGTGTCAATGTACTGACAGCGATCGATACAGCAAAAGCTCTGATCACCAGCCTTGAGAATACAGATATCCAGAAACTGACACTGATCGACATTGCTAAGATCAAATAGAGTTTGGACAATCGGATTTTGCGTAAATGAATTTTATGTAACAGAATTTGAATAATTAATATTTGTAATGTTTGTAAAAACATAAATAAAAAGTGGCATACAGCATGATTATTTTGCAGTATGCTGCTTTTTTGTTGCCAAACATTAAAATATGTGATTATTTACATCATGTAATACGTTCTATATACAGGGGACGCCCTCAGGAGGAAGAATTTTGACGCGTGAAAATCGGCAGTGGATATTACTGGACACCGTATATTATCATGATTGCGGCAGTAATCTGTATCCCGGTATTTTTAATTGTAACAGTAGTAAGCTATTGTAAAAGAGAAGCTTAAGGAGCAGAGAAATAACGGAGAAAAATGAACGCTAAAAATAAGAAAAAAGAGTAGCATAATCTGCAGACTTTAAAAAAGTAAATAAAAAAGTTGACAAAACGAGACATACATGATATGATACCAATCGTTGCTTGTAACAAATTTGTAATATTTGTAATAAAGTTGAAAAAAATGAATATACTTTATTAAAAGAAATGTAAATCATTGCAACAAAATCAGGAGGGTATTTATATTATGTTAAAAGCGAAGAGACTGAAATCGATGTTCGTGCTGTATTCAGCATGCGCAGTAATGGCAACTGGTTTTACCAGTCAGGCAGCCTCTGAACAGCCGGAAGTAACAACAATCACAGAAACAAAAGGGGAAAATACGAATACACACACTGCTGTACAGGCGATATCACAGAATATCGTGGCATCTGCGCAGGAAATGACGGATGCAAGCCAGCAGGTAATTGCAGACAATATAGCGAAAAAAGAAGAGGAAGAACGCCTCGCAAGAGAAAAGGCAGAGCAGGAAGCAAAAGAACAAGCAGAACGCGAAGCAAGAGAAGCATACGTAAGAGCCAATCAGGAACTGCTTGCATCCATCATCTACTGCGAAGCAGGAAACCAGCCGTATGAAGGACAGGTTGCCGTCGGTGCGGTGATCATGAACCGTGTAAAGAGTGGAAGTTATCCGAATTCTATCGAAGAAGTCATCTATCAGTCCGGGCAGTTCGGACCGGCAGCGACCGGATGGCTGAACAGAGTGAGAAGTTCAAAGGGATATTCACAGACAGCTCTGCAGGCTGCTGTAGATGCGTTGAATGGCTCGAATCCGATTGGAAACTGTCTGTATTTTGATCAAGGCGGTGCCGGAATGAAGATCGGGGCACATTATTTCCACTAACATTTGTAGAAATAATATAAAAAGAAATGCATATGGAATGGAGCCGAAGTTCTTCAGAAATTCGAAAGAAATCTTAAGAAAGCCGGAATTGACAATTGCATGACAAATGTATTACGATAAGAGGGCAAAAGTGTTAAACTTTTGTCCTTTTTGTCACCGCGCATTAGAAAAGATGACGATGGTAACTTACGCAGATAAGGACAGAGTTTGAAGTATGGGGAGAAGAAAGATTGTATAAGATTTTAATCGTGGAAGATGATGAAACAATAGCAGGCGGACTGAAAAACCATTTGGAAAAATGGAATTATCAGGCAGAATGTATGACAGATTTTAAAGACGTAATGGGAAAATTCGTGGAATTTGAGCCGCAGCTTGTGTTATTGGACATTGTGCTTCCATTTTTTAATGGATTTCACTGGTGTCAGGAGATCCGGAAGATATCGAAGGTGCCGATCATCTTCCTGTCATCGGCAAATGACAATATGAATATTGTGATGGCAATGAATATGGGCGGCGACGAATTCATCGAGAAACCGTTTGACCTGAATGTGGTAACGGCAAAGGTGCAGGCCGTGTTAAGAAGAACCTATGAATTTCGTGGAACGGCAGATGTCATGGAGTGGAACGGTGCGATCCTGAATCTGGCAGATGCGACAGTTCTGTATCAGGACCAGAAACTGGAACTGAGCAAGAACGAATTCAAGATTCTGCAGATACTTCTGGAAAATACAGGGAAGATCGTAAGCCGTGAAAGTATTATGACGAGACTCTGGGACAGCAATGAATTTATTGATGACAATACACTGACGGTCAATGTGGCAAGACTTCGAAAAAAATGGAACAGATTGGCCTTGGCGGAAAGATCATCACAAAAAAAGGAATAGGATATATGGTGGAGGCATGAAACTGTTAATAGCATTTTTTAAAGATAAAACAAGAGAGATCAGCCTTTATGCCGGAACGGTCGGAATATTTATTGTTGTAGCATTTCTTTATAATATCAGGATGGATGCGTTGAAATATGCACTGCTGCTGGTGATATTGTGGCTGCTCCTTTATGTAATAACGGAATATCATCGCTTCCGGAAGAAGCATCTTCTGCTGGAACGGTTTAAGAAGAGCACGCAGGAGTGCACAAAAGAACTTCCAGAGTGCAGGAATCTTCTGGAACTGGATTATCAGGAATTACTGGGGATCTTTGACGAAAAGATTCTGGAGTTGAAATCAGAGGCAAGAATCAAAGGCCAGGACTTAAGTGATTATTATGGTATGTGGGTGCATCAGATCAAGACACCTATCGCTGCGATGCACATATTGCTGCAATCGGTGGAAGATGAAAACCCGGCACTGCCGGAATTAAAAGAGATGAAGATGGAACTTTTTAAAATGGAACAGTATGTGGAGATGGTGCTGACGTATCTCCGCATGGAAGATATGTCCGGGGATCTGCAGTTTGAGAAGGTATCTTTAGATAAGATTCTGAAACAATCTGTCCGGAAATATTCTCAGATGTTTATTCTTCAAAAGATCCGTCTGGATTACCGGCCGGTGGAACGAATAGTTCTTACAGATGAAAAATGGCTGGAGTTTGTGACAGAACAGATTCTGTCTAATGCTTTGAAATACACAAAGAATGGCGGCGAGATTAGAATCTGTCTGGAAGAAAAAAGAGGACGGGAGTGTCTGGTGATCGAGGATAATGGAATCGGTATTCAGGCAGAAGATCTTCCTAGAGTATTTGAAAAAGGGTTTACCGGATATAATGGAAGAGCAGATAAGAAGTCTACCGGGATTGGACTGTATCTTTGCAAAAAGATCATGGATAAGATGGGACATAAGATATGGATTGATTCAGAGGTGGGAAAAGGAACCCGTGTATATCTGGAACTGACAAGGAAAGAATGGAATCCGGAATAACGATCAGACAAAAAGAGAAAACCTTACAGGAATGTAAGATTAAACAGAGGAAATGTCACATGCTTCGATGGCAGGATATTTCCTCTTTTTTTATAATAGATACCGTAAAGAAGAAATCTTAAAAAGAAAGGAAGAAAAACTTATGTCATTACTGGAAGTAAAAAATGTGAAGAAGATATATACGACTCGTTTTGGGAGCAATCAGGTAGAGGCTTTAAGAGATGTGAATTTTACGGTAGAACGCGGGGAATATGTTGCAATCATGGGAGAGTCTGGATCGGGAAAGACGACTTTGCTGAATATTCTGGCGGCACTTGATAAACCGACAGAAGGAAAGGTTTATTTAAAAGACAGGGATCTGGGGAAATTAAAAGAAAAAGAGATCGCAACGTTCAGACGTCAGAATCTCGGCTTTGTATTTCAGGATTTTAACCTGTTAGATACATTTTCATTAAAGGATAATAT
>OIEC01001358.1_pt1 | contig 10872 bp, 7 predicted proteins | sample 1604801 | NCBI WGS metagenome assembly OIEC01 (sample SAMN01760940, study PRJEB22395) | human gut metagenome | reverse complement strand
TAACAGGAACCTGCGGAATTTGGTCCGGCGACGAAACCATTGCACCGAAGGGCTTTCGTAGCATGACGCGTTTAAGGCTGCTGAATTTTAAAATCAATATTTGCACTTGTCACATTTTTGCTGTTATGCTAAAATCATGGTGAAAATAAGTGGAAATTAAGTGAAAATTGAAACTATTAAATATAGAAAGGAAAGAAAAATGAGACTTATTATTGTTCGCCATGGCGATCCAAATTATGAGATTGACTCTTTGACAGAAAAAGGATGGAGAGAAGCAGAATTTCTTTCTGTTCGCATGGAAAAACAACTGCAGAAGGAACATACCTATATTTATACATCACCGCTTGGCCGTGCAAAGGATACAGCATCCTTGACCTTAAAGAAGCTTGGTATGACAGCGACTGAGTTTAAGTGGCTTCGTGAGTTCGAGGCACCGGCGATTGATGAGGATACTGGTACTTATAAGGTTTGTTGGGATTTGCTTCCTGCTCGTTGGACAAGTGAGCCAGCATATTATGATAAGGATCAGTGGATGAACACACCATTTATGAAAAAGGCAAAGGCAGATACTGAATCAGCATGGGTGTATGATGGTCTGGATTCACTGTTAAAAAAGCATGGATATACAAGAGAGAATGGCTATTATCGTGCAGAGCATGCAAACAGAGATACGATTGTGCTGTTTTGCCATTTTGGTGTAGAGTGTGTGATGCTTGGTCATCTGCTTGGAATATCACCAGTTGTTCTTTGGCATGGGACAGCAGCGGCACCGTCTTCTGTGACAACATTGTACACAGAGGAGAGAAGAGAAGGTATTGCAAGCTTTCGTATGCAGTCCTTTGGAGATCTGTCTCATTTATATGCAGCAGATGAGCCGGCATCCTTTGCAGCACGATTTTGTGAAACATATGATAATATGGAAGAAAGACATGACTGATCGTGTACTTTTTTTGACCGGGGGCAGCAATTTGCCTCCGGTTTTTTATTATAAAAAGCAGCTTGACATTGAAAAAACAACATCGTATAATTACCAATGGTAACTAAAATAATTATTGGTGGTAACTATATAGAGGATTACTATAATTGACCACTAAAACAAGAAAGGAGAAAACATGGATTCTGAGAAAATAAAACGGATGCTTGATGCCTGCTATATGGCAAAAAGAATCAGAGAACTGCTTCCAAAGCTTCCAGATGGTGTTAGTCCGGCATATATCCAATATCTTGATGTTATTCATACGCTGCAGAAAACAAAAGAGTATGTGAAGGTATCTGATATTAGTGATGCGTTAAATCTTCCAAGACCAGGTGTCACGAGAACAGTCAAAGCTATGGAAGAGAAGGGATATCTCAAAAAGATTTCTTCAGACGAAGACGGGAGAGTTACGTATATTGCGATTACAAAAAGTGGAGAAGAATTGTCTGATAAGTACGACAGAAACTATTACAGCAGACTGGCTCCGTATCTGGACATGATTTCTGATGAGGAAGCAGATTGTATGATTCAGACAATAAAGAAATTTTATCAGGTCATGAGCGAAAGGAGAGTTGACATTGAGTAGAGAAAAAGTAAATGATAAGGCAGATTTCACGCAAGGCAGCATACTTGGAAAATTAATTCCATTTATGATTCCGATTCTTGGTGCACTTGTGCTGCAGGCAGCATATGGCGCAGTTGATCTTCTTGTGGTGGGAAGATTTGGAACGACATCTGGTCTTTCAGCAGTATCGACAGGAAGTCAGGTATTAAATCTTGTAACATTTGTGATAACACAGTTCGCAATGGGTATTACTGTTTTGATTGCAAGATATATTGGCGAGAAGAGGACACAGTCAATTGGTGCACTGATTGGCGGTTCTGTAGTTGTATTTGCGGTAATATCAGCAGTGCTGTTTGTTATAATGATCGTGTTTTCGCGTCCGATTGCTGTATTGATGCAGGCACCAGAGGAAGCAGTAAGTCTGACATCTGTTTATGTAAAGATATGCGGAAGTGGTATTTTCTTTATTGTTGCTTATAATGTTCTTTCTGCTATTTTTAGAGGACTTGGAGACAGTAAGTCACCATTGATATTTGTTGCAGTTGCATGTGTTATCAATATTGCAGGAGATTTAATATTAGTAGCAGGGTTTCGTATGGATGCAGCAGGTGCAGCGATTGCGACTGTAGCAGCACAGGCTGTAAGTGTTGTGTTTGCATTATGGATGCTGATGAAAAAGAAGCTTCCATTTAAAATCACAAAAGCTGATTTTAAGGTTAATAGCCACTGCAAGCGTGCACTGAAAATTGGTCTTCCATTAGCACTTCAGGAATGCTTGACTCAGATTTCATTCCTTGCACTTTGTGCATTTGTCAACCGTCTGGGATTAGAGGCTTCATCTGGATATGGTGTTGCGTGTAAAATTGTAAATTTTGCGATGTTGATTCCAAGTTCCTTAATGCAGTCAATGGCATCATTTGTATCACAAAACGTTGGAGCAGGAAGCGAAAAAAGAGCTAAAAACGCGATGTTTACTGGAATTGGTGTAGGTGTTTTGATTGGGGTGGTTGTGTTTGCCCTTGTTCTTCTTAAGGGGGATCTTTTAACAGGAATATTTACAACAGACACCGATGTTATACAAAAAGGATATGATTATCTTAAAGGTTTTGCACTGGAGACAATTGTTACCGCTATATTATTTAGTATGATTGGTTATTTTAACGGACACGATCAGACTATGTGGGTAATGGCACAGGGACTGATCCAGACATTGCTTATTCGTCTTCCATTAGCATATTACATGAGTATTCAGCCAAATGCAAGTCTTACAAATATAGGATTTGCAGCACCGGTGGCAACAATTTTTGGAATTATCTTAAATATAGGATTCTTTGTGTGGATGAATAAAGCCAGAAAGTGTATTTAAAAAAGAACATAGTGCAGTATGCTTGACAAAAAAATATTTTTTAAGTAAGCTAGAAAAGCATGAAAGATACAAAAAAGTTACATAAAGTATACGCAGGAAAGTGCCAATGCGGGCGCTTTTTGGGAAGGAATATGAAATGACAATCGAAGAAGCAGTTTGCTACTTAAAAAAGCAGGATTTAGCAGCACTTGAAGTTGGTACCTACCAGGTAAATGATGATTTTTATTTTATGATTCAGGAGTATGAGACAAAGCCGGCAGAGAATTGCCGTCTGGAGACTCATAATTGTTATGCAGATATTCAGTGGATCATTTCCGGTGAGGAGGAGATCGACACTGTAAGCAGAACTGGTTTAGAGACAGATGAGGAATATGATGAAAAGCGTGATGTTGCATTCTGGAAGGAGCCAGAAGAAATGTGTCAGTCCATTCTGACAACAGGTTCTTACGCAGTACTTCCTCCGAGCATTGCTCATAAGCCGCAGATGCGTGCTGGAAAAGAAGCTTGTCACGTAAAGAAGTGCGTAGCAAAAGTTAAATGGCAGGCTTAATCTATGTATGAGATTATGACATCAGATGAAGCAATCCGTTTGATTCGGGATGGAGACTGTATATGTGTTAATTCCTTTGTGGGAATTGAAAATCCAGTGGAGCTGCATGAGGCACTTTATCGCCGCTATCAGAAAATGCAGTCACCTACCCATCTGACAATTGTTTCTAGTGCAGGATTTGGCGTGTGGGATACCGAACACAATGCTGAAGGATACATTCGTGACGGGGCAGTAGACAGGTTGATTTGTGGTCATTTTGGTGCTATGATGAGCACAAAAAAGCTTGTGTTGGAGGATCGCTTTGAGGCATACAATTTGCCGCTTGGCTGTATTTCTCATGCGATTCGCGCACAGGCAGGGGGACTTTCAGGTGCACTTTCAAAGGTTGGTCTTGATATATTTGTCGATCCGAGAATGGAGGGACCAGGAATCAACCGAGTTTCGATTGACGATTCGCTTGTAAAGCATGTAGAAGTGGATGGTGAGGAGTTTCTTTATTATAAGCTTCCGAAAATAACAATTGCGCTGATAAAGGGAACTGCGGCAGACCATAAGGGAAATATTACTTTTGACGATATGTTTATGTCTGGCGATGCACTTTCCATTTGTCAGGCTGTAAAGGCAAACAGAGGAAAAGTAATTGTCCAGGTAGATAGGCTGGTAGACACGCCGTCACGACCGCGAAATGCTATTATTCCGGGCTGTCTGGTAGATGCGATTGTAGTTGCAGAGCCACAAGAGCGAAATGAAGCGTATACAGCGCTGACGGGAAGCTTTGAAATTCCATATGAGGAATGGCATACCTGGAGTGAGAAGATTGATCAGGCATCAGAAAAGATGCTCAAGGATAATACAATCGGAAAAATCATTGGAAGACGAGCTGCCAAAGAGCTTAGGGTTGATGATATTGTTAATATTGGAATTGGCATTCCGGAGATGGTTTCACGCTATGCAAGAAAGAGCGGCATGCTCGATATGGTAACACTGACTGTTGAATCAGGTGGTATTGGCGGTTTCCCAGTTTCTGGTGAGGCGTTTGGCGCGATGATCGGAGCTGCGTCCGTCTACGACATGGCAAACCAGTTTGATCTTTATGACAATGGCGGTTTGGATATATGCTTTATGGGTGCACTTGAGGTTGATCAATATGGAAATATTAATGCACACAGAGGTCCAGGTGCATTTGCTGGTATTGGTGGATTTGCCAATATAACTGCAAAGACACCAACTGTTGTATTCTGTATGAGCTTTAATGCAAAAGGCTTAACTGTATCACAAAAAAGTGGTGAGATTACTATTGAAAAAGAAGGATCAGTACCTAAATTTGTAGAGCATGTTAATAGCATAAGCTTTTCGTCAAAGCGTGCAATCGAAAATGGGCAGAAGGTTTTGTATGTGACAGAGCGCTGTGTATTTAGACTAACACCTAAGGGACTTAAACTTATTGAGGTGTATCCTGGTATTGACGCGAAGCGTGATATTCTTGACCAGCTTCCGTTTGAGGTAGAATACAAACAGTAAAAACATATATTTTACAAGAACAGTACAAAAGAGAAGATAGGGTCAAGGCCCACTTCTTTTAGTGCTGTTTTTTTGCAAGTAGAGAACAAAAGGAGAAGCTATGAAATTGATACATATTTCTGATCTGCATCTTGGAAAGCGGATCAATGAATTTTCAATGCTGGAGGATCAGCGTTATATTTTGGAGCAGGTAGTCAAAATTTGCGTAGAAGAGCATGCAGACGCACTCCTTTTGGCGGGAGATATTTATGACAGACCTATTCCACCGACTGAGGCTGTTATGATGTTGGACTGGTTTTTTAATGCACTTGCAGCGCAAAAAATTAAAGTATGTGCTGTCAGCGGCAATCATGATTCAATGGAGCGCATTGCGTTTGGTGCAGGGCTGATGAAGCAATCAGGCGTGTACTTGTCTACAGTATATGATGGTAGTACACAGAAGGTTACATTGACAGATGAATTTGGAGAAGCAGAAGTTTACCTTTTGCCATTTGTTCGTCCGTCTATTGTGCGCCGTGCACTGGGACAAGAGGAAATTGAGTCATATCAGGATGCAGTTTTTGCGGCAGTAAACCATATGGATATTGATACGAAAAAGCGAAATATTTTGGTGGCACATCAATTTGTTACGGGTGCAGGCCGCTGTGATTCGGAGGATATTGTTGTTGGCGGAGTTGATAATATAGATGCATCTATCTTTGAAGCATTTGATTATACGGCACTTGGTCATATTCATAGTCCGCAGAATATAAAAGAAAATGTGCGTTATTGCGGAACTTTATTAAAATATTCAGTTTCCGAGGCAGGACAGGAAAAATCAGTTACTGTTATCGAGATGGGAAAAAAGAATGATATTGTTGTTTGCACGATTCCATTAATTCCAAAGCATGATCTTAGGGCAATTCATGGCTCTTATATGGAAGTGACAGCGCGCACATTTTATCAGGGGACAGCTACGGATGATTATGTGCAGATTACGCTGACAGATGAGGAAGATATTCCAGATGGAATGCAGAAGCTTCGCACTATCTATCCAAATCTTCTTGGTCTTTCTTATGATAATCTAAGAACAAGAACGCAGCAGACAATAGATTTTGACAGTAAGATTAAGCAAAAAAGTGAGAAACAGCTGTTTGAAGAACTTTACGAAAAGCAGAACAATCAGCCAATGAGTATAGAACAAAAACAATTTGTAACAGAGCTGTTTACGCGATTACAGGAGGACAAATCATGAGACCACAAGTGTTAACAGTCAGTGCGTTTGGACCATATGCAGGAGAGATAACGATTGATTTTGAACGTCTGGGGACGCAGGGACTTTATCTGATTACTGGAGATACTGGAGCAGGAAAAACAAGCATTTTTGATGCTATCACATTTGCACTATATGGAGAAGCCAGCGGTGAAGTGCGTGATCCGCAGATGTTTCGCAGCAAATATGCGAAAGCAGAGATAAAAACATATGTAGAGCTCACCTTTTGCTATAGGGGAGAGAAGTATCGCGTAAAAAGAAATCCAGAGTATCAGCGACCTAAGGGAAGAGGAACAGGCTTGACACTTCAAAAGGCAGAGGCAGAGCTTGAATATTTGTCAGATTCGAGCAGACCGATTGTGTCAAAGTCTAAGGATGTCACAAAAGCTGTAACCGAAATTTTAGGCCTGGATTATCGCCAATTTACGCAGATTGTTATGATTGCCCAGGGAGATTTTCAAAAGCTTCTTTTTGCTGACACGGCGACTAGAAAAGAAATTTTTAGACGAATATTTCATACAGAAAAATTTCAGCAGCTTCAGGATGCTCTTAAGGCAGAACTTAGCCGACAAAAAGAAGCATATGAGGATCTGCGAAAAGGCATTAGTCAGGAACTCAGCATGGCAGTCTGCCCTAATGGTGCTATTGAAGAGCCTGAATGGAACATATTAAAGAAAAATGGCTTTGACGGTCAGACACTTCGGGCAATTGAGTTAATTGAAGGATTTTTGTCAGCAGGGGAAGAAAAGTATCAGATGCTCAAAAAAGAGGAGGAAGAACTTTCATGCAAACAGCGTACACTTGCTGTTTATGAAGAAAAGCTTCAGAGGTATAAAGAAACTTGTGAGAGTGTCAAGGAAAAAGAAAAACGATTAGAAACTTTGCTGCCAAAGGTGATAAAGGCACAGGAGTTTTTTAATGAGCAGGTTAACAAACAGCCAAGACAAAAAGAGTTAGAAGCAAAAAAACATCGTCTGCAGCAGGATAAGCAGTTGTGCGAGGCAGTTCAATCAGAAGAAAAACAGCTTATACAAGTAAAAAATGAGCTTAAGGAGAAAGAAGAAAAACAATGCAGACAGTCTGAGGAAAGAAAAAAGCAGACACAGTGTATAGAAGAAATGAATCGTCAGCTAGAACTATTAAAGGATTGTGAGGTGGCATATTCTCAGGCACTTTTGCAAATGAAGCAGATTGAAAAGCAAAAAAATGAGTGGGAAGAGATTCAAAAGCAAAAATTAGAAGCGGAAGAGACGATTTGTGAATTGAAGCAGTCTATTCAGTCTGTCTTTGATCAGAGAAAACAGCAAGAAGAACAGATAAAGGCTTGTGAAGTTGAGATAGAAAAGCTGTCTGACGCAGGAAGAGAGGAACAGCGCTGTCAAAGTCTGGTAGAGGATAGAAAACATCAGCTTGAGCAGTATCAGACAAGCTATGCAGAGTATAAAAGTACATGCGGCTGTCAAAAAAAGAAGGAGCAGTCAATCATTCAGCAAAAAGAGCAGCTTGATAAGCTTAATGAGATGATACAGAAAAAAGAGCAACTTTGTGAAGAACTTAAAGACTGCGATGTACTTTTGGAACAGAAAAAAGCACAGATAAAGGAGAATGACTATCGACTTGAGGAACTTACTAAATTTGAAAAACAGCTGAAAGAAGAAAAAGAGCAGGAGCGTATACATACAGAGCTTCAAAAAAAGTGTAAAATTTATATAGCGTCATATGAAAGCTGCCAGTCAGAGTGGAAGCAGGCATGGACATGTTATCTGAATGCGCAGGCAGGAATTTTAGCCGAAGGACTTGAAGAGGGCAAGCCTTGTCCAGTGTGCGGTTCTGTGCATCATCCTGTTCTGGCAGCAAAGAATTTACAGACAGTGAGCCGTGAAGAACTTGATGAAATGCAAAAGAAAACAGATGAAGTACAAAGAAAAGCAGAAAAGGCAAGTGCTGCGGCACAAGCAAGTTACGCTCAGCTTCAAAAGCTGCGCCAGACTATGTTTGATGAAATTACAAAATGGCTTAAAGGTGAAGAAGTAATATTTGAATCAATTAAGACATGTGATCAGGCAGAAGAATTACTAAAGAAAAGCTTCAAACAGCTATGTCAAAAAAAAGAACAGCTTTTGACACAAAAGACAAGCTTAGAACAACAAAGCACGACGTATCATTGCCTAACAACAGAACTTGTAAATGCTAAAGAAAAACAGCAGTTTGCTGTCAGCCAGCTTCAAAAGGAAAAAGAAAATTATGCAGTGCTGACCGATAAGGCGGCGAGCATGAAAAAGTCGCTTGATCAGATTGCAGCTGATAAAAATGAGACAGAAAAGGAAGTATTTTTGACGAAACAATTGCAGCAGGCAAAGGAGGCGCTTTTGCAGGCAGGCAAGAATATTGCATATGCAAGATCATTAAAGGAAAAAGAAGATGAGCTTAAGAAAAGCAAAGAAAATTTGCTGCAAAAAGAGCAGGAGCAAAGGACAAATCTTGATGGTATGCTAGGAAAGCTTGATATTACAAAACTTCAAATTGAAAAGCTTCAGAAAGAGGTAGAAAGTGATTTCGCAATTGCCAAATTGTATGAGGAGAAAAAAGAGCAGGTAAAAAGGCTTAGGGAAGAGGCAGAAAAGAAAGATCTGATGCAAAAAGCACTTTTGCAGGAACAGACAAAAAAAGAAAAAGCAGATGAGGCATTTCAGCAGCTAGAGATTTTAATTGCAGAGGAGCGAGCCACAAATCAGGAACGAGAAAACAGTCTGAGACAAAAATATGATTCTTTGCAGGCAAAGAATGCGCAGTGGGATGGCCAAAGCGCACAAGAACTTTGTTTATGTTTGCAAGAGCAAATGAAACGAATCGAGAGCGAGCAGCAGCAAATTGAGCAGGTATATCAGGCAGCACAAAAAGAGATGCACAGCCTAAAGGCAGATGAGCAAATCTTAAGAAACAGCATAGAGGAGGGGAAAAAGCAGATTCTTTCGATACTAGAAGACAATGGCGGTACAATGCCAGAGGAAGAACTGGTAAAAAAAGAACAGGAGGAATTGTCGATTAAAAAAGAGATAACTTCACAGGAATGTCGGACTTGGTTTGCCGAGAATGAGAAGAATCGTGCTGTACTTCTTGGCGTTAAGAAACACCAGACAGTAATGCAGGGAACAGAGAAAAAATATGTTTGGGTGCGTGAACTCTCAAACACAGCAAACGGTCAGGTTACTGGAAAGCCTAAAATTGAGCTTGAAACATATGTTCAGATGGCTTATTTCGAGCGCATACTGCGCCGGGCAAATGTGCGTTTAATGACGATGAGTCAGGGACAGTATGAGTTAAAGCGTCGTGAGGATGCCGAAAATAAAAAAGAAAAAGCAGGACTTGATTTAAATGTTATCGATCATTACAATGGAAGTGAGCGAAGTGTACGGACACTTTCGGGCGGCGAGAGCTTTCAGGCAGCTTTGTCCCTTGCACTTGGTCTTTCAGATGAGATACAGTCAATAGCAGGTGGCATTCAGATTGATACGATGTTTGTGGATGAGGGATTTGGCTCATTAGATGAGGCAGCACTTTCGCAGGCATTAAAGGCACTTGCAAATCTGGCAGACAAAAATCGTATGGTTGGCATCATTTCACATGTGGCAGAGCTAAAGGATTCTATTAACAAAAAGATTCTTGTCACAAAGACGATGGGAACAGACGGTCCTGGCAGCTATATAAAAATCGAAACAAATTAAAATCATAAAACATAGAAAAATGAAAGGAAGGAAAAGCAAAATGAACAAACTACAAGAAGAAATTGAAAACAGACACCTTCCAGAGCTGATGCGTTTGGAGAATGGAGATGCGGTAACAAACTATGAGGATTGGAAGCTTCGTCGGGAAGAAATTAAAAAGCTATTGTGTCATGAATATATGGGAGTAACACCAGAAAATATCAAATCTACATTTGAATGTGTGGGTGTGGATGAAGATGCATATGGTGGAAAGGCAACTGAAAAAACAATGAAAGTTCAGTTGGCAAATAATAATGACGCATACGAGTTTATATTTAAATTGATTTTGCCAAAAGCAGTAAAGGAAAAGATACCTGCATTTCTTCATCTGCAGTTTAATGAACTTGTGGCTGGAGGCTTGGGTGAAGAAATAATAGATAACGGATATGCAATTGTGCACGTATGTTATCAGGATATTGATCCAGATGACAGTAAGGAGAGCTTTTTAGGTGTAAGCCGCTTTGAAAAAGATTGGATTAATAAAGATCGTTGGGGTAAGATTGCAGTTTGGGCATTTGGAGCAAGCAAAATAATGGATTATTTACAGACTGTAGTACAGCTTGATCATGCCCGCATTGCAGTAATAGGTCATTCACGTCTGGCGCTGACAGCCCTATGGTGTGCTGCGATGGATGAGCGTTTTTCTCTTGCTGTGGCTGGAAATTCAGGAAGTCTTTACCGTGGCAGTCAGGCAGAAAGTTTTCGTGATCTGTCACGTGAATATACACGTTACTGGTTTTGCCCGAATTTGTTTCGTGATGATCGTGATGCAAATGATTTGCCATTTGATATGCATTTTTTAATTGCACTTATTGCACCTCGATATGTTTGCCTGACAGGAGCTACGCGTGATCTCTGGGCAGATGCGCATTCTGAGG
>OIEC01001353.1_pt1 | contig 10898 bp, 4 predicted proteins | sample 1604801 | NCBI WGS metagenome assembly OIEC01 (sample SAMN01760940, study PRJEB22395) | human gut metagenome | reverse complement strand
TGTAGCTGCCATTAAAACTGCCATGCTCATTGCTGTAACTTTTTTCATTTTCATAGTGATTGTCCTCTCCTTTTCTTGTAAGGTTTGTTCTTTCTTAAGCTGATTTTATTATAGTTTTTGTTGATTTTTTATACCATGATAAAAAATCAAGATTTATGTTCATTTTTCAATTTTGATATATAAAATTTTTTAATCAAGTCACCATTTTCGGGGTGTCGGTTGATGGAATTAGGATTTACTTTTCTCCAGGTCATCCATTTTCGACAAAATTGGTTTGCTCTTATTCCAGATAGTTCCTACTGAGTCATCCGATTGCAAAATTTTGGTTGTTCTATTTACAACATATAAAAAATCAAGTCACTCTTCAGGCAATTTTCTGATGACCTTAGTACGAGTACCGTAACACTAAGTCACCATGCTCCATCGGAATGACTTGATTCTATTTATTTTCTACTATTCATTTTCTTTCCTACTATCTTTTCGTTTGCGGGAAATCACATCCAGAAGGCTCTCGTCTTTCATATCGGAAAGATCTTCGTCGGTGATCGTCGGCTGAGATACAGTATAAGCGCCTCTGCCGGCTGGCGGAATGTCACCTTCTGTCTCAGAGAAAGAATGCTCCGTTTCACCTGACGATACCTCTTCTTCACTTATCTGCACATCATCAAGTGATTCCTCCATTCGGGAAATGTCCACTTCTTCGACATGCTTTTCTTCTGCTGCTGCGTTCTCTGCAGTATCTGCGAAGTCATGCACTTCCTCCGGTGCGTCTTTCTTCTTACGTGAGCTCCACGGTGCGTACTCCGGTTCAGGCTGAATGTCTTTCTCTTCCTGTACAAAATCCTCCGCATTCATGCCATCCACATCACTGTCTGTTCCGTCAGACAGGATTTTTCCATCTGCGTCTACTGCTTCTACATCCTGTTTCAGCTCTTTGAGACCTTTTTTCAGAAGAACCAGATAGATCAGATCAATGATTCCGTTGCACAGGAAAATCCATCCTGCAAAAATTACTGTGTATTTTACCATCGTAAACGGATTGACCACAAGTGAAATACCAAGCGCAATAAAAATCAGGCTTCCAAACAAAAGGAAGCTCCATGTATCGACTCCACGTTTCTTGAGTTTGAAGCTGCCCTTGAGTGTCCAGATGCTGTCAACCAGAATAAATGTACCGAGTAAAATCGGGAGAAGTTTAACCACGATCTGTGGATTCATAAAAAGGAAAATTCCGAGTACCATCAGGATACCGCCGGAAAACAGATCGAAGATCGTTGAATTTAATTTCTCGGCAACATAGATCAGGATGTGATACAATCCGACCAGAATCAAAAGGATTCCAAACACAAATTTACAGATGACATTGATCATATTAACCGGCATAAATACGAGACATATGCCAAGAACAATATAGATCAGAGAAGTCACAATCTGACCTTTTAAAAAGTTATTGATTTTTTCCCACATTGATTTCCGCTCCTTTCGCCCAGTGGATATCTAAGGAACAGTATACCGTCTTTTGGGCTGTTCGTCTATAGGACATTCTGTGCCGGATGTCACTAATTCTACCCATACGGCTTCGACTTTTATCAGGTACAGTAACGGAAGGTTTTGTCGGTCAGTATCCTTGCAAAAATCAGTCCGAGCGGCAGTGCTGCGATGATCAGGATTGCTGCTGCAAACCACGATGCCGCAACAGAAAGTGACATCATACCCAGATTATAAATTCCACGGTACAGATAAAGTCCCGGAACCATAATTACAATAGAAGGAACCGTCAGGGAGATTCTCGGGTAACCTGCTTTGTTTTTTATCAGAGAAGCAAAAATCCCCGCAGTCAGTGCGCCGATAAACGCAGCCACTGCCGGTGGCATTCCTGCCAGATCCACAAGTTCGAGACGAAGTGTATTTGCAACTGCACCGATCAGGGCTGCCATCGTTGCAAGGCGCGCCGGACTGTTAAACATGATGGAGAATCCAAACACGCCACAAAAGCTTGCCATAAGGCGGAACAGAATCCACATTTCCACCGGCATGGACACCTTGATAAAGTCAACCGGTTTCAGGTGCAGGATCAGAGCCATGATCCACGCTGACATAGTTGCAACCAGAATGATGATCAGCGCGTACATCAGACGTTCCATCCCAGAGCGCATATCAAGCTTTGCAAGGTCAATTCCGCTGGTAATAAACGGAAAGCCCGGAATGATAAATAACATCGCGCAGATATACCCCGCCTCATGCTGAATGGAAATACCCCACAGCATTTCTCCGATTTTCAGAAATCCTGCATATACCAGACATGCCAGTGAAACGGATGACACAATGCAAAGGAAAAGTGTGAAGTGATGCTTTGTCAGTTTGCAGCGAAGAAAGTTTCCAAAGCCTGCACCGACAAAAGCACAGAACATTTCCACCGGTCCTCCGCCGAGGAGAAATGTAAATCCGCAGCATGCAAGCGCAGCGGCAAATCCAAGGGCAATCGGAGAGTACAGCCCATGAATCCTTTCGATATCATCCAGAAGAGAATGCAATTCTTCTCCTGACATGTCTTTTCCATCAATTTCAAATTCACGGATAAAATTTTCCAGACGATTCAGCTTTGAAGTGTTGACTCCTGTATTTGTCAGGCACAGAGACTGTGTAAATCCGTCCTGTCCGTCAAAGCAGGTATACTCAATGGACATCAGCCCAATATCTGCCGTACAGGTAATTCTCATCACTTCCGCAAGTGTATTCATAGAGCTTCTGACACGCCACGCTCCTGTACCACAGGACAAAAGCATGATTCCGACTCGCCCGATGATGGATGCCTTTTCTGTCAGGCTTGCCTGCGTAACAGGTATATTCCCTCCATTTTCGTCCGTATATTCATGCCACGCAATATCCATGTGATTTTTTCTAATCATCTGCTGCATGATTTCCACATCCCTGCTGATTTTTTAGCTTTTAAAATCATTTTGCCTGCGCCTTCATTTCTGCCAGAATTGCTTCACGGCATCCCAGTCCGATGCCATTTGCAAGCTCAATCGTTTTTTCCATTTCCCGCTCAAAATGACAGAACGGGAGAAAAATTCCGAGGGTGCTTGTATGCTTTTCAACTCCATTCTCATCTCGTTTGCCATAATACATCAGCGCACGCGGAAGTGCTTCCTGAAGCCGCATCAATGCTTCCCAGACAATGGCATATATTTTTTCTTCGTTGATCTCGAATTCTATCGATTCCGGGAAATTAAACATCAAAAGGATTCCTCTGTGTTCGGAAACCTTTCTTGTCTCGATCTCGCCCTCATCGCTGTAGAAATGATTCTCCCTGAAACCGTCCGCCATATACATCTGATAATCCGGGATTTCGTTCTGCTGTTCAAATAATTTGCGGAACATTTTGTATTTTTTCTCCCAGAGGTGAAGTTCGGATTCATCGAGAAATTTTCCGTTTTCATCCGTCAGTAAGATCGGATTTTCCACACCTTTGTCATTAAACCGGATCGGGATCAAAAAGGAATTCCGAAGCAGATCAAATACACTGTTGTTGCATACTGCCATCATAAATGCTGATAAATCTTTGTTTTCGTATGCATTAAATAAAGCTGCTGCAAAAACTGTTCCCGGAATGTCGGTTCCGGCACCTTCGCTTTCTTCCGCGGACGGAATCGCAGCAAAAAAAGTATTTTTCAGACGGTCGCATGCATGCGGATTTTTGAGGATCTCGTCAAAAATCTGCTCTGCCTTTTCTTCTCTTGGAAATATTGTGCCCATATCAAAGCCTCCTTTTAAGGCTTATTATAGGAGGATGGTTGAGGAATGTAAAATTCATCTCTTCTATATTTAATATAATAGATTGATATATAAAAACAGGCCGGGAGTTGTGTCCCGACCTGCTGTGCATCATAAGCTTCTGTGCTGACAGGCACAGAAGCTTATATGCATATTATATGATTATTTTACAGTTACTTTAATTACGAAAGTTTCTCTTCCTGATCTTACGGTAATCTTCGCAGTTCCTTTGTTGCGTGCTGTGATGACACCATTACGATTTACAACTGCTACATCTCTGTTGGAGAAAGTATAGGTGATTCCATCCTGGGAGGTGACAGGTCCAAGTACCGGTTTCAGTGCCAGTTTCTGACCAACCTTCAGGGTTTCGCTGGATCTCAGGCCGAAAATCTTTGTTGTTATAACTTTTGTAGGCTGTACTTTTACAACCAGGCTTGCCTTCTTGCCGCTTTTGAGTGTTACAGTAACCTTAGCTGTTCCACTTATTGTACCGGCTGTGATCACGCCTTTATTGTTAACGGTTACGATTCGTTTATTGCTGGAAGTCCAGGACTTCACGGAATCGCCGTTTGCCATTTTGACTTTGATCTTGTTGGTGCTGTGCTTATACTGCAGTCTGATACCGGTTGCATTCAGCTTAACTGTTGCTGCAAGCTTCTTTCCATAGTTTCTTGTAACTTTCTTACCACATACAGAGCATGTTCCCTGCTGTTTTGCCGGTGCAAATACAGTTGCTTTCGCAATTGTCTTCCATGTATATTTGTGGTCATTTGTCTTTGCAATGGACTCTGTCTTTGTTGTCTTGCAGACTGTACAGGTGTAAGTCTTTTCTCCTGCTTCTTTACAGGTTGCTTTTTTGGTTACTTTTCCTTCGTCGAAGGTGTGCTCTTTTGCTGTAAATTCAGCAAGTGGTTTAAAATAATACTTATGTGATGTCTTTGTAACTGTAAGCTGGTATTTTCCGGCTTTGTCAGCTTTTACATCAGCAATTCCTTCATCATTTGTTACAAATTCTGCTGTTTCATCAGTGTCAAGATTTTTCAGTTCAACGGTGCACTCCTTTTCATTCTCTACTGGTGTCATCATTGAAAGACCTTTTACTGTTACTTCAAATTCTTTGCCGGCACAGATTTCTTCCGGAACATTTTCAAAGTAAATATACTCGTCTGTGTATCCGGTTGTATCTGCAAACACATAAAGGCTCAGTGTATCACCGCTCTTTAATACAGTTGTATTTGCAACAGTCCCCTTGCCATTTTCATCTGCTGGATATGTATTATTTACATAATATCCAAAATTTCCGGTAGTATTTTCAAACATAGTATTGATCCATCCATTTAATCCTACGTTAAGATATTTAGACGGATTTTCATCAAATGCATCTCCATACATCGATTTGTGCAGAACATAAAGTGCATCGGCTACTGTTACCTGATTCCTCATATTATCCGGTTTTTCATATCCGTAAGCTGCTGCATCTTTAGATGTAACATTAAATGTTCTCAGCCTTGCCTCTTCACCTGCCATATTCACTCTGACTGTTACAGTTGCAACAGCTGCATTCTGTGCATCTTTGGCTGCATCAATAGCTGCCTGAAGTGCCAGTGCTGCATCACTTACTTCTTTTTCTGTAAGATTTTCTTTCTTTAGGACATCTTTTGCTGTATTAATTGCCGCCTGAAGTGTTGACTTTGTTCCTTCCGTATACTGTCCAGCTTCTGTTCCTTCTGTCATTCCATCCAGAAGTGTCTGTGCTTCATCGATCAGTTTCTGAAATCCCTCTGTTGCCGGTCTGGTTCCCTTAATGGTAACAGTTACGGAAACAGGCTGTTTGTAAAGCTTCTGAAGAACTGCATTTTCCGGATGCTTTGCAGCAGCATCTTTGTAAAGTTCACTGCTGAGTACAGAAGAGATTGTGATCTGGGTGTCTGTTTCTCTTCTGGTAACAACAAGGGTCTCATGGGCTACTACTGCATTATTGGAAGATTTGAATTTGTTGTATCCTGCGCCTTCCATTTCCCATGAATCTGTAAACTGCTCATCTGGAATAATACCTGTACCAGTCTTATCTGCATTGTTATAGATCCATTTTTTCTCTGCTGTCAGTTCCTGGAACGGATGCAGATTTCCGGTAATAGAATCTTTATCTGTATACCGTTTGTCATTGATTCCGTCAAAGTAATGTTCTTTTGCATAAGTCATCAGGTCAAGCTGATTCTGAACTTCTGCTTCTGTGATTGCTTTGACTGTAACCGGAATTTTCTTGCTTACGGTTACATTATCACGGGTAAAGGTAACAATAAGATTTACAGCAAGATCTTTATTGCTTGCAAAACGGTCTACAGCTGCTCTGTAACCATTCACTTTGATTGCATCATTGTCTGTTGTTACTGTGATTTCTTTGTTAACGAATACAGATTGTTCATTCTCATCCATGATCTGAGTATATCTCGGAAGCTGAAGATCATAGGTACAGTTCTTAAGATCTGCTACCTGACTCTGATCATTGAAATTTTTAATCTTATCTGCTGTATAATATTTATCAAGAATTGCCTGAAGTTCTTCTTTTGTAGGTCCTGTCACACCAGTCCCTTTAACAGTTACTTTGAAAACTTTTGTCAGAGTTGCAAAATCAGATACTTTCTCTACATAAGAATTCAACACAGTATCATTTGCATTAAATGTAGCTGTCAGAGTCACTTCTGTATCTTCCGGCTGTGGTTTGATCACGCCCTCTTTGGCATCGATCAGGGATCCCCATCCTGTATCTTTGAGACTGATTACGTTCTCATTTGAAGATGTCCATGTGATCTTTGACCATGCTGTCATGGCGCTAGCGCTCAGGCACTGTGGAAGTGTCAGATTGGAAGTTACTTCTGCTGCATCTGTATTGGAACCTTTGATCTTGTCCCAGGTAAGGTTATCCTTGTCTGCTTTTATTTTTGTATTGAAGTAATCACAGTCCCAGCAGATGGTTGCTGTGCTGGCTTCTGTCTCTGCCTTTGCGCCATTTTTTTCAAATACATAAACAACGCTTACATTTTTAAAATTAATTTTATTCTGATCCGGGGTCTGAGCCTTATTGTAATGGATCGTTCCGTCTGTGCCAACCCAGTCTGTATCATCGCTGGATTTAACAGAAATGGTTACATCTGTTGTGTCAATGTCATAAGTACTGATTTTTGCTTTTACGACATCAATGATATTTTTGTCTTTTGCAAAATTCGGACGAAGTGCTCCCAGCTCTGCATCAAATTTTGCTTTGATAGCATTTACGGTTGCTACATCTGCCGGATCAATGCTTGATACCATCTTGACATTGAAGGAAATATTCTCATCATCGCCGGATGGTGCGTAGATATTTGTTACCTCTCTGTAATCCGGTGCTGTCACAGTGTAAGTGTAAGTAACACCTTTCTGCATGGTGTAAGTGCCATCTTCATTTGCCTTGAGTTCTACGGTATCAGGTTCATCCTCATCCCATGGATCTTCCTCTTCGTAAGTCACCTTGATGGTCGCATTCTCAATTGCTTTGCTATCATTATCCACCGGCTTGATAGTTACGGTGTAATTGGTGATATTCTTCTCAAGCTGAACATTGATCGTATCGTCTTTGTCCGGGGTGAACTCCTGATTTGAAACGGATTTATAATTTGGAGCTTCTACGCTATATTTATAAGTAGTTCCATCAATCAGATTATAACTTCCGTCTGCTTCTGGTTTTATGGTATCGTACCAGCCTTTTTTGACGGTTACTGTGGCACCATTGACCGGATTGCCGGATTTGTCTGTTACGTTGAATCTGACGTTTCTTGTGATGATCTTCTTCAGTGTAACGGTTTTTACAGTGTTGAGATCTGTCGGATTGAAGGTAAAAGAGCTTTCTTTGTAATCGTTATATCCGTCTTTTTTGACAGTCAGGGTGTAATTTGCACCCTTTTCCATGTCATAAGAACCATCTGCCTTCAAAGAAACAGTATTCCAGCCCTTCTCCAGTGTTACAGTCGCATCATTGATTGGAGTACCATTTTCATCCTGTACCTTGACGGTCATTGTGTAAGCTGGTTCTGCTGCTTCGATTGTGATGGTAAATTCCTGCTCTGCGAGAGCTGCTGTAGCTGCCTGTGCCTCATTGTTGATTACAGAATCAGATGTATCTGCTGAAAACAGTCTCAGGGTTGCCTTAATACTCATTGGTCCTTCTTCTGCAGTCGGACGCTTAATAATCGGGGTACTTCCTCTCTTCGCTGCTGTCTTGGTGTTAAGATTTAACCATTTTCCTGCTTCCTCGTTGTCAATATACCAGCCGTTCTTGTATGGACTGGTGAATGTCCTGAAAGCTATAGAAGTAATATTACTTCCAGTTCCATTTGTCTTAAGGCCTATGGTATAAGTTAATCCATCTGCACTCTTGGCAACACCGGTTCCACCATTGGTGATTAACTTATTATTCTGATTAGTAAGATAGTTATCCTTAAGCCATTGGGCTGCAGCAGCTTTTGCATCATCTGTACCAGTTGTTTCATCCGCAAATGCTGCGATATCTCCATTCTCTGCTGAAAATGAGTCTGCATCTCCTTCTGCTTCAAATACCTCTGTATCAACGGATGCATCCTCAGAATCTTCGACAGATAAATCCTCTCCCATCAGGTCTTCCGCATTGTCCGTATCCTCGTCCTGAATGGAAATCTCCGCATTGTCTTCCTCATCTGCCTGTACTTCTATTGCTTCCTGTCCGCCATCAGAAAACTCGATATCCGCTGCAAATGCATTGGAAGGAATCATCGTTACGGTCATCATTGCTGACATAGCAAGCGCTGACAAACGTTTCATCAATTCTTTTTTCTTCACTTTGCTCCTCCTTTTGTGAATTACTTTCATAAATCGTTGTTTCAACAACAAAAAACAGAGCCTCATAATTCGATGAGTCTCTGTCCTTTATAACGTGTTGGCTTGCCGACTAAAAATGACTTCCGCGCTTGACATTAAATACAGCAAATAGCAGTTCCGGATTCGCACCGGATTTCCTCAAACTGACTACCAAATCAGACCACGTCTGGTTATCTTGTTGTCCGGTTATTATAGCATTTTTACATAACAACGTCAATTACTTTACGGTTACTCTGATCGTATAGTATTTCCTTCCGGATCTTACTGTAATCCTTGTAGCTCCTTTTGCCCGTGCTGTAATGACACCTTTGCTGTTTACAACTGCTACATTCCTGTTGGAAGAAGCATAGGTAATTCCCTCCTGAGAGGTAATCGGATTGACCACCGGTTTCAGGGTCAGTTTCTGCCCACGCTTCAGAGTTTCGCTGGCTTTCAGTCCACTGATGCTTGTTGTTATAACTTTTGTAGACTGAACTTTGACATTCAGACTTGCCTTTTTACCGCTCTTAAGTGTTACTGTGATCCTTGCGGTTCCGTTCTGTCTGCCGGCTGTGATCACGCCTTTGTTGTTGACAGTTGCAATTCTTCTGTTGCTGGATGTCCAGGACTTCACAGAATCTCCATTTGCCATTGTGACTTTGATCTTGTTGGTACTGCGTCTCTGCTGAAGTCTGATGGATGTTGCATTCAGTCTGATCGTTGCCGTAAGTTTCTTTCCATAGTTTCTTGTAACTGTCTTACCGCATACAGAGCATTTTCCCTGCTGTTTCGCCGGTGCAAATACAGTTGCCTTTGCAGTTGTCTTCCATGTATATTTATGGTCATTTGTCTTTGCAATGGTTTCTGTCTTTGTTGCTCCACAGACTGTACAGGTGTAAGTCTTCTCTCCTGTATTCTTGCAGGTTGCCTTTTTCGTTACTTTTCCTGAGTCATACTTATGATCATTTGTCTTCGGGATTTCTTCTGTCTTTGTTTCTTGGCAGACTGTACAGGTATAGGTTTTTACTCCTGCTTCTTTACAGGTTGGTTCTGTTGTTACTTTTCCCTCGTCATAAGTATGCTCTTTCATCGGGATTTCTTCTGTCCTGGTTTCATTACAGTAAGTACAGGTATAAAGCTTTTCTCCTGTTGCTGTGCAGGTCGCTTCTGTCTTTACTACGCCTTCATCCCACATATGCTGCACATGATTTCTCTTTGTCAGTTTATCCGCATCTGCTCCAAGAGGATCATCTGTACGGTTATGATTTTTCTTCCAGGTGCACCATTGAACCTTCGGCAGTCCGGTTGTTCCATTGGCTGTATTGAAGTAAGTTGCTCCGCTCTCTGTTTCATGTGTCTCGCAGCTTGTGTCTACGAATGCAACTCCGCCGATACCTTTTGTAGTACCGCAGTCATCATTAAATGTATTTTCTGCAATATCATCGTATGTATTCAGACTTCTGTAATATCCGATGATTCCACCAACGTTTGTTCCATTTGTTGCGTTCACCTTACCGGTAAATGTATTATTTTTAAAGGTATATGCATTCCATGCCTGCGCTACCATGATGTCACCACCAAAGATACCACCAACATTGTCTGCACCGGTAATGGTTCCTGTTGATGTACAGTTATTAACATTCAGTCTGTAAGCATTTGGTGCGGACATTGTATTGTCCATGTAGCCACCAGCAACGATACCACCTGCATTTTGACCGCTGGCTTCTACTGTACCGCCAAATGTACATCCGGTCACATAATTGTCGCCCATAGAATTATCTCTCATACCCATGATACCGCCGACATAGTTTATACCATATACAGTCGCATTACTGGTACAGTTGCTGATAGTTCCATTAAATCTTCCTGCAATAGATCCGATAATACTCTGATCCTTATTATAACCAATTACAACACCATCTTCAATTGTACAGTTCTGTACGGTTGCAAGAAACTTGGCAGAACATCCTCCATACGGATTTGTTGTTATATTAGCACCGAGAAGCCCTGATTTCAGAGTACTTGATCCGCTCTTTAATGTAATATTGTCAAGCAAAACTGCTTTACCGGAGAGTCCGACACCTTCCAGATTATTGATCAGTCCATATCCGGCAATCTTTGTACCATAGATATTCAGATTGCGAACTTCTGCACCCTTTACATATCCCAGAAGCGGAAGTCCACCTTCCGGAACAGTGATGGTGTGATTCTGTCCATCAAGGATTCCACTGAATGCACGAAGATTCTGACCT
>OIEC01001341.1_pt1 | contig 10942 bp, 10 predicted proteins | sample 1604801 | NCBI WGS metagenome assembly OIEC01 (sample SAMN01760940, study PRJEB22395) | human gut metagenome | reverse complement strand
CAGACGTGTGCTCTTCCGATCTTGAAGGTCGGCATGATCTTAAAGGGAACCGTGCGCAACGTCATTGACTTCGGTGCATTCGTCGATATCGGCGTGCATCAGGACGGACTCGTCCACATTTCCCAGATGACGAAACGCTTCATCAAGCATCCGCTGGAGGCTGTGAGCGTCGGCGATATCGTGGAAGTGAAGGTCATCAGCCTTGATCTGGCGAAGAAGCGGATCGGGCTGTCGATGCTGCTGGATAAATAAAGTGTGATACGTGGGCTGCCCGAAAGAAAACAGGGGCAGCCCGCGGTGTATCAAAGGGGGATTACCATGAATGAGGAAGAAGTGCTGGTAGGACGGATTCAGGATCTGGCAGAGCAGTGTTATCACAGGGATGTTCCGTCACACACGGAGTTTCTGACGCTGGCGGAGCAGGATCTGTTCTACCGTACGGTAAATAAAATCCCGGGCGTGCGTTACGTGCTGTCCGGCGGATACGAGGCGGCAGAGCGGAAAGCGGCGCTGTTTCTGCCATCCTATGCAGAGGACGGTGATGCGTCGATGCTTCCGATCGCAGTCGTGCGCATCAGCCCGCTGAATGAAAAATTTGCGGATGCGCTGTCACACCGTGATTTCTTAGGATCACTGATGAATCTCGGCGTGGAGCGGTATAAGCTGGGAGACATTCTGATCGATGGAAACCAGGCGTATCTGATCTGTATGGCGGATATGGCGGACTACATCTGTGCGGAGCTGAAAAAAGTGCGCCATACGAGCGTGTACTGTGAAGTCGAGGCGGGACTGCCGGAGGAGCTGACGGAGCCGAAAACCGAGCGGAAAGAAGGCTCCGTCGCTTCCGTGCGGCTCGATGCGGTGCTGTCGCTGGCGTTCAGCAGTTCGCGGAGCAAAATGGTGCCGCTGATCGAGGGCGGCCAGGTGTTTATTAATGGAAAACTGGTGACGTCGCCGAGCGCGTCATTAAAAGAGGACGATCTCGTGACCGTGCGCCATATGGGAAAATTCCGCTATGTTGGCGTGCAGAATCAGACGAAAAAGGGAAGGCTGTACGTGGCTGTTGAACGATTTGTCTCATAATAGATATTTTGAGGAATTTTACCGGAAAAGACCATTGACAGTGTTTGTAAAAAGACGGTATTATAGAGGGTATGTAGAAGGTCCGCAGTTATGAGAATTTTCATGAAATTTTTCATACAGAAGCGGACTGCGAAGATTACGTATCAGGAAGGCAGGAAGAAAAAATGGGAAAAATTATACTGACCGGCGACCGACCGACCGGCAAGCTGCATGTAGGACATTACGTTGGTTCACTGCGCCGCCGCGTGGAGCTGCAGAACTCCGGTGAATTCGATAAAATTTACATCATGATTGCAGACGCACAGGCGCTGACCGACAATGCGGACAACCCGGAGAAGGTGCGCCAGAACATTCTGGAGGTAGCACTGGATTACCTTTCCTGCGGACTTGATCCGGAAAAGAGCACCATCTTTATCCAGTCTCAGATTCCGGAACTGTGCGAGCTTTCTTTCTATTATATGAATCTCGTTACGGTTTCCAGACTGCAGAGAAACCCAACCGTAAAATCGGAGATCCAGATGAGAAACTTTGAGGCGAGCATCCCGGTTGGATTCTTCACCTACCCGATCAGCCAGGCAGCCGATATCACTGCATTCAAGGCAACGACCGTTCCGGTTGGAGAGGATCAGATGCCGATGATCGAGCAGACACAGGAGATCGTCCACAAATTCAATACAGTTTATGGCGAAGCACTTGTGCAGCCGAAGATTATGTTGCCGGAGAATGATTCCTGCAGACGTCTGCCGGGTATCGACGGAAAAGCGAAGATGAGCAAATCGCTCGGAAACTGCATTTACCTGTCCGAGGAGCCGGATGAGATCAAGAAAAAAGTCATGAGCATGTACACCGACCCGGATCACATCAAGATCACCGACCCGGGCAAGATCGAGGGAAATACCGTATTTACTTATCTCGATGCATTCTGCCAGCCGGAGCACTTCGAGCGCTATCTGCCGGATTACGCAAATCTCGACGAGCTGAAAGCACATTACCAGAGAGGCGGCCTTGGCGATGTCAAAGTGAAGAAGTTCCTGAACAATGTACTGCAGGAGACCTTAGAGCCGATCCGCAATCGCAGAAAAGAACTGGAAAAAGACATTCCGGCGATCTATGAGATGCTGAAAAAAGGCAGCGAAGAGGCAGAAAAAGTTGCCGCTCAGACACTGGCGGATGTCAAAGCAGCCATGAAAATCAACTATTTTGATGATCTGGACCTGATCCGTTCCCAGGCAGAGCGTTACGGCAAATAATTACCAATAGAAGATAAATGGAAAAAGCGGACATTATGGTTCCGCTTTTTCTGTTGCAGGGCGGACGAAAGTTCGGAGTCCTGCGGTCGGAGAGGATAGCATATGGTCATACATGGATTTCAAAAGCTGACGCTGCTGGATTACCCGGGCAAGGTGGCGTGCACATTGTTTTCGGGCGGATGCAATTTCCGCTGCCCGTTCTGCCAGAACGGAAATCTCGTGCAGCATCCCGAATGGGAGCCGGTGATTCCGGAGGAGGAGATTTTTGCAGTGCTCGAAAAGCGGCGCGGCGTACTGGACGGCGTCTGCGTGACGGGCGGTGAGCCGACGCTGGATCCGGATTTGGAGCAGTTCGTGACGAAAATTAAGGAACTGGGATATCTTGTGAAGCTCGATACGAATGGATACCGGCCGGAGATTTTGAAAAAGCTGGTGGAAGAGAAGAAAATCGACTACGTCGCCATGGACATCAAAAACGCGCCGTCCCGGTACGGCGAGACGGCGAGCGTGAAAAAGATCGATGTGATGCGGATCAATGAGTCGGTCGAGTTTTTAAAGAGCGGCGTGGTGGACTATGAGTTCCGGACAACGCTCTGCAAAGAGCTGCATGGAAGGGAAGAGATCGAAGCGATCGGAAAGTGGCTTTCCGGGGCAAAACGGTACTTCCTGCAGAATTACCGGGAATCGGATTATGTGATTGATCCGAGGTTCTCGGGGTATGCGAGGGAGCAGCTCGAGCGGTTCTGCGAGATCCTGCGCGGAAAGATTGAGACGGTGGAGATCCGCGGCGTGGATTAAAAAACGCTTTAAAGCGTGCGGTACCAGTAGCCGAAGCGGGCATCGGGCGCGAGCTCGGAGGGGCGCATCGCCTGCTTGAAGTGGAAAAAGCCGAAGAGGCTTGCCATGAACTGCTCATTCGGCGTGTAGACGCCGGGGACGCCGAAATACCAGAGTTCCTGCTGGTCGCGGTTCCGGGCGAGGAGCAGATGGCGATAGGACGAGGAGCCATGGAGGACGAAGCGGTTCGCATCCACCGAAAGACCGGCGGCGCGGAGCTGTGGAAGATCGTCGAGTGAGAGGCGCAGGCAGTCGGTCAGATCATCATCTGGGAACGGATGGAACTCCGGGAACTGGTCCTGAAGCTGGAGATAGAGAGCAGCCCGGGACGGCGGCACGGCTGCTGCGGCGGGAAAATCGGCGGAAGTCATATGTAGCGGCTGGGCGGCAGAATCCGGGATGGGCTGCGGCGGTTCCGGGTTGGCAGAGGGATAGCTTTCTGCGGTTTTCACAGATTCCGCGGATGCGGGATGGAGTGTGTTGGCGGATGATTGCGTGATCCTGTCTGCAGGAACGGTGTTTACCGTGTCAGCTGATGTGGATTCTGTGGAGACGGTGGATTCCGGGTTGGAATTTTGTGGATAAGGTTCTGCTGTGGAGACGGATTCGGTGGAAACTTCAGGCTGTGCGGGTTCGGCTGCGGATGATGATGGCTCGGAATCCGGTATTTTCTCAACGGAACGGCTGGCTTTCGGTTTCGGCTCCGGCAGGGAGGGCGAGAAAAACTCCGGCTGAATCGGAAGATCGTCCCACTGGGTGGCGATGACGCCGGTCTGGCGGCAGAGCAGGATCAGACCGCCAAGCTCGTCGAGCGTGATATCCGTCTGCCCAATGGCATCGGAGTGCGTGAAGAGTTTTCCACTCGTAGAAGAGCGCCCCGCAAGGAGATTTCCGAGCGGAATGCCGTACATCCGCCCTGACCGGCGGATAAATCCGTAGACCGTGACCGAGGTCTCCGGCGGAAGCGACGGCGATTTGATCTGGAAGTCCATGCGGCAGAAACCGTTCTGCGACTCCACGCGGACAAAGCCGCAGCATCCGCCCTTGCGGTTGTTCGGGTATTCGTATAGATAGGCAATGAAACGCCGGTAATCAGACATAAAAACCTCCTGCATAGAAGTAAAAAGGGTAGAAAAAGATACTGCGCTACAGTTCACGATATGCTGGAAGGACAGAAAATATACGCAGAGAAGAAAGGAAGTGCACAATGGAAGAAGAAACAAAGCTGGAAACGCCGGAGGAAAAAGCGCACCGGAAAGAACGGGAACGCTTCATGCGCCAGGCGATTACGCAGGCGAAGAAAGCGGAAAAGCTGATGGAAGTTCCGATCGGCTGTGTGATTGTGTACGAGGGAAAGGTGATTGCGCGGGGCTATAACCGCAGAAATACGGATAAAAACACGCTGTCCCACGCGGAACTGAATGCGATCCGGAAAGCAAGCAAAAAGCTCGGCGACTGGCGGCTGGAGGGCTGTACGTTGTATGTCACCCTGGAACCGTGCCAGATGTGCGCCGGTGCGATCGTACAGGCGAGAGTCAGCGAAGTCGTCATCGGCAGCATGAACCCGAAGGCGGGCTGCGCGGGATCGATCTTAAATATGCTGGAAATGCACGAGTTTAACCATCAGGTGAAGGTCGAGCGCGGCGTGCTGAAAGAAGAGTGCTCGGAGATGCTGAGTGCGTTTTTCCGGAGACTGCGGGTGGTGAAAAAGAAGAAAAAAGAAGAGAGGAAGAGGGCGGAAGAAGGGAAAGAATAAAAGAAGAGGCAGCATCGGGATGGGATGCTGCCTGAGGAAGATTATTTGTTTGAGTAAGTTGCACTTTCGAATATTTCCGTAAAAAATACAATCCCCGTATTTCCATCGGAAACCAATGAAAAAATCATTGACGAATCGTAGAAAAAGCACTATAATATATGATGTATTTGACAAAATACGGAGAAGTACCCAAGAGGCTGAAGGGTCTGGCTTCGAACACCAGTAGGTCGGAAACGGCGCAAGGGTTCAAATCCCTTCTTCTCCGCTATGCAAAAAAGAGACAGCAAAAAGATTGAAAAATCGAAAAAGCTGTCTCTTTTTCTGTGAGAAATTATGAAATAGATGCAAAACAAAAGAAACAAAGACAGAAAAAGCATCGCCAGTTCACGAAAAGGGACCGATGCACAACAAAGCAAAATAAAAAGGAGAGACAATACATGGCGCAGTTACCACAGGAATTTCTGACCCGCATGCAGGACATGCTGGGCGATGAATTTGATGCATTTTTAACTTCCTACGACGCACCCCGCACAGCCGGGCTGCGTGTGAATACAAAAAAATGCCGGACCGAAGATTTCCCGCCGCTTGTTCCGGGAACGTGGAAGAAAATTCCGTGGATTCCAAACGGCTATTTCGTGCCGGACGGCATGCGCATGGGCCAGTCTCCGCTGTATGCGGCAGGCGTCTTCTATCTGCAGGAGCCAAGCGCCATGACCCCGGCGTCCCGCCTCCCGATCGAACCGGGTGAGCGTGTGCTCGATCTCTGCGCCGCACCGGGCGGCAAGGCAACCGAGCTGAATGCGCGCCTGAAAGGAACCGGCCTTCTCGTCGCCAATGACATCAGCAACGCCCGCGCCAAAGCACTGCTGCGCAATCTGGAGCTGTTCGGAAGTGAAAACGTGCTTGTCACCAATGAGACACCGGCAGGCCTTGCAGACGTCTTCCCGGGCTTCTTCGATAAAATCCTCGTGGATGCACCGTGCTCCGGCGAGGGCATGTTCCGGAAAGATGAGGCAGTCATCGGCACCTGGACCCCGGAGCGGCCGGATTTCTTTGCGGATCTGCAGCGCGAGATCACCTCGAATGCTGTCAAAATGCTGCGTCCGGGCGGCCTCATGATGTATTCGACGTGTACCTTCGCCCCGCAGGAGGACGAGGGAACCGTTTCTTTCCTTCTGGAAAACTTCCCGGAAATGGAACTGATCGAGATGGAAGGCTACGAAGGTTTTTCAAAAGGCAATCCAGTCTGGGGAAACGGCGATCCGGAGATCGAAAAGACCGTGCGCATCTGGCCGCATAAAATGAACGGCGAGGGCCATTACCTTGCCCTGTTCCGCAAAAAAGGCGGAGCCATTCCTTATGAGACAGAAGAAAAACCGATCGAAAAGAAAAACAAAAAACAGAAAAACCGGAAAAAAGACCGCGGAACGGAAGCACCGGGTCCGTCGAAAGCAGAAAAACAGATCCTTTCCGATTTCCTGTCCCGGATGACAGCACTGATCCCGGTGGAGGAACTGGAAGTCCGCGCCGGAAAAGTATACCATTCCCCGTCCCTGCCGGATGGCGTGCGGAATCTTCATTTCCTGCGGAACGGTCTGTATCTCGGTGAACTGAAAAAAGACCGTTTCGAGCCGTCACAGCCGTTTGCCGTGACACTCTCCGCGGACAAGTTCAAAGATTACATGAATTTAAAGGCAGATGACGAGCGTACCGAAAAATATCTCCACGGTGAGACAATTTCCGTAGAGCCGGGAGAGACCGCATCGCCGTCGGGCTGGAAGCTGGTCTGCGTCGATGGATTCGGCCTTGGATGGGGCAAACTGGTCAATGGAACCTTGAAAAATAAGTACCCTGTTGGATGGAGAAAGTAGAAAAATCATGTCAGTGTTTGCAGGAAAAACGTCGAAATATTACAAAGTTATTAACAGAAATTAAAAAAGACTTTCATTTCAGACATACTTGTGTTATAATGGCAAAGTACGGCGGGAAAAAAGACCCATTTTCCGCAGTAACTGGGAGTGACAATCAGCAACAGAACGTAATAAGTATGAGGTGTACGACATGAAAAAAAAGAAATTATTCAGCCTGGTTTTGGCCACAGTGCTTACGGCAGCAACCGTTCTGCCATGCTATGGTGCCAGTACAAAGGAGAAAATTTCAAATGCTCAGGCAGAACAGGCTGCCGCACAGTCTCAGCTTGACAGCATACAGAGCAGGATTGACGAACTCAATTCCAAAAAGGGACAATCAGAAGAATATCTTTCCGAACTGAACCAGCAGCTGGACGATCTGCAGAACCGTCTGCAGGAGCTTCAGGATCAGTATGATGCGAAGCAGAACGAACTGGTACAGATTCAGGCAGATCTGGAAGATGCAAAAGCAAAAGAAGAAGAGCAGTACGAGGCGATGAAGCTCCGTATCCAGTATATGTATGAAAATTCTTCCGGAAACGGATACATGGCAATGCTCTTTTCTTCCAAAAGCATTTCAGAGCTGATCAGCCGGGCAGAATACATACAGAAAATTTCCGATTTCGACCGCGATCTTATGCAGGAGTATGAAGACACGGTAGACCAGGTAAAAGAAAAAGAAACACAGGTGCAGGAAGAGCAGGCAGCGATCGTAGAACTGCAGCAGCAGAGCAGCGATCAGCAGGAAGCCATCCAGGAGCTGTACGCAGCAGCTTATCAGGAACTCCGTACCTACTCCGCAGAGCTGGACGATGCAAAATCCAGCGAGAGTGCATTGGTAGATGAAATCAACAGCAAAGCAGATGCAATCAACGACCTGATCCGTCAGGCGAAAGAAGAGGAGATTGCAGCGCAGAAGAAAGCAGAAGAGGAAGCAGCCGCAGCAGCCGCCGCACAGCAGGCTGGCGCAGAAGGCAGCCGAGGCAGAGGCCGCAAGAGTCGCAGCCGCAGAAGCAGCAAATGCCGCAGCGAAAGCAGATACCGATACAAGCAGCAGCTCCGGAAGCAGTTCTTCGGACAGCAGTGCATCCTCCACGACAACGGGGAGTCCATCCGCGTCAGATACTTCCAGCAGCTCCTCCAGCGGAACATACCTTGGAAGATTTAAACTGACAGGCTATTGCTCCTGTTCCATCTGTACCGGACAGTGGTCCGGCGGATCCACCGCGAGCGGAACCGCACCGACCGCAGGAAGAACGATCGCCATGGGCGGTGTACCATTCGGAACGAAACTGATGATCAACGGCCAGGTTTACACGGTAGAAGACCGCGGAACCGCTTACGGCCACGTAGACATCTTCTGCAGCAGCCATTCCGAGGCGCTGAGCTTCGGCGTGCAGTATGCAGATGTATATCAGCTGAGCTGAGAAACAAAGATAAGAGATATGCCGGAACAGAACTTCCGGCATATCTCTTTTTTGACTTTCTCAGAAACTGTCATTCTAAAAGAACACCAAAAAGGCCGCAAACCCGTGTGAAATGTACCTTTTGAAGCAATAATAAAAAAAATTAAAAAAATTTCAAAAAAGGTGTTGACATTCCTATAGACATCATATATAATAGCTATTGTTGACGGACGAGAGTTCAGAAAACAAATAAAATCGAAGCGTGGCTCAGTTTGGTAGAGCGCTGCGTTCGGGACGCAGAGGTCGTGGGTTCGAATCCCGTCGCTTCGACTGGAATGAAAATGCCGAAAGCCTTGACAATCAAGAGCTTCGGCATTTTTTCGTATGTCAGAAAGAGAACAGGAAACAGTACACGAGGAGGAAATTTTTGTGAAAGCATTATTTTTTGATATTGATGGAACGTTACTGAGTGAGATTACAAAAGAAATTCCGCAGAGCGCGCTCGATGCATTGAAAAAGACAGCGGAAAAAGGAAATCTTACGTTTATTAATACCGGCCGCACCTGGTCGGAGCTGCCCGAGGAGCTGAAAAAGCTTCCGTTTTCCGGATTTCTGTGCGGCTGCGGGACCTATCTGCGCCGGGACGGCGAAATCCTGATGCATCAGACGATTCCGAAAAAGCGCTGTGAGGAAATCCCGGTTATTTTAAAGGAGTGCAGGATCGGCATGATTCTGGAGGGAACGGATAATGTTTATTTTTCGTCGGAGGTATCCCGTTTTCGGGAGGTCGAGCAGACCCGTGCCTATTTCGCTGCTGTCGGAATCGGACTCGCGGAGACAAAAGGAATCATTTACGATAAATTTTGTATCGTAACCGATGCACAGTCTGATATAGAACGTATGTACCGTGAATTTGAGCAGGAGTTTGATATCATGGATCGCCGCGGCGGTGTATACGAAATCGTTCCGCACGGCTGCAGCAAAGGAACAGCTGTGGACTATGCGCTGAAACAGTTTCAGCTGGAGAAAGAAGATGCATACGTATTTGGCGACAGCAGCAACGACCTTACCATGTTCCGGTGCGGCGCACACACCATTGCGCTTGGAAAACATGATGAGATTCTGGATCCGTACACAGAGTACGTAACCGATACCGTCGAGCGGGACGGCGTGGCAAAGGCGATGGAGCATTACGGATTGATCTGACAGAAAAAAAGAAAAAAAGAAAGCGAAGGGGCGCATTTGAAAAGAAATTTTCAGGTGCGCCCCTTTGGTTGCAATTTTCTGAAAAAGGAAACAAGAAAAGCAGCGTCTGAAAAGGTATGTGCATTGCAAAGTAAAAAATTTCATGGTAATATAAAAATGAGTTTTTATGTATATTTGTAATGATACCAGGAGGTGAGCGTTCAGAAGTTCCATGGAAACAGAAAAAAATCAGATAAATAAAAAAAGCCTCAGATACCGTTTTACAGCAGGAACGATCGGAGTAAGTGTCTGGCAGCAGGAATGAATGCTCACTTGGCAAAGCCTATAAAAATTGAAAACATAAAGAGAATTTTGTGTGAATATTGTGTGTAGTGGTTGCAACTTTTCAAATCTGTATACCCATTTTTCAGCAGAGGGGTATAATAATTTTACAGAAAGTATTGCACCTCAGAGTCTTCGTTAAGCTTTATGAAAGCAGGTTAAAAAATCGTTAAACGGTTGTTTTTATGGGATTAAGGGCGAAAAAAGTATCATCATTCAGTAAGAAACAATGAGAATTGTGGAAGAAAATCCAGCACTGCGGATACTATCACCTTGCACTTGCAAGTACTAACATTTATAATGAAAAATATGAAATTTATAAGACAGAAAGTAATGCAAAAGGAAGGCGGGATAGTAAAGAATGAATGAAATTATAGAAAGTTTATACAACAGAAAATCAGTGAGAGTATATGAAGAAAAAGCAATCCCAAACGAGATGAAGAATGTGATTTTAGAGGCAGCTATGCAGGCTCCGACAGCAGGATGTCAGCAGTTATATACAATTTTGGATATTACAGATCAAAATTTAAAAGAAGCACTTGCAGAAAGCTGCGACCACCAGCCATTTATTGCAAAGGCACCGATGGTTCTGGTGTTCTGTGCAGATTGTAAGAAGTGGTATGATGCTTATCTGGAAGCAGGGTGCAAACCAAGAAAACCGGATGTAGGAGATTTGATGCTTGCGGTAACAGATACAGCCATTGCGGCACAGAATGCAGTGGTAGCAGCAGAAAGCTTTGGCATTGGTTCCTGTTATATTGGCGACATTATGGAGAATTGCGAAGAGCAGAGAAAACTCTTACAATTGCCAGAATATGTATTTCCGGCAGTTATGATAGTATTTGGCTGGCCTACAAAGCAACAAATGAAACGTAAAAAACCAGAACGGTGTGAACAGAAACATATTGTGCATGAGAATACATATCGTAATATGGAGGGGGATGAATTGCGAGAGATGTTTGCATATAAGTGTAAAAACAGCACCTACGAAGAGTGGTGCAGTGCATTTTGTAATCGAAAGTATAATTCAGACTTTTCGAAGGAAATGAGCAAATCAGTAAAAGAATATTTGGAGCAGTTTAGATAAGGTGCCGTTTAGGGACGGGGTTTGCTGGCTTTTTTTGACCTCGCAGGATAAAAATTGGGAAGGTGAAAAGTTTCACTTTCCCAATT
>OIEC01001340.1_pt1 | contig 10942 bp, 8 predicted proteins | sample 1604801 | NCBI WGS metagenome assembly OIEC01 (sample SAMN01760940, study PRJEB22395) | human gut metagenome | reverse complement strand
AGACCACCGACCATACCCGCGAGTATGTGCCGTATCTGGTCTGCGGCAAGGGCGTGAAGCCCGGTGTGGATCTGGGCACCCGGCTCTGCTTTGGCACCATTGCACAGACCGTGTGTGAATATCTGGGGGTGGATGCTTCCAGTCTGGACGGCCACAGCGTGCTGCAGGAGATCCTGAAGTAATATCGGCCCTCTCAGTCATGCGACAGCGTGACCGGGAGGGCTATTTTTTGTGCAAAGTCTTGAACAATATAGTCAGTTGTGGTAGACTAGCACATGCACGCCCGGTGCTTACAAGGTTTACGCCGGGCGCAGGAATTGATATGGTTTCAGAATAGAAGGAGACTATCACATGAGAATCAATCGTACTCTGGGTCTGGCACTGACCGCTGCTGTGCTGGCTGTTGCCATGACTGGCTGCTCCAATAGTGCATCCTCCACCGCATCCTCCGCTGCTTCCAGCGAGGCTGCTTCCTCTGTGGCCGCTTCCAGCGAAGCTGCCGAGAGCGAGGCCGCTGCCGCCAGCGTTGTCAGCACCGAGGATCTGGATGTGAACGGCACCACCTACTCCGCTGACTGCTACGGCGAGTTCACCCTGTCCAACGGCGACACCATGAAGCTGTGGAAGGTGAACGGCGCTTACGCAGACCTGAGCGCTCTGCCCATGAAGGGCATGGCCGAGGAGTTCCCCATCGAGGCCGAGGCCGAGCAGATCTATGTTGCTGACGTGACCAGCAACGGCGAAACCACCCGCCAGTATCTGCGCACCGACAAGGCTGGCCGCAACGGCACTGTCTCTGTCAAGACCTTTGAGCTGGGCGACGCTGAGTAATCGCGCTTCCCTGTAAGATCAGAAGACAACAAGCCCCGGACCTTTTGCAAGGCCCGGGGCTTGTGCTGTTTTATCCTGTTTTATTCTCCGCTGCTGCTGGAACCGAACAGGGCATCCAGCACGGTGGAAGCGGCCTGATGCAGGGAGGTGGCAGCAGATTCCACCTGCTCCTGCGTGGGCAGAGAGATAGAAGGTGTTTCTGCTCCGCCGGTGGATTCACTGCTGGCTTCACTCTCGGCAGGTGCTTCGGTGGAAGCCTCGCTCTCGGCAGGTGCTTCGGGCGTGGGTTCTGCGGGCTGCTCATCGGCAGGCTGTTCCGCAGGCACGCTCTCGGCAGGTTCCTCCACAATGATGCTGTCGGGCGATTCCTCCACAGAGGTGCCCGCGTTGGGGTCAGCCGTGGGAGTGAATACCTCGGTCTTTTCGGGGGTCTGCTGGGTATCGCTCACGGTGCCCTCGCCGCCCAGAACGGATGCAATCAGCTCCTTGGCCTGGTTGACGGAGTTCTCATCCGGCTTCATCACATAGAGGCTCTGACCCTTTGCGGAGTAGCACTGGGAGCTCTTGCCGCTGGTGCCGGTCACGGCATAGCTCTGGATGTCCCAGTCAGACAGGCTTGCCAGCTGCATCCGCACCAGTGCGGAGATCTGCTCCTGAGAAAGGCTGGTCACAAAGCAGTCGGACACAGCATCCATCAGTTTGGAGAAGCTCATCAGCACGGTGGGAGATTTGATCTTGTTCATCATGGCATCGATGACTTTCATCTGGTTGATGCCACGCTGGATATCGCCGGAGGCAAAGGCGTGACGCTCACGGGCAAAGGCCAGAGCGCTCTTGCCGTCCAGATGGTTCCAGCCCTCGGCAAAGGTGGTGGGATCATAATAGCCGGGGCTGCCCACCGAGGTGAACGCCTGATCGGAGTAGACATCCACGCCGCCCACGGCATCGATGATGCTGATGAAGCCCGCAAAGTTGATGCGGAGGTATTGGTCCACATTGACCTCGTACAAGTTGCCCAGGGTTGCCATGCTGGTCTCCACGCCGTACAGACCGGCGTGGGTCAGCTTGTCCTTGCTGTTGGTGCCCGCCAGATCAACGTAGTAATCGCGGGGAGTGTTGATGAGCGCCACCCGTTTGGTGGAGGGGTTGACCACGGCAAGGATGTTCACATCGCTGCGGGCCTTTTCAGTCAGTTCGCCGCGGTTGTCCACGCCGCTCAGGTAGACCACAAAGGGCTCCTTGGTGATCTTGTTGGCCTCGGTGCCGGTGACAAGGCCGGAGGTCACGTTATCCAGTGCACTCAGGCCCTGCTGCGCCCAGACACAGCCCAGCGCCAGAAAGGCGCACAGGAACACCGAGAACACCCGGGATACCTTGCGGGGGGCGCTGTACTCCTGGCAGCGCTTGACCAGCAGCCAGAACAGCACCAGCAGTGCCGCAATGATGACCAGATACAGCGCGGGCAGCATCTGGGTGCGCCAGAGCTGGAAGAAGGCCGCAATGCTCAGAATGGCTTGTACGATCAGCAAAACAGTACCTCGTTTCGGGTTGGCCGCGCCGGTATCTGCATCCGGCCTGCGGCGGGGGGGCTTTGACTCCGGGGCAGGCCCGCCGGTATGCTTCGGCGGCTTGGGCGGTGCAGGCGGCGGGGTGGGAGCGGCAGTTTCCGGCGCAAAAAAGGCCGCACTGTCTACCTCCACAGTCTTTTCTTCCGGCGGGCGGTGGCCCCGGTGGATGTGCCGGGTGCTGTCATCGTCCGTGTGGGAACGGGAAGTTTCATCAAACATAGGAATTCTCCTTTTTGACATGTCCTCAGGCAAGGGGCACGATGGTCAGAACGGCCCGTGCCGGCAGGCAGGTGGCCGTCTGATCCTCCTGCGAGATCCAGCCAAAGCTTTCGCAGATGTGGTCAGGGCAGGGGGAATCAATGAACCGTGCCGCGCCGTCCTTGACCTCGATGTGCACCGTCAGATAGCCGGTGTCGATGTCATAGACGGCATCCTTGTCCAGAGAGATCTTCTGCACCGTGTTCGCATCGCCGTAGATCAGCTCCGCGCCCAGGGTGCTGCCGCTCTGCCCGGCACTGCGGAGGTAAAAAAGCACCCCCGCGATCACCAGAACAACAGCGGCGAACAGTAAATTGACCCAGAGATTTTTTTTCTGCTCCATGGCTCATGCATCCTTCTGGGGGAACAGCTGTTCCAGCTCGGCCAGCCACAGGGCGGCGCAGGCATCGCTGGGCATCCGCCAGTCCCCGCGCGGTGAGAGGGTCACGCTGCCGATCTTGGGGCCGTCGGGCAGGCAGCTGCGCTTGAACTGCTGGGCAAAGAACCGCCAGTAGAAGTTGCGCAGCCACTTGTAAAGCACCGCGTCCGGGTATTCCTCCCGGCCTGCAAAGGCTGCCCTGGCCAGCCGGAAGATCTTTGCCGGGCCAAAGCCGAAGCGGAGCACATAATAAAGGTAGAAGTCGTGCAGTTCATAGGGGCCCACCAGATCCTCGGTGCGCTGTGCGATCTCGCCGTTGTCCTTGGCGGGCAGCAGCTCGGGGGACACAGGGGTGTCGAGGATGTCCAGCAGCACCTCTTTCAGGGCCGGGGTGGCGGCAATGTCGGCTTCGTACCGGACAAGGTGGCGCACCAGCGTTTTGGGCACGCCTGCGTTCACGCCGTACATGCTCATGTGGTCGCCGTTGTAGGTGGCCCAGCCCAGGGCCAGCTCGGAAAGGTCGCCGGTGCCCACCACCAGGCCGCCGGTGCGGTTGGCGGTGTCCATCAGCTCCAGCGTGCGCACGCGGGCCTGGCCGTTCTCGTAGGTCACGTCCAGCACGCTCTCGTCCTGGCCGATGTCCCGGAAGTGGCTGTGCACCGTGGCGGCAATGTCGATCTCGGTAAAGCTGACGTGCAGCTCGTCACAGAGGATCTCTGCATTGCTGCGGGTGCGCTTGGTGGTGCCAAAGCAGGGCATGGTCACGGCCAGCACATCGGTGGTGGGACGGCCCAGCTGCTTCATAGCGCGGACGGCCACCAGCAGGGCAAGGCAGCTGTCCAGACCGCCCGAAATGCCGATGACGGCTGTTTTGGCGCGGGCGTGCTCAAGACGCTTGGCCAGGCCGTCGGCCTGCATCTTCAGGATCAGCTCACAGCGCTCGGCGCGCAGCTGCTCGTTGTGGGGGATAAAGGGGGTGGGGTCTACCCAGCGGGTCAACACGGTGTCGGTCAGGGCCAGGTCGAACTCCACGGTCTGGTAGCCCTCGGTGCTGGGCTCAAAGCTGGTGTTGCGCGCCCGCTCCGATTCCATCCGCTGGCAGTCCAGCTCTGTCTCGGCAAGGCCGCCCGCAAAGGGCTTTACCTCGGCCAGCAGAGTGCCGTTCTCGGCGATCAGGTCGTGGCCTGCGAACACCATGTCCTGGGTGCTCTCGCCGTGGCCTGCCGAGGCGTACAGGTAGCCGCAGAGCAGGCGGGCAGACTGGTTTTCTACCAGTGCCCGGCGGTACTCAGCCTTGCCTACCGTTTCATCGCTGGCCGAAAGGTTGGCGATGACGGTAGCGCCTGCCAGTGCGTGGAAGGTGGAGGGCGGCAGCGCGCTCCACAGGTCTTCGCAGAGCTCCACGCCCAGCACAAAGCTGGGCATCTGGCGGCAGCGGAAGAGCAGGGAGGTGCCAAAGGGGACATCCTGCCCGCAGACATTCACCCACTCCACCTCGGTGGAACCGGGGGTGAACTGCCGCTTTTCATAAAACTCGCCGTAGTTGGGCAGGTACGTTTTGGGAACCAGACCCAGCAGCTGCCCGCGGCAGAACACGGCAGCGCAGTTGTACAGCTTGCCCCGCACCATCAGGGGCAGGCCCACAAGGGCCACGGTGTCCAGCTCCCGGCTGGCATCCAGCAGCTCCTGCAGGCCGGTCAGGGCTCCCTGCTGCAGGGTGCGCTGCAAAAACAGGTCGCCGCAGGTATAGCCGGTCAGGCAGAACTCAGGGAACACGGCCAGCTTCACGCCGCGGGCGGCGGCGGCACGCAGCTCCGTGAGGATCTGCCGGGTGTTGTAGGCGCAGTCCGCCACCCGAAGCGCGGGCGAGAGGGCTGCTGCTTTCAAAAAACCATCTTTCATCGGAGGATTTCACATCCTGTCTCTCTTGTTTGCCCACGGCGAACAACTGTGCTCCCGTGGTGAGGATAGTATACCACACTCTGGCCAAAACGAAAAGAGGGCTGTTATCAACCCTCTCTGCCTCTGCGCCTGACGGCGGGGCAAAGAAGGGTTCTAACAACCCCCTGCAGATACACCAAATGGAAAACGAGATGGACCGTAAGCCGGGTTCTGTATTAAACGACGATCTGTCTAGGCCTGCCATTGCTGACAGGCTCGTGCCGCCTTCGGGACACGCGAGCAGCGCTGTACGTCCCATATAGGCGTTGCTTCCGGTAGGGTTTACAAAGCCGCATAGTCACCCATGCGCTGGTGAGCTCTTACCTCGCCCTTTCATCCTTACCGCATTGCTGCGGCGGTTTCCTTTCTGTTGCACTTTCCCTGAGGTCACCCTCGGCTGCCGTTAGCAGTTACCGTGCTCTGTGAGGCCCGGACTTTCCTCAGAGCGGTCAAAGCCGCCCCGCCGCCGTATGTTCCACTCGTTTTCTGTTCCCCATAATACCATAAAAAAACAAGATTTGCAAGTGACGATAAAATTTGGTATAATAAATTTAAATATGGCGTGAAATTTTTGGGGAGGGACAACGGATGCAGCTGCTTTTCAATGTCCCACCCGAAGCCGACGGCGTGCTGCTGCGCGGCTTTCTGCGCCGGTGTGCCGTCTCCACGGAGCTGGCCCGGGCGGTCAAATTCCATGGCAGCGGCTTTTTTGCAGACGATGCGCCCATTCTGGCCAACCGCCGCGTGCAGGCGGGGCAGACCATCCGCTTTGCGCTGCCCGCCGACGGCCCCGGCGTGGAGCCGCAGCCTGAGATCCCGGTCAGGGTCGTTTACGAGGATGCCTTTGCCGTGGTGCTGGAAAAACCGCCCCATCTGGCGGTCCACCCCACCCTGAACTACCCCCGGGACACCCTGGCCAACGGCTATGCCGCCTGGGCGGCTGCCCACGGCGAAAGCCCGGTGTTCCGCCCGGTGAACCGGATCGATAAAGACACCAGCGGGCTGGTGCTGGCCGCAAAGAACGGCTATGCCGCGCCCCTGCTGGCCGAGGGCGTAGAGAAACTCTATTACGCCATCGTGGAGGGCGAACTGCCCCTTGGCCCCGGAGTCATCGATGCCCCCATTGGCCGAAGAGGGGACAGCATCATCGGGCGGTGCGTGACCCCCGAGGGCAAGCCCAGCCGCACTGAGTATACCATATTAAGGGCAGCGCAGGGCTTGAGCCTTGCCGCCTGTGTTCCCGTGACGGGCCGCACCCATCAGATCCGGGTGCACTTTGCATCCATCGGCCACCCGCTGGCCGGGGACGACCTTTACGGCGGGCACCGTGACCGCATTGCCCGGCAGGCGCTCCATTGTGCCCGGCAGAGTTTCCGGGTGCCGGCTTACAGCGAGGTGCCCGGCGGCATCCGGCTGGAAACGTCGGTGGGGGAACACGCCCGCACCGTTGCAGTGGAGAGCCCACTGCCCGAGGATATGCGGGCATTGCTGGATGCTGAAATATGAAAATACGGTGAAACCTCTGTGAAAGCTCTGCCCAAATTTTGTGACAAGCCTTGTATCGGCCCGGGCAGAGTGTATAATTGATATGAATTTGTAACTTTCGACCCAAAACGTCAGGAAGGAGCAACCCCTTTTGATCGAAGAAAAAACAAAGGAGCCGCAGAGCCAGGCTCCTGCAGCGCCGGTAAAGGGCAGAGAAAAACTGCGAAGCTTCTGGGCAAAGGTCCAGATCTCCGGCCTGCTGCGGCGGCACCGTTTCCGCCGCAAAACGCAGCGGCACATGAATGATGTGGCCAAAAAGCTGCGGGCCAGTGCCGTGGTGCTGGCAGTTGGCGAGGCATTTTATGCACTGGGCTTTGCGGCAGAGTACATGGTGGTGCGCACAGGGCGCGGCATTGCTGCCGTGGCCCACAGACTGGCCCGCTGGTGCAGGAATGCCCGGCATACCATCATTGCAACAGCCTTTCCCGGTGCGGCGCAGATGTTCAAGGATCTGCTGGCACCGCTTTACCTGTTCTTCAAGGGCCTCGGCGCTGTGGCGGCCCACGCCAACGACGTGCGCCGGGAGCGGGGCTTTGGTGCTTCCGTAAAAGCGGCCGGGCGCTATTTTGTGGGCGGGCTCAAGCGCAACCTGAGCCTGCTGCCCCGGACAGCAATGTACATCCTGCCCCTGTGTATGCTGGCCGTGTTCGTCACGGTCTGGAACAGGACGATGGCCCAGCCCTATGCGCTGGCTGTGCAGGTGAACGGCCAGACCGTTGGCTATGTGGCCAATGAGGAAGTGTTCAACCTCGCAAAAGAGGATGTGATGCAGCGCATCAACTACGCCGGTTCGGACAAGACCGAGCTGACCATCGAGCCGACCTATACCATCTCCGTGACCCACAAGACCATGGACGAGAGCGAGACGGCGAACGCCATTCTGCAGAGCGCCAGTGACCAGATCAGTGAGGGCACCGCCCTGTATCTGGACGGGGAACTGACGGCAGTCAGCTCCGATGGTGACACCCTGCGCAGCTATCTGGAGAGCTTGCTGGCCCCCTACGAGGATCAGACGGACGAGAATATCAGCGTGGGCTTTAACAAAAATGTGACGCTGGAAGATGGAATCTACTTCAACGACAGCTTTGAGGATGACAATTCCATCGAGAATATGCTGACCGGCGTGCAGCAGCAGGAGAAGATCTATACGGTCAAGGCGGGCGATACCCTGTGGGCCATTGCCCAGAAGAACGACCTGACCTTCCGGGAGCTGTGTGCCCTGAATACGAATTTCAAGGGTGCTCCCCTGACCGAGAACTCCAATATCCAGGAGGGCGACCAGCTGATCGTGACCAAGCAGGAGGCTCTGCTGGAAGTCCGCATCACCAAGGTGGAGACGCGGGAGGAGGAGATCCCCTTCGGCACCGAGACCACCCAGTCCAACGAGTACACCAAGGGTACCACCAAGACCCTGCAGGAGGGCCAGAACGGCCTGCGCCGCGTCACCATGCAGAACGTCTACGATACCAATGGCGCGCTGCTGGAGCAGACCATCCTTTCCACCGAGACCATCCGGGAGCCGGTGAACAAAAAGGTGGTCGTTGGCACCAAGAAGGTCACGAAGTACGGTGCGGCGGCATACATCGGTGGCAGCGGTCAGTTCATCTGGCCTGTGCCGGGCTACCGCAACTGCTCACGCTGGTATAGCAGCGGCCATAAGGGCGTGGATATCTGTGCCTCTGCCGGTACGCCCATCTATGCATCGGCGGGCGGCACCGTGACCAAGGCGGGTTATAACAAGGCCGGTGCCGGTACGGGCTATGGTTATTCTGTGATCATCAGCCACTCCGGCGGCTATACCACGGTCTATGCCCACTGCCTGTCTCTGGCGGTCAGTGCGGGCCAGACCGTGCGGCAGGGCCAGCTCATCGGCTATGTGGGCAGCACGGGCCGCTCTTCCGGCAACCACTGCCACTTCGAGATCCGCCGCAATGGCTCGTACATCGCACCGCAGAGCGTGTTCCCCGGAAAGCGATAAATCAGAACAGAACCTCTCCGTCAATGCTTCGCATTGCCACCTCTCCTATTAGGAGAGCTGGCGTGAAGCGCCTGAGAGGTTTATTTTACAAACAAAAAGGAGAATGATTATGGCAACACCCCACATCAGCGCTGAAAAAGGCGATTTCGCAAAGACCGTCCTGATGCCCGGCGATCCGCTGCGGGCAAAGTTCATCGCGGATACCTTCCTCGAGGATGTCCGCCAGGTCACCGGTGTCCGTGGAATGCTGGGCTTTACCGGCACCTATGAGGGCCGCCCCATCAGTGTGATGGGCAGCGGCATGGGAATGCCCTCCATCGGCATCTACTCCTACGAGCTGTACAAGTTCTACGATGTGGACAACATCATCCGCATCGGTTCTGCCGGCAGCTACACCGACAAAGCCAAGCTGTTCGATGTGGTGCTGGCCGCCGGTGCCGTGAGCGAGAGCAACTATGCCCGGGTCCAGAGCGGCTTTGAGGGGGACCTCACCCTGCCCAGCCAGACCCTGAACGACAAGCTGCGCGCCTCCGCCGCAAAACAGGGCATCCCCCTGATCGAGGGCAACATCCATTCCTCCGATGTGTTCTATCGCCAGCCCTCCGATGAAAAGCCCACCTACTGGGAAAAGCTGCGGGATGAGCGCGGCTGCCTGTGTGTGGAGATGGAGAGCTTTGCCCTCTTCGCCAACGCTCAGGTCCTGGGCAAGAACGCCGCCTGCCTGCTGACCATCTCCGACAGCTTCGTCTCCCCGGAGATCACCACCGCCGAGCAGCGCCAGACCAGCTTCACCAACATGATGAAGGTCGCTCTGGGCGCGGAGTACTGATTTGCATTCACAAAAAGGGTTGTTGTCACACGACAACAACCCTTTTATGTTTTAAGTGTCACTATAATGTCCGAAACAGGATGCGATAATGATATTGCCGTCCTGCTCTTTATAAACAATGCGGTGCGTATCGTCGATGCGGCGGCTCCACCATCCACTCAAATCACCTTTTAAGGGCTCGGGTTTTCCAATGCCCTCGTAGGTGTTCCGCTGGATGTCTTTCAGGAGTGTGTTGATACGCTTCAGCAGCTTTTTGTCTCGCGTCTGCCAAAGGCAGTAGTCCTCCCATGCTTCCTCTTCCCAAAGCAATCTCATTTAATCTACCTCGATCAGGTCGTGCTCAGTGAGCTTGGCTTTTCCGGTATCGATGTCGTGGACGATCTGGCGGAGATGATTGATGTTGCTTTCCGAGTAGAACGGGTCGGCGGAAACCTCAAAGGGAATGCGGTGCTCCCGGGAAACTTTTTTGGCGAAAATCGTGAATGCCGTTGTCATAGAAAGTCCCATCTCGGCGCAAACCTCTTCCATGCTGCGTTTCAGGTCTGGGTCCATCCGGAAGTTCACATTGACTGCATTTGCCATTCTAATACACCTCTTTCTTGATTCTATTATATGCGTTTGTAATGAAAAATGCAAGAATTTTCGTTACATAATAAATGAACAACGAGAAATCTCTTGAAGAATTTGAGAACACGCCGTATAATTGAAGTGCAAAAGAGGGGATGAAAGATGAACGACTTTCAACCAAATCAGGATATCTGCCTTGTACCTTATTACCCAGCCTATGAAATTGCCCTTCCGTGGTATCAGGACGCAGAACTGTGCCATCATGTAGATAATCAGAATCGCATTTATGACCTGTCTATCCTGAAAAATATGTACCAGTATCTGGATAGTCATGGTGATTTATTCTACATTGAATATAAGGGCATTCTGTGCGGAGATGTATGCTTGCAGACAAGCGGAGAAATTTCGATTGTGGTCTGCAAAGAGTATCAGAATCGGCACATTGGGAGAACAGTGATTGGGAAGATTCTTGCACTGGCAAAAGAGAAGAAGTATCCGCAATGCTATGCAGAAATTTATTCTTTCAACAAGCAGTCCCGTAAAATGTTTGAAAGTATAGGATTTGTTCAGAACGACGCAGAAACGTTTGTTTATACTTTAGAATAAAAAGGAGGCCCCTATGACCAATCTGACTTTAGACGAAAAGAAAGCCCTGATCCGGATGGCGCTGGAAGCCCGGGAGCAGGCCTATGCGCCCTACTCCGATTTCATGGTGGGTGCCGCCCTGCGGGCCGAGGATGGCCGCATCTTCACCGGCTGCAATGTGGAGAACTCTGCCTTTACCCCCACCAGCTGCGCCGAGCGCACGGCCCTGTTCAAGGCGGTGAGCGAGGGCGTGACCCGCTTCACCGATATTGCCGTGGTGGGCTCCCGCCGCGGCGAGGTGAACAAGCAGATCACCTCGCCCTGCGGGGTCTGCCGTCAGGCGCTGTTTGAGTTCGGCGGACCGGAGCTGAATGTCATCATGGCAAAGACTCCCGATGATTTCATCGAGCGCAGCATGGACGAGCTGCTGCCCTTCGGCTTTGGCCCCTCCAACGTGGCGG
>OIEC01001334.1_pt1 | contig 10983 bp, 9 predicted proteins | sample 1604801 | NCBI WGS metagenome assembly OIEC01 (sample SAMN01760940, study PRJEB22395) | human gut metagenome | reverse complement strand
TTGATCAGTTCCGGCATAAATCTGTACAGGAATGTAAGAAGCAGTGTGGCAATGTGGGCACCGTCAACATCGGCATCAGTCATAATGATGATCTTGTGATATCTCAGTTTGGAAATATCGAAATCATCATGAATACCGGTGCCAAAGGCTGTGATCATAGCCTTGATCTCTTTGTTTGCATAAATCTTGTCCAGACGGGCTTTCTCTACGTTCAGTATTTTTCCACGAAGAGGAAGGATAGCCTGTGTAGCACGGTTACGAGCTGTCTTCGCAGAGCCACCCGCGGAATCACCCTCTACGATATAGATTTCGCAATTCTCCGGATTCTTGTCCGAGCAATCGGCAAGCTTGCCTGGAAGGGACATACTGTCAAGGGCAGACTTCCTTCTGGTAAGATCTCGGGCCTTACGCGCTGCCTCTCTGGCTCTCTGGGCAAGTACAGACTTCTCTACAGTTGCCTTGGCTACAGCAGGATTCTGTTCCAGAAAAATCTCCAGCTGTTTGCTTACAACACTGTCTACAGCTCCTCTGGCCTCACTGTTGCCAAGTTTCTGCTTCGTCTGGCCTTCAAACTGCGGATTGCCAATTTTAACGCTGACAATGGCTGTCAGGCCTTCTCGGATATCATCACCGGAAAGGTTTGGCTCGCTGTCCTTGAGAAGCTTATTCTTTCTGGCGTAATCGTTAAATGTGTTTGTAATGGCATTTCTGAAACCAGTAATATGGGTACCGCCTTCAGGAGTATTAATATTGTTTACAAATCCGTAAGTATTCTCTGTATAAGAATCATTGTGCTGCATGGCAACTTCAACCGCCACACCGTCCTTCTCACCCTCGCAGTAAATGATCTCCGGATAAAGAGCTTCTTTACTTCTGTTCAGATAAGTTACAAATTCACGGATACCACCTTCATAGTGGAAAGTTTTCTCCCTTTCCATACCTTCCCGCTTGTCAGTAAGAATGATCTTCAGACCTTTGGTAAGAAAAGCCATTTCACGGAGACGCTGTTTCAGGATATCGTAATCGTATACAGTCTCCTCGAATATCTGCTTGTCCGGGAGGAAAGTAACAGTAGTTCCGGTAGAATCACCACATTCTCCAACTTCCTTAAGCGGATACATTGTCTTACCACGCTCGTAACGCTGCTCATATCTCTTTCCATCTCTGCAGATTGATACTTCAAGCCATTCAGAAAGTGCATTAACAACGGATGCACCTACTCCGTGAAGACCTCCTGATACCTTGTATCCTCCACCGCCAAACTTACCGCCGGCATGAAGAATGGTAAATACCACCTCTACAGCTGGAATGCCGGCTTTATGATTGATTCCTACCGGAATGCCTCGTCCATTATCTACAACTGTGATGGAGTTATCAGGATTGATCGCTACATTTATTTCTGTACAGTAACCAGCCAGTGCCTCATCTACGGCATTGTCCACGATTTCGTATACAAGATGATGGAGACCACGGCTGGATGTACTTCCAATGTACATACCAGGTCTCTTACGTACGGCTTCCAGACCCTCCAGAATCTGGATTTGGTCCGCTCCGTATTCTGTATTTGTTTCGCCCATGATATTCCTCCTGTTATGATCTATTAAAAAGTTACAGGAATTTACGGCTCATTTCTGCTGCCAGATCTCATTCCTGTTTTTGCGCATAAAAATACAGATTTATTATAGCACAAAATCCCCGTTTTTGCCAGTTAAAAGCCATTTCAAGATGTAAAAAAAACGGCGTATTTTCAACGGATATCCGTCAAAAATACGCCTTATCTCCCCCTATATGTCTGCTTGTCAGGAATAACACCTGCCAGAACAGTTTCTTCTCTATTTTTGCAGCAAAAGCGCCTGGTAAATATCTCTTTTTGTCACACCTCGATCCTTTGCAACCATCTTCATTGCCTCTTTGCGTGCGATCCCCTGATTCTCATAAATCGCCATATGTTCCTCAATGGAGATGTCTCTCCAGGATTCCTGTGACTCCTGTTCCATTTCCTTTCGGCTTCTGCCCTTGATCACCAGGACACACTCTCCAAGGGGCTTCTGATCTTTGTAAAAAGCAATCAGATCTTCGATTGTTGTCCGAAATGCCGTTTCATACTTCTTGGTAAGCTCACGGCAAAGAGTCATTCTGCGGTTTCCAAGAGCCTGGTACAATTCCTGCAGGGTACCAACCAAGTGATGGGGTGCCTCATAAAGGATGATGGTGCGGGTTTCGTTTTTCAACTCTTCCAGAATGGCTTTCCTCTCTTTTTTATCCGGAGGTAAAAAGGCCTCGAATGCAAATCTGCGGGTGGAAAGTCCGGACAGGGTAAGAGCCGTGATGCATGCTGCCGGGCCTGGAAGCGAAGTTACTTCAATTCCGGCATCGTAACACATAGCAGCCAATACTTCCCCTGGGTCAGAAATTCCAGGTGTTCCCGCATCTGTGATCAGAGCCACATTCAGACCCTCCTGCATTTTCTCAATGAGGGTGTAGGCTTTCTCCACTTTGTTGTACTCATGGTAACTGGTCATTGGAGTTTTTATGTCAAAATGATTGAGAAGCTTGATACTGTTGCGGGTGTCTTCCGCAGCGATCAGATCCACTTCCTTCAGAACACGGAGCACGCGAAGCGTAATATCCTCCAGATTTCCGATTGGCGTGGCACATAGATATAATTTACCACTCATATTTTTCTCCCTTCTGCAATCATCTGTTTTTCATTTTTTATTTGCGATCTTTTTAAATCATATCGTACATTTCCAGAATTTCCTTCGTATAAACTCCCGGCTTCTCATACACGATCAGCGGTCTTTCCACAGTAATCCGGGAATTGCCGCCTTTCAGGGCTTCTATGAGCACCATATTAGGCTCCCTGTCAATGTATGGATAAACAAGCTGCATACGCTTAGGCTCCAGCTTATATTTCGTCAAAACCTGCATAATTTCTGTCAGTCTGAACGGTCTGTGTACCATGTAAAAACGTCCTCTGTCTCCAAGAAGCTTCGAAGCCTGGCTTACCACATCCTCAAGAGTACAAAGGATCTCATGTCGGGCGATTGCCTTTGGCATATGCGGATTGGTCAGTCCATGCTGCCCGATCATATAGGGCGGATTGCAGGTGACAACATGAAAAGAAGCTGCCCCGAAAATACTGACAGCCTCCTTAATATCACCTTGTCTGATACTGACCCTGTCCTCCAGGTTATTGTATTTCACACTTCTTGCTGCCATTTCAGCACACTCTTCCTGGATTTCCAGACCTGTGAAATGCTCTCCCACAGTCTTGGAAGCAAGGAGTACCGGAATAATACCAGTTCCCGTTCCCATATCGAGAACCTTCTCTCCCTTCTTCACTCTGGCAAACCCAGATAAAAGAACAGCGTCCATACCGAAGCAGAATTTCCGGGGATCCTGAATGATATAATAGCCATTCTGCAGATCATCTATCCGCTCATTCTCCTTCACAAGATCATTAATCATCTAATTTGGAATCTCCCTTTTTATCTTCAAGATCCTTCAGTTCCTTTAATTCCTGTTCAGAGACTTTTACTTTCTTTTTTCTGGAACGGAATTTCAGTTCGCCTACAGGGAATTCCTGAATTTCTTTCTCATCACCAATTTCTACTACTACCTTTACAAGCTGGCGGAGTACATTTACACTCTGTACATTGCCCTGGATTCCGTCTGGAGTAGTTACCGTATCTCCGATTCCCGGAAGTCTGCGATTCAGCTCCTCATAGGTCTCCTGCTCATTCTTCAGACAGCACATCAGTCTTCCGCATACACCTGAAATCTTCGTCTGGTTCAGAGAGAGATTCTGTTCCTTGGCCATTCGGATGGATACAGGTGCAAACTCGGAAAGATAAGTATGACAGCAGAGACATCTGCCGCAGATACCGATTCCTCCAAGAATTTTTGTTTCATCTCTTACACCAATCTGGCGAAGTTCAATTCTTGTCTTAAAAATAGATGCAAGATCCTTTACCAGCTGGCGAAAATCAATTCTGCCGTCTGCTGTAAAGTAAAACAACACTTTATTGTTATCAAAAGTATACTCTGCGTCAATCAGCTTCATCTCAAGTCCATGCTCGCGAATCTTCTTCTGGCAGATCTTGAAAGCGTCCCTCTCACGCTCCCTGTTATACTTCTCTCTTTCATCATCGTCTTTGGTAGCCACACGAAGCACTTCCTTCAAAGGATGTACCACCTGGTCATCCACCACATCCTTAGGTGCAAGCACCACCTTTCCATACTCAACACCGCGGGCAGTCTCCACAATTACATGATCGCCCGGTTTCACTTTATAGTTCTTCGGATTGAAGTAATAGATCTTACCTACATTCCGAAATCTTACGCCTACTACTTTTGCCATTCTATTTCTCCCTGATTGTAAGGAACAGAAGCTCAAGAGCAAGTTCTGTATTTACATTGGCACGAAGACGTACTTTTGTTTTCTCCAGTGCATCCAGAATCTTCTCCAGGTTCTCATAGGAACGCTGGCTTGCCTGTTCCCTTATATAATTTATTTCCTGCTTAAATACAAGATTATCAACTTCCCGTGTAGCCTTAAACATCAGTACATCACGGAACCAGAACTGGAAAAGATCCAGATAGTCACTGATGTTCTGCTTGTCATTGGAAAGCTCCTTGATTGCTTCTGTAAGCTCATATACTTCCATTCCGTCTGCATTCTTCAGGATGCGGAGTGCATTCTGGGTCATATCTGCAAACTCCTGGGAAGTAGCTACCTGTTTCGCTCTGCCAATACTGCCATGAGCATAGGAAGCATCGATCTCAGCCTGATAATCCGGTATATGGAGATGTTCCATCAGGTACTTCTTTACCAGACCGTCATCTACAACCTTCAGATCCAGACGTACACATCTGGAACGAATGGTCGGCAGCAGAGCATCAATATTGCTTGTGAGAAGCATGATAACTGCATATTCCGGCGGCTCTTCAATGGTCTTCAGAAGAGCATTCTGTGCCTGGGGATTCATCAGCTCTGCATTTGCCACAATATAAATCTTGTATGGGCTGCAGTATGGCTTAATATCCACATCATTGATAATCTGTTCCCTGATTTCGTCAATTGTAATCACATTTGGCTTCTCATGGGTCACCATAATGATATCCGGGTGATTCTTACCGATTGCCTTCTTGCAGGAATCACAATGTCCGCAAGGCTCCGTACCGCCCTCTTCACACTGCAATGTCATCGCATAGGTTCCTGCCAGCAATTTCTTTCCAGAACCAGGGTCACCTGTAAAAATATACGAATGGGACACTTTCTCTGTCTGTATGGCATTCTTCAAATGTCTGATTATCTCTTCATGTCCTATAATGTCGTTAAACCCTAACATCGGAATCACCTCACCCTATCATTTTCGCTATTGTCAAAGGCTGCGGTCAGCACCCCTGCATAGCTTATTTTGTACAAATACACTCTAAATGTATTTACCCTTTAATTCTATCATGTACGACAAAATCATGCTATAGTTTTTTGTGAATTTATTCACTTATCAACAAAAAATGTTACTGCGCACTCCGTGACCAGTAACACGCTTCGCGATGCACAGAAATCATACTTTATACTTTTTACGCATGTTTTATATATTCAGCAATTTCCTCTACACATTCCTCCAGATCAACATTCTGGAATTTTCTCGTAATCCCGGCAGCAGCAATTTTTTCTTCGGAAAAATCCTCCTGATCTGCAAGAAATCTTCTGCACATTTCCTCATAGCGGGGTATCTCCTGACCACGCTCTCTTTTCAATGCTCTTGCAAGACGCTCTCCGTCCTCCACTTCGATATAAACAGGGCAAACATTCTCTTTTCCATAGTATTCTCTCATTTTCACATAAGATTCAAGTGTACCGATTCCCATATAGTCAGCATTTTCCAAATCCACCTGACCGTCATCTGCTGTAAAATAGTTCCATATTCCATGTACTGTATGATAAGCTCTGGCCTCGATCAGATTTCCGCTGCTTCGAAATGCTTCCAGCTTTTTATCATCCACGAAATAGTACTGTTTACCATTCTCTTCCTCTGCACGAATTGGACGGGTAGTATAAAGAACCAGTTTCTTGAGTCCCAATCCCTCATGTGCTGCCAGCCTGGCATATATATGATCCTTACCAGACGCGCTTTTTCCCATAATGTAAAATATTTTTCCCATAATGTATCAGGCAGGGGTTACACCTCTGCCTGCTCCTTTACTACGCTTATTGTTTCGTTATTTTCTCCGCAAAGACCGTGAAGATTCAGTCCCTGCTCCATATATCTTCTCACATTCCTTGTAAAAAGTCCAGTAATCTGTTCGCCTGGAACAATAATGGGAATCCCCGGCGGATAAAGATATACAAATTCTGCGGCAATTTTCCCTGCACTTTCTTCCAGAAGACAAAGCTGGGATGGGGCATCCATTGCCCTGGAAATGGACATAAGCTGCTTCATATGACCACACTTGCAGGCATATTTTTTATTTCGCAAGCCATCGCTGCGGGTATCCTTTTTGTCACAGCTTTCACAATCTTCAGAATTACATTTAACACAATTCTGCCTTTCCACTTTCGGTACATAATCTGAATTTCCAACAGCTATTTTCTCTGTTATATTCCTGCTCTTCTCTGCCAGTTCAGCTTCCTGCCTGTCGATTTCTTCTATAGCTTTGCAAAGTCTCCGGAATCCTTCCCTGGTGTCTCCAACTGCTGCCAGTGCAAGCACATAATTCTCTGTAGTCATCTCAACTTCCAGATGATATTTTCTTCGAAGGATTCCCGCAAGTTCCGGACCATTTAAACTGCTGTGCAATGTGGACAGAATCAGCTTAGATCGGTCATAATCAAATATTTCTGTTGTGCCCTGTTCGTCCTTTTCTTCCCCAGTCTCTTCCGGTGTCTGTAACAGACGTATATACCTGCGCTGACCAAGCTGTCTGCGGGCGGCTTCCAGATTTTCCGTAAATTCATCAAATAATCGTCCGCTGTCTTTTTCCAGCTTCGCTACACAGGCATCCAGACTGGACATAAGTATATAGGACGGACTGCTGGTCTCATAAATTCCAAGAAATCTGCGGATCAGCTTCTCACTTACACGTTCACTGCACAGATGAAGCACTGCAGTCTGGGTCATGGCCGGCAATGTTTTGTGAAAGCTCTGGATCACCACATCTGCTCCCAGATCTGCTGCTGAAACGGGAAAATAGTCAGAGAATCTGAAATGAGCACCGTGGGCTTCATCCACGATCAGCGGAATTCCATATTTGTGGACAGCCTCCGCAATCTGGCGCACATCTGAAACCACGCCATCATAAGTAGGCGATGTAATAAGTACTGCTTCGATTTTCGGATTTTCCTCAAGATATCTTTCCACACGGGATACGGAAATTGAACCATTTATCCCCAAATCGTTGTCAGATTGTGGATAAATATATGTGGGAACCAGTTCCCGGAGGTATATTGCGTGGTAAACAGCCTTGTGACAGTTTCTGGCCACCAGAATCTGTCCACCCTTTTTCACAGATGCGGAAATGGCAGTAAGAATTCCTGCTGTACTTCCGTTGACACTAAAAAAACTTTTCCTGGTGCCGTACATTCTGGATAAGGCATTCTGCGCTTCAAGTAAAATTCCCTCAGAATGATGCAGATCGTCGAATCCGTCTATTTCCGTAATATCACGTTCAATAGGAAAATCCCCCTCTATGCACGCCTTATTCCGCTTGTGACCAGGCATATGGAAAGGATAAAAGTCGGATTTGCCGTAGTTCTCCAATTCTTTATATAGTCTTCTCATTTTACCTCTCAATTTTCTCAGAAATTATCACACTTTAAATCTGTATCCCACGCCCCAGATGGTCTCAATATACTGCGGCTTGGCATTATTATACTCAATTTTCTCACGGATTTTCTTGATATGAACTGTAACTGTGGCAATATCGCCTACCGATTCCATATCCCAGATTTCCCTGAAAAGCTCTTCCTTCGTAAAAACTCTGTTTGGATTCTGGGCCAGGAATGTGAGCAGATCAAATTCCTTGGTGGTAAAAGTTTTCTCCTCGCCATTTACCCAGACGCGGCGGGCAGTCTTGTCGATCTTGATTCCACGAATCTCAATAATATCGTTCTTCTGCGTGGTGGAGCCGATCAGACGGTTATAGCGATCCATATGTGCCTTTACTCTGGCAACAAGCTCGCTTGGGCTGAATGGCTTGGTCATGTAATCGTCAGCTCCAAGTCCAAGACCGCGGATCTTGTCAATATCATCTTTCTTCGCTGAAACCATAATAATTGGAGTATTTTTCTGCCCCCGGATCTGACGGCAGATTTCAAATCCGTCAACTCCCGGCAGCATCAGATCTAAAATAATCAGGTCAAATTCTACGGCAAGTCCTCTCCGAAGACCTATCTCTCCGTCATTTGCTACTTCTACTTCAAATCCACTCAGCTCCAGATAATCTTTCTCCAGATCTGCAATGCTTTCTTCATCTTCCACGATCAAAATACGTTTACTCATTCACCGGTACCTCCTGATACTTCCTTATTACAAAATACATCGTAGTACCAACGCCCTCTTCGCTGGTAGCCCAGATATTTCCGCCATGCTCCTCCACGATCTTCTTCACGATCGAAAGTCCGATACCACTTCCTCCTTTTGAAGAATTTCTTGAAGCATCCGCACGATAGAACCGGTCAAAGATAAACGGCAGATCCTTTGCCGCAATCCCTCTTCCATTATCTCCCAGCTCTATCTGGATAAAATCTCCCACGTCCTTTACATCCATCGTAATCTCCACTTTCGGTTTATCTGTATACTTCAGCGAATTTGATACGATATTATTGATGACTCTTCTTAACTGTTCCGGATCTACGATCACTTTACAGTCATCATCCATAAAGTTTCGGTATGTAAACTCTGCCCCTTTTGACTCCAGCTCCACACTCAGATCTTCTGCACAGTCTCCAAAATAACCTTTTGCAGAGATCGTTGTGAAATTATATGGAATCCTGTTCGTATCGATCTTGGAGTAAAGGGTCAGCTCATTGATCAGAAGATTCATCTCATTAGCCTTATTATAAATGGTTCTGATGTATCTGTCCATCTTTTCCGGTGTATCTGCCACACCATCCATAATTCCTTCCACATAACCTTTGATCGCTGTGATCGGAGTCTTCAGATCATGTGAAATATTACTGATCAGTTCCTTATTTTCCCGGTCAAACGCAACCTTTTCCTCTGCCTGCACCTTCAACCGAAGACGCATTTCCTCAAAATCCCTGCAAAGCTGCCCGATCTCATCATCATTTTCTGCTTTAATCTCAAAATCCAGATTTCCTTCTTTGATATTCCTTGCCGCTTTCTGTAATTTTTGCAGCGGCACTGATACCGCACGATAAATCCATATGATCAACAATGCTGCCGTGATGGATACGACGATCAGATACATCTGCTGGATCTCCGTTGCCTTTTCCGGTACAAATGCCCTTGTCATCACTCCGGTAAAAAGCATCGGAAATACCATGACCACCATAAATACGATAACGAGTTTTGTCTTAAGCTTCATTTGCAGCTCCTTTCCGAAAATCGAGTATGATTAACGAAAGGTGCCTGAACCTTTTCAGGAGATCAGACACCTTCTTTTGATACTTCTGCTTATTTTACAGATTCTACAAATATTTCTTTCATTTTTGAGATATTCTTTCACTTTACAGATATTTCTTTAAATCTTCTACCTTGTCAAGTTTCTCCCACGGAAGATCCAGGTCATTACGTCCAAAATGTCCGTAAGCGGCTGTCTGCTTGTAGATCGGTCTTCTCAGATCCAGCATCTTAATGATTCCTGCCGGGCGGAAATCAAAATTCTCACGAAGGATCTCAACCAGCTTTGTATCAGATAACTTTCCTGTACCAAATGTATCAACTGCGATAGAAGTCGGCTGTGCCACACCGATCGCATAAGAAAGCTGGATCTCACATTTCTTTGCAAGTCCTGCTGCTACAATATTCTTTGCTGCATAACGTGCTGCATAAGCTGCAGAACGGTCTACCTTTGTGCAGTCTTTTCCTGAAAATGCTCCGCCACCGTGACGTGCCATTCCACCATAAGTATCAACAATGATCTTACGTCCTGTCAGTCCACTGTCTCCGTGAGGTCCGCCAATTACAAACCGGCCTGTCGGATTTACAAAGAATTTCGTCTCATCATCTACCAGCTCTGCCGGGATGATCTCATCGAATACATACTTTTTGATATCCTCATGAATCTGCTCCTGAGATACTTCCGGGTCATGCTGCGTAGAAAGCACAACTGCATCCAGACGCTTTACAGAACCATCTTCATTGTACTCTGCAGTTACCTGAGTCTTTCCGTCCGGACGCAGGTAAGTCAGCGTTCCGTCTTTGCGAACTTTAGTAAGCTGAAGTGCAAGCTTATGTGCCAGTGCGATCGGATATGGCATATACTCTTCTGTCTCATCAGAAGCATAACCGAACATCATTCCCTGATCTCCTGCTCCAATGGCTTCGATATCTTCATCTGACATCTTATTTTCTTTTGCTTCCAGAGCCTTATCAACTCCCATTGCAATATCTGTTGACTGCTCATCCAATGTTGTGAGTACACCGCAGGTATCTGCATCAAAGCCATATTTTCCTCTTGTATATCCGATCTCGCGAACTGTATCACGAACGATCTTCTGGATATCTACATATGCTTTTGTAGTGATCTCTCCCATAACCATAACAAGACCTGTTGTACAGCATGTCTCACATGCAACACGGCTCATCGGATCCTGACGCATTAACTCATCCAGAATCGCATCTGAAATCTGATCACACATCTTATCCGGATGTCCCTCTGTAACTGACTCAGATGTAAATAAAATCTTTTCCTTTTCCATAAGTTCTCCTTTCACTCACTTTCTCTTCTGCTTACTGCTTTCACGTAATATCGCCTTCGTCCGCCTGACCTGCCCCGCGGAACCTCGAT
>OIEC01001320.1_pt1 | contig 11042 bp, 8 predicted proteins | sample 1604801 | NCBI WGS metagenome assembly OIEC01 (sample SAMN01760940, study PRJEB22395) | human gut metagenome | reverse complement strand
AAAATAACTTTGTGAAGGCATTAAGAAAAGTTCATCCAGAGATCAGTACTGTGGTATTAAATATTAATGACAAAAATACAAGCATGGTTCTTGGCGAGCGGGAAATCGTACTTTATGGTAAGGGATTTATCCGTGATACCCTTTGTGGAAAATCTTTCCGTATTTCACCGAAATCCTTCTATCAGGTAAATTCAGTGCAGACGGAAATTCTTTATGGAAAAGCTGTGGAATTTGCAGGGCTGACAGGGAAAGAAAAAGTCATTGATGCATATTGTGGAATTGGCACCATCGGTCTGGTAGCTTCTGGCAAGGCAAGAGAAGTGGTCGGAGTGGAACTGAATAAAGATGCAGTCAGGGATGCAAGGATCAATGCAAGAGAGAATAAGGTGGTAAACATATCTTTCCGCCAGGGTGATGCCGGTGAATTTATGGAGGCAATGGCAGAAGCTGGTGAAAAGGCAGATGTGGTATTTATGGATCCTCCCCGCTCAGGCAGCAGCGAGAAATTCTTGAATTCCGTAATAAAACTCTCTCCGAAGAAAATTGTTTACATTTCCTGTAACCCGGAAACACTTGCAAGAGACCTTAATTTCCTTACGAGAAAAAACTATATAGTTAGAGAAATCCAGCCTGTGGAAATGTTTTGTTTTACAGATCACACAGAAGTGGTGACCTGGCTGGAGCAAAAATAAGAAACTGTTGCTGTTTGCAGGCTGTGCAGCAATGAAAATACATTCTGTAAGAAAAGGTAGACTGTCAGCAGGAAAAAGGAGGTACCTATGATGACGACCATAACTGGAATTATGGAGTGGGTTCTGGAGAATATTGCTGGTTTCGCCATTGTAATTTTTGAGTTTATTGGAGTTGCCATTATTATCTGGAGTGGAATTACCGGATTTATCAAATGGCTGAAACATGCCGGAGATACTGGTGTCTATCTGGCGAGGGGACTTGCCATGGGACTGGAATTTAAAATGGGAAGTGAGATTCTTCGTACTGTAGTAGTACGTGAGTGGAAAGAAATCGGAATTGTAGCCGGAATTATTGCTCTTCGAGCAGCCCTTACGTTCCTGCTTCACTGGGAAATCAAGGAGGAAGAAAAAAGCGACGGACATAAGGAATAAAGGTTCGCTGTTTATAGATCATATCTGTGGGTTTAGAAGAGCACATATAAAGATTGATAAAGGTATAACAAACAATGGAAATGAAAGTAATTGCTCATATCAGAAGCGATTTTCCAACGAAATTTGGAATTCCCCATCAGAGCGGCAGAATACAGGAATTAAAGGCGGATATTATTTTTGAACCGGAATATCGGAACCATGAGGCATTTCGAGGGCTGGAAGAGTATACCCATATCTGGCTGATCTGGGAATTTTCACAGGCTGTTCGCAAGGAGTGGTCTCCTACAGTGCGTCCTCCAAGACTTGGGGGAAATGTCAGAATGGGCGTTTTTGCTACAAGGTCTCCTTTTCGTCCAAATCCCATAGGACTTTCCAGTGTAAGGCTGGAGAGCGTAGAGTTTTCTGAAAAGTATGGACCGGTGCTTCATGTATCAGGAGCGGATCTTATGGACGGAACACCTATTTATGATATAAAGCCCTATCTGGCTTACGTGGACAGCCATTCGGAAGCAGCAGGCGGATTTACCGACCAGATTCAGGATCATAAGCTGAAAGTAGAGTTTCCGGAAGAGCTTTTGAAGAAGATTCCAGTGGAAAAAAGAGAAGCGCTTCTTGCTGTCCTTGCAAACGATCCAAGACCTGGGTATCAGAAGGACCCTGAAAGAAAATACGGAATGTCTTTTGGATCCTGGGATATTCAGTTTAAAGTGGATGGAGAACAGCTGTGGGTATTGAATGTATTTAACACTTTCACGAATTAAATCGAAAAAACCCTTGCAAAAAGTCGAATTTTTTCATAAAATGGAGAAAAAGTTTTTGAGGAGCATAAGGATTATGAGAAAAGTAGTAAAATTTGGCGGAAGCTCCCTTGCAAATGCGGAGCAGTTTGAAAAAGTTGGAGATATTATCAGAAGTGAAGAGAGCAGACGTTTTGTTGTTCCTTCTGCACCAGGTAAGAGATTTGACGGGGACACGAAGGTAACAGATCTTCTTTACAGCTGTTATGACGCAGCTGCAAATGGCGGTGATTTTGAAAAGGTTTTAGAAGAAATCAAATCTCGTTATTATGAGATTATTAAAGGGCTTGGCCTCGCTCTTTCCATGGAAGAGGATTTCCAGTTGATCAAAGAGAATTTTAAAGCACAGATTGGCAGAGATTACGCCGCTTCCCGTGGAGAATATCTGAACGGCAAAGTGATGGCTGCTTATCTTGGTTATGAATTTGTGGATGCAGCAGAGGTGATCCGTTTTGATAAAAACGGAAATCTGGATTCGGAGAAAACAGACAAACTTCTGAACAAGCGTCTTTCCAAATGTGAGAATGCAGTTGTGCCGGGCTTTTATGGTGCAAAGGACGATGGAACTGTGACCACTTTTTCCAGAGGTGGTTCTGATGTGACTGGTTCTCTGGTTGCCAAGGCAATTAAGGCTGATATGTATGAAAACTGGACTGATGTATCCGGTTTCCTTGTAACAGACCCGAGAATTGTAAAGAATCCGGCTGTGATTGAGACCATCACATACCGTGAACTTCGTGAGCTTTCCTATATGGGAGCTACTGTTCTTCATGAAGATGCTATTTTCCCTGTAAGAAAAGAGGGAATTCCGATTAATATCCGCAACACCAACCGTCCGGAGGATAGGGGAACTTTTATTGTGGAGAGTACCTGCCGCAAGCCGAAATATACCATAACTGGTATTGCAGGAAAGAAAGGATTCTGTTCTATCAACATTGAGAAGTCCATGATGAACAGTGAAATCGGATTTGGCAGAAGAGTGCTTCAGGTATTTGAAGACCAGGGAATCAGTTTTGAGCATGTTCCATCTGGTATCGATACCATGACAGTATATGTTCATCAGGATGAGTTTGAAGAAAAGGAGCAGCAGGTAATTGCGGGAATCCATCGCCTGGTTCAGCCTGATTTTGTGGAAATGGAATCTGACCTTGCCCTGATCGCAGTTGTAGGACGTGGAATGAAATCCACCCGCGGTACAGCCGGAAGAATTTTCTCTGCCCTTGCACATGCAAATGTAAATGTCAAGATGATTGACCAGGGCTCCAGTGAGCTGAATATTATCATTGGCGTGGAGAACCGTGATTTTGAAAATGCAGTGAAAGCAATTTATGATATTTTTGTACTGACACAGATTTGAAATTGAGTGGATAGGTCACCTGTCGGCAGCATTCACATATATGAAAATCTGCTCATACGTTCAGAACGTCTGGTATTCATGAATTCGCTGATGTAAGCATGTACCATTTCTGGCTGTCGTCCGGGAGCTTTAATAGTAAAAGAATGAGATAAGAGCCGTAAATCAAAGGTAGTGTTAGAATTAATCTTTGATTTATGGCTCTTTTGTATAGAAAAAATTTCGTGCCGTTTTATGATATTGACAAAACAGAACGTGCGTTCTAAAATAAAACAAGAACAAACGTTCTGAAATTGAGAATAATAAAGAATGCGAAACACAGATTACATAAAAGGAGCTTTGTTACGGGATGATTATTCAGGAATCAATGACATTGAAGCGGAAGCTGGAGATTTTATCGGATGCCGCGAAATATGATGTGGCTTGCACATCCAGTGGTGTGGATCGAAAGGGAGATGGAAAGGGCATGGGAAACAGCATTGCTGCCGGAATCTGTCATAGTTTTGCTCAGGATGGCAGATGTATCAGTCTTTTGAAGATCCTTTATACAAATGAATGTGTATTTGACTGTAAATACTGTATAAACAGAGCCTCCAATGATGTGGTGCGTACCAGTTTTACCCCAGAAGAAGTGTGTCGTCTGACTATGGAATTTTACAGGAGGAACTATATTGAAGGACTGTTTTTAAGTTCCGGAGTAAAGGAAAGTCCAGACAGGACTATGGAAGAACTGCTTTGTACAGTAAATCTTCTTCGTAATAAATATCATTTTCAGGGATATATTCATTTGAAAGCCATTCCAGGTGCTGCTCCTGAACTGATCGCCAGGGCGGGGTATCTGGCAGATCGCATGAGCGTGAACCTGGAACTTCCTACTGCAGACGGGCTTAGGAAACTGGCACCGCATAAGAGCAGGCAAACCATTCTGCGCCCTATGAAGCAGATTCAGCAGCAGCGAGATCAGAATAAGGAGGAATTGGTTCTGTACCGTCATGCCCCTAAGTTTGTACCAGCCGGTCAAAGTACCCAGATGATTATTGGAGCTATGGGGGAGAGCGATTATCAGATCGTGTCAGTAGCAGAATCTTTGTATAAGAACTTTGCATTAAAAAGAGTTTTTTATTCGGCTTTTGTCGCCGTAAATGAAGATAAGGATCTGCCCATGTCCTTATCAGGTCCGCCTCTTTTGCGGGAACACCGGCTTTATCAGGCAGACTGGCTTATGCGGTTTTATGGTTTTCGGGCTTCAGAACTGCTTTCAGAGAAGCATCCGGATTTTAACCTTCTTCTGGATCCCAAGGCAGACTGGGCAGTGTCACATCTGGAGTTTTTTCCGGTAGAGATCAACCAGGCAGATTATTATGAACTTCTTCGTGTACCGGGAATCGGTTATACCTCTGCCAGAAGAATCATTGGGGCCAGGAGAACCCATTCCCTGGAATTTGCAGATTTGAAGAGGATTGGTGTGGTTCTGAAGCGTGCCTTATATTTTATCACCTGTAATGGCCGCATGATGTACAATACCAGGTTGGAGGAATCTTATATTACCCGTAATCTTCTGGATGAAGAGAACTGCCGGAAGCATGAGAATGAAGCTGCATTTCAGCAATTATCCCTCTTTGGAGATGAGATGGGGAGCAGAAGACTGTATACAGAAAATACAAAGAATCATGTGGACAGAAAGGTGGGAGCTATATGAATCAAGAGAAAAGAATCCTGGTATGTGAGGACTCTATGGAGGGGATTTTTTCTGCTGTCTATGATGGATGGAAAGAGTGTGCAGGCGGCTGTAAAGTGAGCATTCAGACCAGTTTTCCTGTAAGCATGGAATTGTTCACTTCTTATCGGGAGATTGCTACAGATCAGAGTAAGGCTGGTAAGGTTATGAGGACGATTCTTATGAGACTGGGAAGCGAGGTTTACGAACAGATCTGTCTGGCGGCAGCTTCAGCAGATGAAGACAGGGGAACTGCCATTTATTATGTGCTGCACCGGGCTTTTGGGGGAGGCAGATGCGAAAAACGTGTAATGGAGGCACTGGCAGATCCATATGTATCCAGGGTTGCGAAACTGGCACTCTGTGTGAAGCGGGAATATCACCATTATTTTGGGTTTGTCCGTTTCAGGGAGATTGGCGGAAGGTTTCTGTTGGCAAAGATCCAGCCGGGGAATGATATCCTGTCTCTTATGGCTCTTCATTTTTCCAATCGCTTTCCCAATGAGAACTGGGTAATCTATGATGAAAAGAGGCAGAAGGCGTTGTGCCATGAGAAAGGGAAGGAGTGCGTCATGAGAAAAGAAGTGCGTATACAGGTGCCAGGGAGCGCCGTAGGGGATATGGGAAAGTACGAGGAACTGTGGCAGACATTTTGTGATAGCATATCCATTGAAGCAAGGAGGAATGAGAAACTTCAGAAGCAGATGCTTGCTTTGCATTTTCGGAGTAATATGCCGGAGTTTTCTGTGAAAGGATAGGCCGATAAGTAAAATTCGTGTTATAATGCTTACAGATAAGGTATCTTTGTTTGGAAGGCAGCAGACCAGTAAAAGGCGGTAAATTGGAAATGGACAATCCGGTAACACGAATATCAGTAAGAAATCTTGTGGAGTTTATATTGCAAAGCGGTGATCTTGATAACCGAAGAGGTACTATAGACAAAGATGCTATGTTAAAGGGCAGCAGACTGCATCGGAAGCTTCAGAAACAAATGGGCGGAGACTACAGAGCAGAGGTTGCTTTGCGGATGAATTGCAGCTATGAGGATCTGGACATTCGGTTAGAAGGTCGTGCAGATGGAATTTTTACAGAAGATGAAGTTGTCTGGATCGATGAGATTAAAGGAATATATGGAAATGTGGAACAGATGGAAGAGCCTGTGAAGGTTCATAAGGCTCAGGCTATGTGTTATGGCTATATTTACGGTGTTCAGGAAGGCTTGTCGAAGATTGGAATCCAGATGACATATGCCAATCTGGAGACAGAAGTGGTGAAAAGGTTCCGGGAGGTGATCTCCATAGAGGAACTGAAAGAATGGTACCAGAAACTTCTGGATGAATATCATAAATGGCTCAGTTATCAGAAAAAATGGAAGGAAGAGAGAAATCATTCTCTTCAGAGCCTGGAATTTCCATTTTCCTACAGAGAAGGTCAGAGAAAGATGGTGAGCAGTGTTTACCATGCAATTGGAGCCAGTCGTCAGATTTTTATTCAGGCACCTACCGGCGTAGGAAAAACCATGTCTACCATTTTTCCGGCAGTTCGCGCTGTTGGCGAAGGGAAAGGGGAGACGATCTTTTATCTTACAGCCAAGACTATTACAAGAACAGTGGCTCAGGAAGCTTTTGAGGTGCTGCGGGAAAAGGGAATGAAATACAAAGTGGTGACCATTACAGCCAAGGAGAAGCTGTGTTTTATGGACGAAACCAAATGTGATCCGGTACATTGTCCTTACGCCAGGGGACATTTCGACAGGGTCAATGACGCTGTCTATGAGCTGTGGACGATGAAGAGCAGATATGACAGGGAGACTATCCGGGAGCAGGCAGAGAAATGGCAGGTATGTCCTTTTGAAATGTGTCTGGATCTGTCTGTGTGGGTGGATGCTGTAATTTGTGATTATAATTATGTGTTTGACCCTACGGTTCATTTGAAACGTTTTTTCGGGGAAGGTGCAGGTGGAGATTATATCTTTCTCATTGATGAAGCTCATAATCTGGCAGAACGGGGAAGAGAGATGTACAGCGCTTCTATTTGCAGGGAAGATGCTGTTCGGGTTCGAAAAGTTATGAAAGAAAGAGCACCCCGGCTTTACCGCTCCCTTGGAAAGCTGGATAAACAGCTGAAAGAACTACAGGTGGACTGTGGAAATTACCTCGTTCTCCCAGGCACGGGTTCCATAACTATGACGATTTTAAAGGTCCAGGGAGAATTTGATGCTTTTCTGGAAGCACATAAGGATGTGGAACTGGAAGATGAAGTAAGGAAGTTTTATTTTGATATTCGTAATTTCCTGAATATTGCAGAACTGATAGATGAGAACTATGTAGTTTATGCTGAGAATGGAGAAGATGGTCTGTTTCGCCTGAAACTGTTCTGTGTAAATCCGGCAGTGAACCTGGGGGAATATCTGAAGAAAGGCCGCAGTGCCGTATTCTTTTCTGCCACATTGCTGCCCATGAACTACTACAGGAAATTGCTCAGCAACAGGCAGGACGATTATGGAATCTACGTGGAATCACCGTTTTCACAGAAGAACCGCTGTATTTTAAATGCCGGCGATGTAAGTTCCTTATATAGTCGCAGGGGATATGAGGAATATCATAAAATTGCGGAATATATAGCAAAGACTGTATGGCAGCGCAAGGGAAATTATATGGTATTTTTTCCTTCTTACAAAATGTTGGAAGAGGTTTATGCAGTCTACGAAGAAGAATTTTCTGTAAACTGGGTGAAGTGTATCTGTCAGAACAGCTCTATGAAGGAACAGGAAAGAGAAGAGTTTCTTCAGGAATTTGAACAGAATCAGGAATCACTGGTAGCTTTTTGCATTATGGGTGGTATTTTTTCAGAGGGAATTGATCTGCTGGGAGAAAAACTGATTGGAGCCATTTTAGTGGGAACCGGATTGCCCCAGTTGGGAAATGAGAGGGAAATTCTTCGTTCTTTTTACACAGAAAATGGGGAAAATGGATTTGATTACGCCTATAGGTATCCTGGCATGAATAAGGTTCTGCAGGCTGCTGGAAGAGTAATCCGCACAAGGGAGGATCATGGTGTTATTCTCCTTTTGGATGAACGGTTCCGACAGAGAGAATACAGCAATCTTTTTCCGGTGGAGTGGAATGACAGGAAAACGTGTACATTGTCAAATGTGGAAGTACAGCTGCAAAAATTTTGGGAGAGTATTCCGGACAAAATCTCTCACAAATTGTGACGTACATTTTGCAGAAAGTCTTCTTCAAACTCATTACAGAGTCTGTAAAAATATCATGGCAAACAAAGAGGTTGCATACAAAGCTGAAACAGGTTATACTGCCCTTATTAAAAGGAGAATAACATGAAAAAAGGCAAAAAAACCAGATGGCTGTATAAAGCAGCTGGAATGGCAGTCCTTTTGGGGGCAGCATTTTGGTGCAGCAACAGCGGGCTCCTGTTATGGAAGCCTGAAGTTCTGACTGTATTGGCGGAATCAGAAAGTGGCGGCAGCCTGTCATCTGTTACAGAGGAAGCTAAGATACTTCCTATTCCTAATAGTGATGGCAAATATATGTTGAAAAGTGACGGTTTTTACTGTCTGAATGAAGACGGTTCAGGAGACTGCGCTCAGGCAATACATTATTTCGACCATTTTGTTGTAGATGGAACAGTGTTTAATGGATATTATTATCACGACGAGACCGGAAAATTTAAAGCTTCTGAAGCACATCTTACAGCCATTTCACAGGAAGCACTCCCGAAAGCAGAAGATGGAACTGTGGAAGCAGGATGGACTTCGGGGATTTATGTGGTAAATAACCTTGGAAGGCTTTCTGGTACTGGAAGAGTTTGTATTCTAAAAGAAGAGATTGGACAGATAAAACTAGATGGCGGGTATTATGTTGATAGGAATGGAAGAGTGTGCCAGGAAGGCGGTATTTATTATATCCCGGAAATGAATGTGGGAGAAAAGAGATTTTCCGGGTATTATTATTTTGATGAATCAAGCGGCGTATTAGCGGAAGAAGCTGGTACTACACCAGAGGGCTTGACAATCCAAAAAGATGGCAGCATCAAAGAACTGACGGATCCGGGGATCAAAAATCTGAAGAAAGCTGTGAAGAAATTTACAGAAAATTTGGAAGGGGACTGGAGCGTCTATGTGAAAGATCTGAAGAGCGGAGAGAAGTTCTCTATCAATGATAAAGCCATGTCTTCTGCAAGTCTGATAAAAGCATTTACAATGGCTGCAAGTTATGAAAATATGGAAAAAATCAGGATAGCTGAGGGGATGCTTCTGAAAGCAGATTCAGCTAGTCAGACTGTGACAGACAAGCTGTTTCGGCTTATGGAGAATATGGTAACCTACAGTGACAATGAGTCTTTTAATGAAATGGTAAGGCTTCAGACTGCTTCCAATCAATTCAATGCAGGTGCACGTGTAATTAACAGGTATCTTAGGGAACAGGGCTATAAAGAGACCGCTGTGCTTCATACGCTTGCGCCTTCGAATACAGATTCGGAAGGGATTGGCAGCAGTAATATGACCTCTGTGGAGGATTGTGGCACTCTGCTGGAGAAGATTTACCGAAGAGAATGTGTAAGTCCGGAGGATTCTGACCAGATGCTGTCTTTGCTTCTGAATCAGGATACCAGAACAAAGATTCCTGGCGGGCTTAAGGAATCTGTTCAGGTAGCGAATAAAACTGGTGAAAATGATAAAAGCCAGCACGATATTGGAATTGTCTATGGAGCTAGAACGGATTATATTCTGTGCGTAATGTCTGAGAATGCAGGAAAGGAAGCAGATGCTGTTTCCAATATTCAGAGGATTTCAGCGATGGCTTATTATTATTTGAATTAGAGCGTATTTGAAAAAGGCTTTCTACAAGATGTGCGTCACAATTTGTGGGAGATTTCGCCCGGATGAGGGCGCCGTAGCGGGCTACGGCAACCGAATTCGGGTGAAATATACCGCAAAGTGGGGCGTGCAGATTGCGGGAATGATTTTTCAAACAGACTCTAGTTATATTTATGTCTGCCAATACAACCTATAGAACCATTTTTTATAAATTTTCCCTATTTCACACCTTATTGACACACTTGTCCCCCACTGCTACAATAACCCTAACAACAACTTTTACCGCTTTCCCAAAGAAAGGAGCACCTTATGGCAAAAGAACAGATTGCAGTTGCAGAACTGATTACAAACATTATCCTGGGAAAAACGGACGGAGCCAGCCGGGTAGATTTCTTCCCGCAAAAGCCTAAATTTCCATTTGACAAACCATACGAGCAGCCATTTCCCCGCGCCACGCCGGAGAGTCAGGGTATTTCCTCTGACATGCTGGCCGACCTGCTGCGGGATCTGGACACTTCACACTATACAGATATGCACCATTTCATGGTTCTCCGAAATGGAAAGGTCATCTGCGAGGCCAATTTCGCCCCCTACCGCAGCCGAATCTGGCATGTGACCCATTCCATGTGCAAAAGCATCACCGGCATGGCAATTGGTCTTCTGGTAGAGGAAGGCAAGCTTTCCCTGGACGAGAACATTTACGACATTTTCCAGAAAAAGCTGAACACCTTTAACAAGATTTTCCGCCCTAAAGTCACTGTAGAAAATCTTCTCACAATGACCAGCGGCGTCACTTTCAACGAATCCGGGATCGTCTCTGGAAACGACTGGCTCACCAGCTACCTGAATTCTTCCATCACCGGCACCCCCGGGGAAAATTTCCAGTACAACAGCCTGAATACCTACGTTCTGTCCGCCATCGTCACGGAACGCACCGGCCAGTCACTTACCGAGTACCTGGAACCACGGCTTTTTGCTCCCCTTGGAATCACCCGCTATTTCTGGGAAACCTGCCCTAAAGGCATTACCAAGGGCGGCTGGGGACTTTTCCTCTGCACTGAGGACATGGCTAAATTAGGTCAGCTTTATCTTCAGAAGGGTAAATGGAACGATCAGCAGATTATCCCGGAATTCTGGGTTGAAGTCTCCACTGCTAAGCATAAGGAAAGCATCGAAGGTACTTTCGGCTATGGCTACCAGCTGTGGATAG
>OIEC01001318.1_pt1 | contig 11045 bp, 6 predicted proteins | sample 1604801 | NCBI WGS metagenome assembly OIEC01 (sample SAMN01760940, study PRJEB22395) | human gut metagenome | reverse complement strand
ATAGGTTTGCCATGCGGATCTCATTGTTTCCGATCACTGCCATCTGTGCGATCTTTTCTTCTTCCTTGCTGTAATATACGGAAAGTTTCTGACAATATTTCTCATTGATCGCACAAATGATCTGATAGATTCTTGGAAGCAGTAAACGAAACATATTCTCATCCCAACATTCCATTGCTTCTGACATAATTGTATGATTCGTATAATGAAATATCTTCTTGACCATACCATATGCCTCATCCCATCCAAAATCTTCTTCATCCATCAAGATCCTCATAAGTTCTGGCATCGCCAATGCCGGATGTGTCTCATTGATCTGAATGACAACATGTTCTGGCAAGGAGTTCAGATCATCAAATACTGCTTTATGTCTCTTGATCATCGACTGCATCGTTGCAGATGCCAGAAAATAAAACTGTTTTAAACGCAGCATTTTACCCTGCATATGATCATCTGACGGATATAAGACTTTCGAGATTGCTTCTGCAAATGTCTGGTCTGCCATCGCTTTATCATAGATTCCTTCATTAAACGAATGAAAATCGAACCGCCGCTTGCTTCTGGCACTCCACAGACGAAGAGTTGCTGGTGTCTTAGTCTTGTATCCAATGATCGGTACATCATATGGGACTGCAATGACGGTATTATAATCTTTATGTTCAATCTTTAATCCATTCTCTGTCCAGTTTTCCTGAATCGTTCCATTAAAATGTACTTCCACACTTAATTCCGGGCGCTCGATCTCCCAGACATTTCCATCTCTTAACCAGTCATCTTCCATCTCAATCTGCGTTCCATCTACAATTTTCTGACGAAACATTCCATATTCATATCGGATCCCACATCCGAGTACTGGAAGTTCCATCGTAGAAAGTGAATCCAAAAAACATGCTGCCAGTCGTCCTAGTCCTCCATTTCCAAGTCCTGCATCATTTTCTTCATCCGTAATCTTATCAAAATCAAGTCCCATCTCCCAGAATGCTTCCCGATATGCCTCATATAATCCTTGACTGATCAGATTATTAGAAAATGCCCTTCCCATCAAAAATTCGGCTGACATATAGTAAAGTTTCTTAACTCCCTGCTCTTGTACCCTTTTTCTGCTGTCTGCCCAGGATATCATGATATCATCCCTGATACACTCCGCTGCTGCCTTATAGATCTCATCATTTGTTGCCTCACTGATCGTTCTTCCAAGTGCATGAATTAATTTATTCTCGATCCGTTGTCCGATCTTATTGCTGTCCATATAGTCCATTGTGATCTAAGCCTCCTTTCTAGTCTTTATCTTTGACCTGTAAATTTATCTCATTTTTTGTCTTTATGAAGAATGGGCATCTTAAAATAAGATGCCCATTCTTCTTTTGAATTTATAATACACTATTATACATATCAAGATAAATCTTTGCAGATTTTGCAAAACTGTTATCGGATTCCATCGCTCTTTGGATCAATCCATGTTTTCTCTTTGGACTCTGCAATGTCTGTAATGCATAACGGATTGCTCCCAGCATCTCATGTGCATTGTAGTTTGCAAATGAGAATCCATTTCCTGTGTCCTCGTATTCATTGTAACTTTGTACTGTATCACGAAGTCCACCTGTCTCACGTACGATTGGAAGTGTTCCATAACGAAGTGCGATCATCTGAGAGATTCCACATGGTTCAAATTTGGATGGCATTAAGAAGAGATCACTTCCTGCATAAATCTGGTGTGCAACTGCATTATCATATGCAATATATGAGCATACTCTTCCTTTGTATTTTTCTTCCATGTAACGGAAAAATTCCTCATATTCATAATCACCCGTTCCGAGAATGACAAATGCGACATTCTCTGTACACATGATCTCATCCAACATGTATTTCACAAGATCCAGACCTTTCTGCTCTGTTAATCTTGTAACCATACCGATGATCGGAACTCCTGGTGTGATCGATAATCCAAGAGCCTTGATCAGTTCCTGTTTATCTTTCTTCTTTCCAGAAAGATCATCTTTGTTAAAATGATATGGAATCAATGGATCTGTCTCTGGATTAAATTCTTCCTGATTCATTCCATTTAAGATTCCCCATGTATCTCCTGCTCTCGCATTTAAGATACCTTCCTGACGGTATGCAAATGCTGGATCACGAATCTCCTGTGCATAAGTTGGACTTACTGTGCTTAAACGATCTGCAAACACAAGTGCTGCTTTCATGAAACTTGCACATTCATAGTTATGCATAAATTCTGGTGTGTCATACTTTGGATCGATTCCTAACCAATGTTCAAACTGATCGAAACCAAATTCTCCTTGATACATCATATTATGGATCGTAAAGATCGTCTTTGCATGTCCAATATCCCAATGTCCGTACTGTGTGCGGAGTAAGATAGGGATCAGACCTGTCTGCCAGTCATTGCAATGGATGACGTCTGGAATAAATCCAATACGGCTTGCTGCTTCGATCACGGCACGGCAGAAGAAAGCATACTGCTCTCCTTCTGCAAGTCCACCACGATATACCGCATCACCAAAAAATCCTTCATTATCGATCAGATAATATGTAACTTCATTATAAACCAGTTCTTCTACACCTACATATGTTTCCCCACCACTAAAATTGATGTTGAAATCTGCCAGATGTCTTGTCTGTGCGCCATATTTCCCTTTCATCTGACTATGAAACGGCATGATCACACGGGCATCCGCACCGATCTGATTCAATTCCTTTGGAAGGGTTCCCATAACATCTGCTAGCCCTCCAAGCTTCACAAATGGTGCACACTCTGCCCCTGCAAGCAGCACTTTCAGTGAATTGTTATTACTCATTAACACTTGCTCCTTTCGGAATAAATACTGGATGGTTTGATGATCCTGATAAGTGTGCATTTGAATAAACTTTTACGTGTCGGTCTAAAATTGTATGGTTGATCTCTGCCTGTGGTGCGATAAATCCTTCTGCCATAACAACAGAATTCTTGATCACAGCTCCCTCTGCAATCTGTGATCCACGGAAGATGACAGAGTTTTCAACTTCACCATCAATCTCACATCCACTACTGATCAGGCTGTTGCTGACTTTCGCATTTGGTCCGTATTTTGCTGGTGCTCCATCGGCAGATTTTGTGTAAATTCTTCTATTACCCAAGAATAATTCTTTGTAAACATCTGGTTTTAACATATCCATATTTACATTGTAATATGCTTCTAAAGATGTAATACATCCTACATATCCTTTATATTCATATCCCTGAATTACAAGACGATCGAAGTTTGGAACGATAACATCAAAGAAAAAGTGTTTCTTATTATGTGCGATCGCTGTCTCAATAAAATCGATCAATAATGTTGTCTTCATGATATAAGCATCCATGCTCTTCTTATTTGAACGATGTTTTCCTTCAGAATAGCACATATCAAGAACTTTATCGTCTTCATCTGTTTTTAAATAAACTCCATCATAATCGCAGTTCGTTGAATCATCACTATTATCAAAATACATCAGTGTGATATCTGCTCCAGATTTGATATGTTTATCTAACATATCCTGAAAATCTGCATTACAGATCACATAAGAACGTCCTAATAATACATATTTTTCTTTTGCTTTCTTTAAAAATCCAAGTGTTCCACGAAGTCCATCCATAACACTTGCGTATTCTCCGGATGGAGATGCATCATTAATATATGGTGGGAAGATATATAATCCTCCACGTTTTTTGTTTAATCCCCAGTATTTTCCTGAATTCACATGGCTCAACAGTGAATCGTAATTTCTTCTTGTTAATAATCCTACATTCTTAATCCCTGCATTTACCATGTTACTTAACATAAAGTCAACTGTACGATAACGTCCACCAACCGGAAGTGCTGATAAACTTCTGGAGCGTACAAGGTCTTTTAATTTTCTATTTTCTTCTCCTGCATTGATAATACCTAACATCTGTTTATCCATATCTTCAATCCTCCTAGTGTAAGATGGTATCTGGGTAGATCATTGCTCCGTCTTCAACAGTCGCATTCTCTAATGCAACACAATGATATCCGATTACAGTTACATTATTTCCTTCTCCAACCTTGCATCCCTGCTCGATGACTACTTCTTCATCGATCAGTGCTTTGTCGATCTGACAGTCTGTTCTTACAACAGTATCTTTCATGATCACACTGTTCTTAACTACACTGCCTTTTCCGATCTTAACACCAGAATGGATGACACAGTTCTCTACTTCACCTTCAATAACACATCCATCGGCAAGAATAGAATTCTTAACAGATGCACCTGGTGCTATATAATGAGGAGGTAATGAGAAGTTTCTTGTGTAGATTCTCATCTTATCATCATTTAAGTCAATCTGAGGATTTTCATCCAGAAGTTCCATATTAGCTTCCCATAAACTGTCGATCGTTCCTACATCTCTCCAGTATCCATCAAATGAGTAAGCATACATCTTTCTTCCATCTTCTAACATTCTTGGAATAATGTTCTTACCAAAATCGTGTTCTGACTCTGGATCATTTCCATCATCGATCAGATACTGACGGATCAGTTTCCATTTAAAGATATAGATACCCATAGAAGCTTTTGTACTCTTTGGTTCTGCTGGTTTTTCTTCGAATTCATAAATACGTTCATCTTCATCTGTATTCATGATTCCAAAACGTTTTGCTTCTTCATAAGTTACATTCAGAACTGAGATCGTACAATCTGCACCTTTCTCTTTATGATACTGAAGCATCTTGTCATAATCCATGGTACAGATCTGGTCACCAGATAATACAATGATATGATCTGGATCAAAATTATCAATGAAATTGATGTTCTGATAAATCGCATCTGCCGTTCCACGGTACCAGTTACCTGTTTCTCCCTTCATATATGGAGGTAAAACATAAGCACCTCCGTTTAAGCTGTCAAGATCCCAGAATCCTCCAGTACCAATATATGCATTTAACTCCAGTGGTTCATACTGTGTTAAAACTCCGACTGTGTCAATTCCTGAGTTTGTACAGTTTGACAGTGGGAAGTCAATGATCTTATATTTTCCACCATAGGATACGGCTGGTTTTGCTTTCTTCTGAGTTAATGCGAACAATCTGCTTCCTTGTCCCCCTGCAAGCAGCATCGCAACGATTTCTTTTTTGTTAATCATAGCTCTTTGTCCTCCTTTATTTTACACCTTGATCATTATTCTTTTTTGTTCTTCTTGTCTTGCTTGTTCTTTTTTTTGGCTGTTCCTCTTCTTTCTCTGTTGTTTGCTTTGTTACCTTTATATCTTCTTTTTTTGGAGTGTCTTTCTTAGTCTCCGGCGCCTCTTCTTTTGTTACTTTCTTTGTAACTTCCGGCTTTTTCTCTACTGTTTTCTTCACAGCTTCTGTTTTCTTCTCCTGTGCCGCCTTCTTTGCTGGCTCTGCTTTCTTTGCAGTGGCTTTCTTTGCCGGCTCTGCTTTCTTTGCTACACTCTTCCGTGGTTTCGTCTCCACTTCCTCGATCTTATAGTAAACAACACTTAATGGTTTTAAGGAAATTTCTGCTGCCTGTTGGTAAACAGCTTTCTTTCCTTCAGATGGTACTTTCACCCTCTTCGTTGAAACTTTAGATTCGGAAACATCTCCATCTCCACCAAAATCAAGCTCACTGCTGTCTAAGATCTTCGTAAGTTTTGATTTCTTTGGTAATGGTACCTTGTATTTATCCCATTCCATCGGTGTAAAATTGCAGACACAAAGAATCTGTTGTTGTTTTCTTCCTCTGCCCTTCTTATTCTTTCGTATAAATGCTACAACACTGTGGTCTGCATCACGTTGCAAGCACCATTCAAATCCTGCTGGATCCTGATCTAATTCATATAATGCCGGTTCAGATTTGTAAATCTCATTTAGTTTAGCTACATATTTGTGGAAAGAATCATGCATCTCATACTGATCGATCAAGAACCAATCAAGCTGTTCTTTGTCTCTCCATTCTACAAATTGGGCGAATTCTCCACCCATAAATAATAATTTCTTTCCTGGATGTGCCATGGTAAATCCATATAATGTTCGCAGTGAAGCAAACTTCTCATCATATGCACCATACATCTTATTGATCATAGAACCTTTGCCATGAACAACCTCATCATGTGAATATGGAAGAATGTAATTCTCACTGTAAGCATAATCCATAGAGAAAATGATCGCTCCATGATTATCCTTACGATACAATGGATCAAGTTCCATATAGTAAAGAGTATCATGCATATATCCCATATTCCACTTGTAAACAAATCCTAGTCCTTCCGGATCATCAACATCACTTGTTACCTTTGGATATGCTGTTGATTCTTCTGCGATCGTCAAGAATCCCTCATGTGTTGTACGAAGTGCTTCGTTTAGATTGCGAAGGAAGTCAACTGCTTCATAGTTGATATTGGTTCCATCTTCATTCGGCACATATTCTCCTTCCTGTTTCCCAAAGTCAAGATATAGCATTGCAGATACAGCATCAATACGAATTCCATCGATATGATAAACATCTGCAAAGAACATCGCACTTGAGATCAAGAAGCTCTGTACTTCTGGTTTCCCATAGTTAAATAATAAAGTTCCCCAGTCAGGCTGGCTTCCCTTCCTTGGATCCTCATGATCATAAATATGTGTTCCATCAAACATTGCCAGTCCATGCTCATCTCTTGGAAAATGTGCTGGGACCCAGTCAAGGATGACACTGATCCCTGCTTTATGTAACTCATTGATCATATAATTGAAATCTTCTGGTGTTCCATATCTTGATGTTACACCGTAATATCCTGTTACCTGATATCCCCAAGAAAGATCATATGGATATTCTGTGATCGGCATCAGTTCAACATGTGTATATCCCATCTCTCCAAGATAAGGAATCAGCATGTCCGCAATCTCACGATAATTATAAAATTCTCTCTCTTCTTCCTGCGGCATTCTCCATGTTCCAAGATGCAGCTCATAGATAGACATTGGCTGATCTAATGCCTGGCGTTTCTTCCTCTGATTGATAAAACGTTTATCAGACCATTTAAAATCATCGAAATCCCAGACTTTCGAAGCTGTATCTGGTCTGCATTCTGCATAAAATGCAAATGGATCACTCTTATATCTGCAGATTCCATCATAGCCTTCTACATGATATTTATATAGATCACCTTTCTTCAGTCCTTCAATCTCGATCGTATAGATCCCGTCTTTGTCACCTTTCATCGGATGCGCAAGAGGATTCCAGAAATTGAAATCACCTACGACACTGACTGACTTTGCATTTGGAGCCCAAACAGTAAATCTGTGAGTCTTTGTCTTCTTCTGATAATGGCATCCAAATGTCAGGTATGCCTGCCTTGCCTTTCCCGTCTGAAACAAATACAAATCCTCACGATTGATAGTTTCATTCATAGTATAACTCCTCCTTAAAACTTCAAAACAAAGAATTCTTGTGATTGAATCCCACACTTACAGAAAATCTTATCTTATAAGACTTCTTTGTGAAACTAAAAAGTCTAATAAAATAAAAAAGCGTAAACAACCACGAACAATCTTCTTGCAAATGGCTTATTTACGCTTTTATAGTCATATCTTTAATTTCTATAGGTATAATAAAAATGTGACACGTTGTCATCTTACAAGATATTTTCATATTCAAAGAACAATGTACTGTAAATATCTTTCGTTTCTAGTCCACTTTCTGGTTGTTTATCTGCTGTTCAAAAAGTGTTTGTTTCACTAACTTTATTATACCAAATCTTTTCATATATTTCAACAAATTGTACAATATTTAATGCACTATTTATATCCATATTGTGAAATTCATCCAAGCAATTTAATATACAGATGTAGAATTTCTCATTTTAGGATCATATCCTGCTTTTTTCAAGGATTTAATGATCTTATTTTTATGTTCTGTACCGAATGCTTCCATTGTGATCGTAAGTTCTACCGCACTATTTCTGTTGATACTTACGAACTGGTTATGCTCTAGTTTGATAATATTTCCCTGTGCATCTGCGATCACATCAGAAACTTTATTTAACTCTCCTGGTTTGTCTGGAAGGAATACAGATACCGTAAAGATTCGATCTCTCATGATCAATCCATGCTGTACTAAAGATGCGATCGTAATGACATCCATATTTCCACCACTGATGATAGAAACTACTTTCTTATTCTTAACATCCAGATGTTTTAATGCTGCAATTGTTAGTAATCCAGAGTTTTCTGCTAACATCTTGTGATTTTCTAACAAGTCTAAGAAACATGGGATCAGTTCTTCATCTTCTACTGTGATGATATCATCAAGGTTTTCCTGAATATATGGAAAAATGATCTTTCCTGGTGTCTGTACTGCTGTACCATCTGCGATCGTGCTGACATGATCACATGACACTACTTTTCCTGCTTCTAATGAAGCTTTCATACATGCTGCTCCTGCTGGTTCTACACCGATCACTTTAATCTTTGGATTTAACAGTTTGGCAAGTGTTGAAACACCTGTTGCAAGTCCGCCTCCACCGATTGGCACCAGAATATAATCTACAAGAGGAAGCTCCTGAATGATCTCCATGGCAATGGTTCCCTGTCCGGTAGCAACTGCAGGATCGTCAAAAGGATGAATAAAGGTATAGCCCTTTTCTTCAGCAAGCTCCAGCGCATAAGCACAGGCCTCATCGTAAACATCACCATGAAGAATAACCTCTGCGCCATAACCTTTTGTACGCTCTACTTTAATAAGCGGTGTAGTGGTCGGCATTACGATCACGGCCTTCACACCGTATTTGTGTGCTGCATATGCCACACCCTGTGCATGGTTTCCAGCGGAAGCTGTGATCAGGCCTTTGCCCCTCTCTTCATCGGAAAGAGTACTGATCTTATAATAAGCTCCACGCACCTTATACGCACCTGTTCTCTGCATGTTCTCTGGTTTGAAGAAAACCTTGTTTCCAGTGAGTTCAGAGAAATAACTGCTCTTCACCAGCTTGGTCTCCTGGGTTACCTGCTTAACTATTTCTGCCGCTTCTTCAAAACTCTCTAATGTAAGCATTTTTATTTTTCCTCCTGTAGTCTGTGGGGTTAGTTTTCATCCGGACGAATATCAAACAACGCATCCACAAAAGAATTTGCATCGAATTTCTGTAAATCGTCAATGCTCTCACCAACGCCGATATATTTCACCGGGATATCAAGCTCAGACTGGATTGCCACCGCAATACCACCCTTGGCTGTACCATCAAGCTTGGTAAGAATGATACCGGTTACATTTGCCACCTCTGCAAACTGTCTTGCCTGCACAAGTGCGTTCTGTCCTGTCGTTCCATCCAGAACCACCAGAGTTTCCAGATACGCTTCCGGATATTCCTTCTCCAGAATGCGGTAAATCTTGCGAAGCTCTTCCATAAGATTCTTCTTATTATGAAGTCTTCCTGCGGTATCACAGATCAGAACGTCTGCATTGCGGGCCTTGGCTGCTGCCACTGCATCATAGACAACTGATGCCGGGTCTGCTCCATCCTGGCCGCCAATGATCTCCACTCCTGCCCGGTTCGCCCACTGGGTCAGCTGTTCCCCTGCTGCTGCACGGAAAGTGTCCGCAGCACCAAGAATAACCTTTTTGCCCTGGTCCTTCAGCTTGCCGGCAAGTTTTCCAACGGAAGTTGTTTTTCCAACACCATTGACACCAATCACAAGAATAACGGATTTACGGTTTTCAAACTCGTACTCTGTGCTGTCTACCGTCATCTGCTCCTTGATGGTATCAATAAGAAGCTGCTTGCACTCCTTGGGATCCCTGATATTTCGGATTTCCACCTGGTCTTTTAATTTGTCCAGAATGGCTGTGGTAGCATTGATTCCAATGTCACCCATGATCAGGATTTCTTCCAGTTCCTCATAAAAATCATCATCTATTGTTGAATAGCCGGTGAAAAGAGAATCAAATCCTGCCACGATGTTGTCTCTTGTTTTTGTCAGGCCACTGACAAGTCTTTTAAAAAAGCCTTTCTTTTCCTCTGCCATTTCCTCTCCTCCTTTTACTGCGTAAGCTGGTTTTCCACAAGATCAACGGAAACCAGCGTGGAGACTCCTTTCTCCTGCATGGTAATACCATAAAGCCTGTCTGCGGCATTCATAGTACCACGCCTGTGTGTTATTATAATGAATTGCGTGTTCTTCGTCAACTTCTGAAGATAGCCTGCGAAACGACCTACATTCGAATCGTCAAGTGCCGCCTCGATCTCATCAAGAAGACAGAATGGCGACGGCTTCAGGTTCTGGATTGCAAACAAAAGAGCAATTGCAGTAAGTGCCTTCTCTCCACCGGAAAGCTGCATCATATTCTGAAGCTTTTTGCCCGGCGGCTGGGAAATAATGCGAATTCCTGCTTCCAGAATATCCACGTCTTCCTCAAGCTCCAGAGTGCCCTTACCGCCTCCAAACAATTCCTTGAAAGCCTTGTCAAACTCTCTCTGGATATCCTGGAATTTCTCCGTAAACTGTTTACGCATTCCCTCATCCAGTTCCTGGATAATGTTCTCCAGCTGCGCTTCTGCGGTTTTCAGATCCTCATACTGTCCGGAAAGGAAAGCATGACGCTCTGAAATCTCCTTATATTCCTCAATTGCATTTACATTAACGTTACCAAGCTTACGGATTTCATCCTTCACCTGGGCAATTTCTTTCTTCATGGCTTTCAGATCGTTCAGCTCTTCTTTTTTGTACTGAAGGGCATTGTTCGGGGTGATCTCATACTCATTCCACATATAGGAAATCTGAGATTCCCTGTGCTCTTCCAGCTTCTCGATCTGACTTTTCAGACGGTAACACTCTTTGTCCAGAAGTGAAATCCTGCCGGACAGCTGATCCCGCTTCTCAAAAAATGCCTTATGGCTGGCATTTTTTTCATCCTTCACACTCTGCCAGCTCTCCATCTGAGCCTTCGCCTTGGTTTCATCCTCTTCCAAAGTCCGGATCACTGCCTCCAGGTTCTCTACAGACTGGCGCTTTCTCTCATTCTCTTCGCCGCCAAGCTCCAGCGTTTCATGAATATCTGCTTCCTCC
>OIEC01001314.1_pt1 | contig 11054 bp, 4 predicted proteins | sample 1604801 | NCBI WGS metagenome assembly OIEC01 (sample SAMN01760940, study PRJEB22395) | human gut metagenome | reverse complement strand
GGCATCGTTGCATCGTACATCCAATTGTACGGAAACTCCGGTGTCAATTCTAACCGGTCATCCATCTCCACACTCTGGAGCTGATCATCCGTTGCACAGAAACCACCGGCATCGATTTGGGCCCCGGCATAGACATCTTTCTTATCCAGAAGCCGTACATGCTCAAAGCTTTTGCCGATTGCCGGCTTCATCTGCAGCTGCTGTGCAAGCATTCCCTCCTCGGTCAGGCCGCTCTCAAAAGCGTCAAGTCTTGCATGTTCGCTCAAATCACAGCACTCAAACAGATACTGTAAACAGTCTGCCATAATGGTATGGCCGAGGTTGCTCGGATGAAACATATCGTAAAAGAACTGATTTTTTGTCAGAACCCTTCCCTCGTTCGGTTTCTTTGTAAACTGCTCCACCACGGTATCCTTGATACTGACCATCGGCAGATCATACAGTCTGCCGACCGGACTTAAGCGATCCTGCAGATTCCAGTCATTGGCAAATACGGAAAAAAGCAGAACGACCGCCGGATTCCAATCCAGCTTTAAGATCTTGCGCACAAGGCTTTCGTAGCAATCGCCCTTCGTCTCGTCACCCTCATCGTTGACCGCAAATTCTACGACTACGATATCCGGCTTCTCGCCGTCTCTTAACACATCTCTGTCAAAGCGGAGCATTCCAAGCTCCGACGGGGTTCCTCCAACTCCCGCTTTCACAAATTTAACGTTATCTCTCATCGCAAATCTGCTTTTGAAAAGCTGATAGGACTTATAGGCATAACACTCGGTATTGATCGGTGTTGCTCCCGCCCCTTGCGTGATCGAACCTCCGATATAGGCAAGCGTTACTTCTTTTCCGGCTCTCGCCTTCTCGATCGCTTTGCGGATACGGTAGGTGTTGCCCAGATTCATGAGAGAACGCTCGATCATCGTGCAGTACCGTTCCGATTTCGTATCCACCGCCTCTTCTTCCACCTCTTCCGGAGCCGTATATCCGTCGTTCAGATAAAACCGAACGCTCGCTTTTCCCATCTTTTCCGGTGCGCTCATGATGAACTTGATCTGTCCCGGAATATAATCATCCTCTGTCCAGGTATAATCCGACAGATAAATGCGCCGTTCCATTCCGTCTCCGGTCAGGCTGCATCGCAGATTGGTTCCGCCTCCGTAGAGATCTTTTTTCCCATACATCTGGAAGATGAACTCCATCTCCTCCTTTGGATTGTCGGTCTCAACAGACACCCCGATACTGTGTACAAGCTTGCCGAATCCCTCCACCGTCTCCAACAACCGAAGCATGTTCTCATCCGTAATATTTCCGACGATCTGTGCGCTGTTGATCAGTCTTCCGTCACTCTCATAGATAAAATGAATCGCACTTCCGTCTTCCTGTTTTGCTCCGAAGATTTCTTTATCCTTCATAATGTAAAAATATGGTCTTTTCTTTTCCGGATCCTTTGGTGCTGCCGGTCCGTTCATAATCATTACCTCCCTACTTTCTTTGCTTTCTTTTCTTTATACATTTCTATATCACTCATGCGCATGCATTCTTCAAACGATTCACGCGCCGTAATCTGCGTCATATAATGTCCCATCGAGCAGTCCGCCCGGTAAGGTTTACCACTTTGCGCGTTTGCCTCATCCAGATAATGGTGGATCTGATTCTCCACATCCCTGACAAGTCCGGCATTCGCTCCGGTCAGAACAAACACGAACTCATCCCCTCCGGTTCGGGCTGCAATGCCGTATTTGCCAATTGCCTTGCGTATTGCTTCCGCAACGGCACAGATTGCCCAATCGCCTTCCTTATGTCCATAAGAATCATTGATCACTTTCAATCCGTCCACATCTACGCTTGCGCAGATCAGATACCGGTTTCCAAGGATCCACTCCGGCCACTTCTCATTGATGTAATCTTCCATGCCGCGGCGGTTATTTAATCCGGTCAGATAATCCGTCACACTTTTTTCCTGATTTTCGTGATTCAGCCGGATCAGGTATTTTGTCGTATAAAAAATTATTGATCGTCTGGCTTAAGGTCAAATTCCAGTCATGATAAAATTCGTCCGGTCCGTCCAACGGATTTTCAAACTGTACAACGGTATAGCCGAAATTTTTTTCCCGATTATGCAATACCCGGATATAATATACTTTCCAGCTATCATCACACACTTCCTCCGGAAGCAGATCTTTCTGCCGGAAGCACTCCCCGGATACATGCAATATCTGACCGTCCCTGATTTCCATTCCGAGTTTTGCATACGAAGTAATATCCTGCTTAAAATACCTGATATGATCCTTTTCTTCACCGAGCAGCCCGAGATAAAATTCTTTGCACGTTCCGAGAAGATGCAGATTCTTGGCTACAATCTGTTTCATCTCCGCATAATCGGTGCATCCGTCCATGTCCGTCGAAAAATAGGATTGCCGGTTGTGTTTCTCCCGGATCTCAATCAGTTTCTGGTAGATTTCATCACTTCTCTTATCCTCCCGGTCGGTACAATCCTTCGTACTCTCCCGAAACAGAATTTTAGCCGGAACATAGATATTACGTTCCCTCGGCACACCTTCAAGAAGATCCCTCACAAGATAGACCGCCTCTTTTGCCATCGCTTCATAATCCACGGAGATCGATGTCAACTGCGGAAGTACATCACATGATTCCGGTGAATTATCCACGCCACTGACCATAACATCCTGCGGTACCAAAATTCCGTGTTTTTCAAGCGCGATTGTAAGTGCTCTCGCCATAAAGTCATTCGCACAGACGATCGCCTCCGGACGATGCGTTTCATCGGAAAAGAAAAATTCGTATGCCTGCTCGCCTTTTCCTTTCCACATATCTCCGTAAAAAATTGAATTTTCATAGACCGGAAGTCCGAGTTCCTCCATCGCCAGCCGGTAATGCTGTTCTCGGATCTGGCTGTCATAATGCCCCTTGTATCCTGCCATAAAACAGATATTTCTCACAGAATGCGTATTTGCAATATGCTTTACCAGCTCCTCCACCATCGAATTGGCATCCGAGAGTATCCCGTAGAATCCCTCCGACGCCTCACGAAAACTGATGACCGGACCATGCGCTCTGTTTTTCAGACCTTCGATCAGTTTCATTCGAAAGCTGGGTGTATCGTATGTATCCAGCGCAACAATAATTGCATCAAATTCTTCGATCGGTGCAAAATCAACAACGTTCTTCTCATACAGATCATACATTGTCTCGGTTTCCCGGATTCCAAATGAAGTCAGGTAAACAATATTATAATCGCATTGTTTTGCCGTCTCGGTCAGCGATCTGCTGAGCACCTGCTGGAATTCCAGTTCTGCACGGTTCAAAAAGACCCCGATTGTTTTTCTTTTATTATAGAACATCCGGATGCCCCCTTTTATTACTGCTTTATTTCTTTTGGGATTATGCTTTTCTTGTGATTTGATTATAAAAAAAGCCCCCGCTTGCGTCACGAGGGCTTTTTATGGAATAATTACCGACAAACTATAGTAATTGTATTCCTGTCAATATTTTCTATCGAACGGCTATCTTCATGGATACTGTTTTTGTTTTTCCATTCTTTAAAGTCACGATTGCCTTGATCTTTACCGTTCCTTTCCTGTTTGCTTTGATCTTACCGTTCTTGTTTACGGTAGCAATCGACTTCTTGGAAGTTTTGTAGGTTACCTTCTTTACATTGTTCTGATTCAGCTTGCTGTCAAGCTTAAACTCCGTTGTTTTTCCTTTTTTAACCGTTGCCTTTGTTTTCTTCGGAGCGATGGTCTTAAGGATTTCTTTTTCAATTCTGGCTGCTTCCTTTGTCGTCAGAAGTACATAATCGCCCTTCTTTCCAAAACTTGCATTCAGATTTCCATCCTTAGCCTTATAGGTCTTGCTGTTGATCAGTTCATATTCACCCGTCTTACGGTTGACAACAAATGCCTTCAGTGATTTATTATTTTTCACATTCTTTGCGGAAACGGAAACCGTGTATTTCACATCACCATTCGCATTCTTAACCTGCAGGATGATCGTAAGATCTTCGGTTCCTGCCGCCTCGGTAAGCTGCTTTACCACATCTGCGGTAAGTGTTCCCTTTGATCCCGATACCGTTGCATTTGCGCTGGTCACATTTCCCTGCGCATCCTTTGTTATGGTTACCGATGCCTCAGCCTTCTTATCGCCGGAAACTGTAATTTCCACTTTGGATGTCTCAATGGTCGTATCCTGTTTTCCGTCCGGTTTCACATCCGGCTTCGTATCCTGTTTTCCGTTCGGTTTCACATCCGGCTTCGTATCCGAAGTTCCCGGATTTACAGACGAGCCTCCGCCATTGCTGCCGGTCTTTCCGGTTAATTCGACCGTACCATATACGTTTGAGCCTGACCAGCCCATTCCGGTCTCATCATACCAGCTTAACGTACCGATACGCTTGCCGTCTTTTGCATCGTTGATCTGGAATTCCAGCCCAATCTTGGTTCCGTTTGCCGGCTTGATATCCGTCCACTTGAAAGCAGCCTCAACCACGTATCCGCCATCGATTGTTTTTGTTGCAGACTTGACATTCTCTGCCAGACATTTTTTACCATTGAAGGACTGCTCATTTTCATAATTGATACGATACTGCTTATCATCCTCCCCATAGGAAGCGGTCTTGCCGTTGTCCTCGTCGATGAACACTTCAAGAGAATCCTGCTCATGCGTCTGAGCGCCTGTTTTATCCAATACCGCGTCTTTTATGGTTGCATATACATAGAGATTGTCATCATCCCAGAGAACCTTTGCATTGGCAGAAGCCTCGGAGCCTTTGTTGATCGTAAGCGGGATGTTTACCGCATTGCCCCATGCGGCATCTGCATCTGCGTCAACCGAAATTGTTCCGTACGGGATCTTCTCGATGCCCGGCTTCATGGTTGCCACTGCATAATACTTACTGCTTGACTCCTGCTTTCCGGTCAGATCATTAAAGCTTCCTGTCTTCCCGTCATTGTTTACAACAACATCGAGACTGATCTGCTGTGCAACTTTCAAATTCTTCATCGAAACCTTGACGGTTGCCTGATATCCGCCTGCGATCGCAGCAGCAGCTGTTCTTGCAACCGTCACCTTATCCGGTGTGATATCCGATGCCGAATTTTTTGGATCTACATATACTGTAACGGCATCTGCATCATTTACGGTTGTGTCTTTTACTTTTACCTGTACGGTAAGACCGTCTGCATCCCATACCGGGATAAATTCTGCCTGTACCTCACCCTGATCGATCGTATAGGTTTCTCCTGCAATATTGCCATCCTTCGCCTCTGTAATAGTAACCTTCTGAATCGCCGGCTTAAGTTGCGATGCATCCACATAAGCCCAATAAGCAGGCTTTGCTTTATAGTTTCCGTCAAAAAGCAGCGGGCACTGTGCAGAGCCGCTTGCTCCGCCACCGAGATCCGACTGGGAATGCAGCCATGAATTCGGCTCAATGACACCCCAGACGGTAATGCCGGATACGTTTGTTCCTTCCTTCTTTAACGCCTTGATTGCCTCATACAGATTCTTATGGCAGTATGCCATCTTGGTGTATTCGCTTTCCTTTGTAGCCGCTGTACCGTCGTAGGTACTGCTTGCCTTAAAATCCAGCTCAGTCAGCTGCACTTTGCCGGCTGCCTGTGCATACTTCTTCGCTACACTCTTAAACTGTGCTGCTGAGAAACCGTCCACATTGTAATGTGCCTGCATACCAAAAGCATCCAGTCTGGTTCCGTCTGCAGACTTCACGTCGTTGATCAGTTTTACGATACCCTCACACTTGGTGTTGTCTGTCTCTCCGAAGTCATTGTAGTAAAGTTCTACATTCTTTGGCGCATATTTGTTTGCATACTTGAAAGCATTGATGATGAATTCGTTGCTCTTGTATACTCTCCACCACATGGAATTGCTTCCATGACGGGTATCCGATGTACTTGTATCACTTGCATCAGAAATAACCTTATCATCACGGTATGTATTGCCATTGACCGCCTCATTTACAACATCCCAGCCATAAAAGAGACCTGCATACTTTTTGTTTGCAGCCTCTCCACAATAATGATCAAACACACTGGAAATAAACCACTCCAGTCTGCGGTTCATAGTTTCCTTATCTACGTATGGCTTTGCAACATTATAGTCCTCGTGAAAGAACCATTCTGGAGTCTGTGAATGCCATACCAGCACATGACCGCGAACGCGAATCTTATTGTTCGGATTAGCATTATTCCACTCAAGAATTTTTTCCAGCATTTCATCCGCGCGTGAGAAATCTAAATTCTCGTTCTTATCATTAACAACCGGCACCTTCAGTTCCTTCCCTTGGAACGTAATTTTTGTATATCCAACAGACTGTCCGATCTGATAATTAAACAGTGCATCCGGCTTTAACTCGTTTCCGAATGTCACCGCATTGAAATGTTTCTCGACAAGTTCCATCAACGTATCGTCTTTAATTTCACTTGACATGATGGCAGTACCTGCGATCGAACCAGTTCCAAGACTTTTTGTAACGGATGCTTTCCAAGCCTCAATGTTATTTTCAATCTCCGGTTTTGGTTTTGTGATCTTTTTCATGGATACATTTGCCACATAGTATTTTCCCATGATACAGGAACCTGGTTCCTGCCAATCTCCCTGTTCCAAAATACGAATCACAACCTTCTTCGCACCTGATGGAATCTTGTATGTTCCTTCGAATTTCGTCCATTTTCCAGCTTCAAGGACCTGCGCGGATGTACCGGAAATCAGTCCTGTTGTATCATACACCTCCTTATCATTTCCATTCACATAATACGGCTGAAATTGAACAGTTTTCTGAGAATCTTTCAATTTTTTATCTTTAGAATCCTTATAATCATCCGACAATTTTGCCCAAAAAGAAAACTCATATTCTTCGCCTTCTCTTACTTTTCCCGTGATGTCCTGTGCAAAACATTCATATGATTTTGACGGATCGCCGGATCTTGTAATAGCACCACATGTTGTAACACCAATATCAGCTCCATTTTCAACAGGTTCTGCTGTAATCGTAGCGTCTCCTAATGAAGCACTCCAGGATGAGAAATCCTGATTTGAAAAATCTCCATTATCAATGATGTTCTCGCCATGAGTAATCTGGCTTCCGCTTCCTTCTTTTAATTCAAATGTTACACTGATCAGACTAACTTCCGAACCTGATCCAGGTGCGTCAGTTGTCATAAGTCCAACTGCATCAACACTACCTTCTCCAGATGGTTCAATCGTATATTCTTCACTTCCTGTTAAATTATACTTTGTATTAGCGCCTTCTGCATCATCTCCACCATTATACACTTTTAAAGTAACGGATCCTTTTTGATCTGCGACATGAAATGTAACGGACTTCACATCTGAAAGTGCAATCGTCTCCGGCACTTTCCATTTTACCTGATCATATTGATTTGCAAAGGTAAGCTTCCATTTACCATCCTCAAGTTTGTACTTTGCATTTCCCCAACTTACGTCTAGCTGGTCCGCGGTGAACGTCTTGTTTGTTGTCTTTGTCTCATCCGCATATACCGTATCAATACCCCAATCCGACGGCAGCATACTGCCTACACTCGTGAGCATCATTGCCGCGGATAGTGCAATGCACGCCCCCATTTTCCCCATTTTTCCCACTCCTATTTTCCTCCTTAAATAGATTTTTGTGTATCTTAATAGTAGCAAAATCAAAGCCGACAAAAACAGGGAAAAACTATAGAAGAACAGCCGACAAATTGCAGTAAAACAATTCGGGTTTGCCGACTTGGATTTTGAACAAGGAGTGTAATTTGTTGTGATGTTTTAGTGATTTTTGTCCCACATGCTGGGGCACTTCCAATTCTTATTCTGCTTGTTTGCTAACGTTGTACATAAAATAAATCACGCGCGGCGAAATTTTACATTTACTGGTAAAATAACACCGCGCGTCAATTTACTTAAAGGCTATCTGCGCAAAATTGAAAAAGCCGAGATACCAAATATGAAAATCATGCATGCCTTTTAATTCCTGCCAGATAAAATTATCAGGTTCCGTTAATTTATCGCATAAATCAGGAAGATTCTTTGCAGCTGCTGCCGCGCTGTCATATGCGATCTCATCCTCCGTTCCGCAGATATTGTAAAAATAATCAACGGTATATGGAGTATCCTCTAATATTTTTGCCGTCTTCTCCGCCAGATTGCTGGTCGGTGCTGCGGAAAATGCACCAAAATAACTGAACAGATCCATACATTCTCCGATTCCGATGTTAATCGTCTGCATCCCTCCCATCGAAAGTCCCGCCATCGCTCTGTGCATTCTTGAAGCACTTGGATCTCCTTCCACCGCATAGGTCGAATAGTGCGCTTCCATATACGGGATCAGATCCGAACGCAATTCTTTGCCAAACACATAAAACGAGTTATAATCCGAACCTTCTCTTGCACAGTTTTCGGTGGAGCGTCCGTTTGGTGTCACCACGATGAACGGCTCGATTTCTTTGTAATAGATCAGATTGTCCATCATTCTTTTTACCAGCGAATCCTCATCAACCATTCCCCACTCGGCTTCGTCTCCACCGATTCCGTGCATCAGGTAGAGCACGTTGTACTTTTTATCCCGGCTGTAACCATACGGAAGATAAACATTTGCTTCCTTTGTGATTTCTTTTCCAGCTAGAAAATAATCTTTTGACGAGTAGCGGATATGCTCGATCACTCCGGCCTCATCGGCTCTCTTCTGCTGATATTTTTCCGGAATGCTTTGTGCATTCACATGTACCTTGCCGTTTTCCTGTGCGATCGCCTTTTGGATCATTTCCGCACTGTGTCCCACTTTCTCCACCTTTTCCAATACCTCATTTTCTAATCATCATTTCTAATAGATCCGGTAATTTCCCGATAAAGCAAGCATCGCAAACATATACAAAAAATTGTCGTAATACCGTCTCTCACCGGTTCTAAGAGGTGTGTTCCAGAATTTGTCAACACATTGTTTCGCATAAGTTCCGTCCGCAGCCAGTGCACTTTCGGCATTGACCGCAATGATGGCTACCGGATGCAGTGCTATCTCCTCCAGTCTGGTTCCGTCGGTCAAAAAGACACCGTCCCAGTGATCCTTCTGATCCTCGCAGTAGAATTTCTGGAATTTCTCTGCAATCTGCACCTGCCACGGGTCCTTGTCAAACCACAGATGGTCCATCGCGATATTTGCGATCGTGCGATAGGCATCACTGTAATACCAGTCGTGGCGTCCGAAGATCTCCTGATGCGCACTGTGCGGGGTTCCATCATAATCCGCATACTCTGCCGACAATCCGGTATCCGGATGACAGGCTTTATGCAGGTAGGCCCGGCTTGCTTCGGCAGCGCCTTTCCAGAACTTACGATCCTCCTCATCGGCATATTCCGCAAAAAGCTCGTAAAAATGCGGCAGATGATACGATGGATCACTAAAATCCAGTCCCGGGACAAATTTGATCAGTTTGTTGGAAGGCTCCCACATCGGATCGCCCGGATGTCCCGGTTCTCCCTTATGCACACACTCATGCAGGATCGCTTTTGCCTCCCTGCTGTAATTAAAAATGCCCTCTCCATCTCCCCATCTTCTTGATGCAAAGAACAATGCCATAGCAAAATACTCTTCCCCGTCCGGTGCCGGTCCGTCCGCATTTCTTGTGCCGTCCAAAGCGCAGGACCATGCAAAATAATTCTTTCCCGGTCCTTCATCCATATACATATAAGTTCTTGTCCACTTCCACAGACGGTCAAATTCCTCTTTCTTATCCAGCTGTACACAGACCATCATGCCATACGACATGCCCTCGGTCCGCGCATCATGATTGCCGGTATCTTCCATAAATCCCATATCCTCCCCGGCTTCATGGTAAAAGCGCTCCTCTTCGCTGCCATGAAAAATCGTCTCAAATGTCTCCTGTACTCTTTTTTCGATTTCTTCTTCCGAATAACCATACTCCGCAAATACATTGCGGTACTGTTTTGTTTCATAAGCTCCTGCCATATTTTTCTCCTTCCTCTTTCGGTCAGCCCATGCCAAATTTCCTTTCCGCAAATGGACTGACATGTTCCTCACTGTATTGATATATGATCAGCTCCTGCACCGATACGTTTCTGTCGGTCCAAGATAGGCTTCTGCCGGTTTGTTTCCATGGGGATAGATCACGATCTTCTCAAGAACAAAGCCCGGTGTAACCGGAGTGACCCTGATCGTATTGATTCCCTGTTCCAGCTGCACCGGTACACTCCGGCGCCGGATCTGATCCAGCACACCGCGCGCCCACACAGGCTGATGATCTCCGATCTTAAAATCATCCGTAACGGCATCCAAAATCTGCATTGGAACACCGTTCACGGACACTGCATACTGCAATCGGTTCTCTGTTGTCACAGGATTCGACGGCTGCATATAAAATTCCGCTTCATAATCCCCCGCCTGCTTTGTCACGATGCTGTATTCGATATACGGTGCCCCATTCTCTGCATCTGCGTAGGAATCCGTCGGAAATGCTTTCATCGCAGATAAAGTCTTTCCGTAGCCGGCAAGACATTTCCATTGCATCGGTTGTCCTTCCCGATCAAAACCGTCCTTGCATCTGCTGTAATGTTCCGCCTCGATTGCGATCCAGCCCTGTGTATCCACAAACGTATTGTTTCCATATTCATACGTTGACCGGTCGACCGGCACGCTGATCTTGCAGATGCCCGCCGGCAATTCCAGCCGGATCATTCCCTGCGTTCTTCCATCGGTGAGCGCCATCGCAAGCGCACTCTCGTCCACTGTGACATGAATGGTGAGTCTCTTGTGTTCTTCACCGTCAAGCGTTCCATCCATTGCGGACAGTACGATCCATTCGGGCTTTTCGATCACCCGAAACGATGCTGGAAGTTCGCTTCTGCTGTACAGGCTGATCGAAGCACATCTGCATTCCGGATTCAGAAAATCCGAAATCGTCATTCTCTGATTCAGCCACGGACTGCCTTCCACATGCTGCACGGTACCGTCCACCGTTGCTATAATCGTCGGCTTTTGCAGCGGTAACACCTGCATCCGAAGCGGG
>OIEC01001313.1_pt1 | contig 11055 bp, 9 predicted proteins | sample 1604801 | NCBI WGS metagenome assembly OIEC01 (sample SAMN01760940, study PRJEB22395) | human gut metagenome | reverse complement strand
GCAATGGAGATGAAACTCAAAAATCGTGGAAGCCTCTGCTGAACACGATTTTCGCCCTAAGAGGTTCATCGGAATGGTTTGCACAACTTGAATTTATCCCATTTATTTCTGTTGCTTTGCCACACTAATTTATTCTACTTGCTTTTTTGTCAGCGACAGTGTAAAATGACAAAACGGATTAGAATAGTGAAACCAAGAAGGGAGATACAAGATGGAACTGTTTATAGATATACTAAAAGATACAACAATTGACACTGTGAAACTGATACCTTTCCTTTTTCTGACATACCTTGCGATGGAATATCTGGAGAATAAAGCCGGTCAGAAGACGGTGCGGATGCTTCTTGGAGCAGGGAAAAAAGGACCTGTGATCGGTGGGATACTGGGCGTTGTTCCGCAGTGCGGATTTTCGGCAGCAGCAGCAAATCTGTATTCCGGCGGAGTCATCACAGTTGGAACGATGATCGCTGTTTTTCTGTCTACATCAGATGAGATGCTTCCGATTCTGATCTCAGAGCAGGCGGATGTCCGTAAGATCATGGCAATTTTAATCGGAAAGATTATCGTTGGTATTGTTGCAGGGATTCTGGTTGATATCGGAGTGCGGGTGCTAGGCAAAGGATACCAGAGAGGGCTGCACATTCATGATATCTGTGAGCATGACCACTGTCACTGTGAAGAAGGAAGCATTGTAAAATCAGCACTCATCCATTCGGTACAGATTCTGGTATTTATATATGTAATTTCTTTTGCGTTAAATGCAGTTGTGGAGTGGATTGGAATGGAAGAGGTCATGAACGTGGTGACGCATTATCCAATTGCCGGAATTTTTCTGGCTGGTCTTGTCGGTCTGATTCCGAACTGCGCAGCTTCTATTACAATTACGAAATTTTATCTTGAGGGAGTCTTAAATGTCGGCAGTATGTTTGCCGGACTTTTGTCATGTGCCGGAATCGGACTGATCGTACTTTTTAAGACGAACCATAGTTGGAAGAAGAATGTGATGATCGTCACAACACTTTACGGAATCAGTGTAGTGTGTGGAATTATAGTGGAAATCCTGTTTGGAATGTAGTACAATATCCTTATATGCCGCAGAAGCCTAAAAGGAACGAAAGAAGTGGATTTGAGATGGCTAAAAAAGGATTTATTGCAGAATTCAAAGAGTTTATTGCAAGGGGAAATGTAATGGATCTTGCAGTCGGCGTTATTATTGGTGGTGCATTCCAGTCGATTGTGAATTCTCTTGTAAATGATATGATCATGCCGGTGATCAGTCTTCTGACTGGTGGGGTCAATTTTTCCAACTGGGTGATCCGGATCGGATCTGGTGAGAATGACACGATCAAATATGGCAATTTTATTACAGCGGTGATCAACTTTCTTCTGATGGCACTTGTTATTTTTTGTTTTGTAAAAGTGATGAACAATCTTGCTTCAAGAACAGAAAAGCTGCTTAAGAAGGAGGAAGAAGCACCGGCAGCACCGGCTACGAAGATCTGCCCGTACTGCATGTCAGAAATCCCGATCGCGGCAACCAGATGTGCATACTGTACATCTGAGCTTCCGGCTGAGGATACGGACAAAGAAGAATAAAGAAAAGACAGGAATAATACGACAGAGAGGAACATAAAAACAATGGAGAAAATTATTTTAACAGGTGACAGACCAACCGGACGGCTTCATGTCGGACATTATGTTGGATCCTTAAAGCGAAGAGTAGAACTGCAGAATTCCGGAGAATATGACAAGATCTTTATCATGATCGCAGATGCACAGGCACTGACTGATAATGCAGATAACCCGGAAAAGGTACGTCAGAATATTATTGAGGTTGCACTGGATTATCTGTCATGCGGACTGGATCCGGAGAAATCCACGATTTTCATCCAGTCACAGGTACCGGAACTGACAGAACTTTCTTTTTATTATATGAATCTGGTTACGGTATCCCGTCTTCAGAGAAACCCAACGGTTAAATCGGAGATCCAGATGCGTAATTTTGAAGCAAGTATTCCGGTAGGATTCTTTACTTATCCGATCAGCCAGGCAGCAGATATCACAGCGTTTAAGGCAACGACTGTACCGGTAGGTGAGGATCAGCTTCCGATGATCGAACAGTGCCGTGAGATCGTACACAAATTCAACAGTGTATATGGAGAAGCATTGGTTATGCCGAAAGCGCTGATTCCGGAGAACGAAAGCTGTTGCCGTCTTCCTGGAACGGATGGAAAAGCAAAGATGAGTAAATCCCTTGGTAACTGTATTTATCTGTCTGATTCCGAGGAAGAAGTAAGACAGAAGATCATGGGAATGTATACAGATCCGAATCATTTGAAGGTATCTGATCCGGGACAGGTAGAAGGGAATTCCGTTTTCACTTATCTGGATGCATTCTGTACAGATGAACATTTTGAAAAATATCTGCCGGATTATAAGAATCTGGATGAATTGAAGGATCATTACAGACGTGGTGGACTTGGTGACGTTAAGGTTAAGAAGTTCCTGAATGCGGTTATGCAGGAAGAGCTTGCACCGATCCGTGCAAGAAGAAAAGAACTGGAGAAGAAGATTCCGGAGATCTACGAGATCCTTCATAAAGGAAGTATTGAAGCTGAAAAAGTGGCAGCACAGACTTTAAAAGAAGTAAAAGATGCGATGAAGATCAACTATTTTGAAGATCAGCAGTTGATCCGGGAACAGACAGCAAGATTTGCAGAATAAAGAAAGGCTTTAAGCCGGAGGAGAGATAATAATTATGGGTAAATATTTCGGAACAGATGGATTCCGTGGAGAAGCCAATGTAGTACTGACGGTAGAGCATGCGTTTAAGGTAGGACGTTATCTTGGCTGGTATTACGGACAGGAACACAAGGCAAGAATCGTGATCGGTAAAGATACCAGAAGAAGCAGCTATATGTTTGAATATGCACTGGCGGCAGGACTTACTGCGTCAGGAGCAGATGCATATCTTCTTCATGTGACGACAACTCCAAGCGTGTCTTACGTGGTAAGAACCGAAGATTTTGACTGCGGAATCATGATTTCTGCAAGCCATAACCCGTACTATGATAATGGAATCAAAGTGATCAACAGTAAAGGTCAGAAGCTGGAAGCAGAAGTAGAAGCCAAAGTGGAAGCTTATATTGATGGGGAATTCGGAGAAATTCCGCTTGCTAAAAAAGAGGCGATCGGAAGAACCGTAGATTATGCAGCAGGAAGAAACCGTTATATCGGACATTTGATCAGTCTGGCAACCCGTTCTTTTAAAGAGGTGAAAGTCGGACTGGATTGTTCCAACGGAAGTTCATCAAGTATTGCCAAAAGCGTATTTGATGCACTTGGAGCAAAAACTTATGTGATCAATAATGAGCCGGATGGAACCAATATCAACACAAATTGTGGTTCTACACATATTAACGTGCTCCAGGAATATGTAAAAGAAAATGGTCTGGATGTCGGATTTGCATACGATGGAGATGCGGACCGCTGCATCGCTGTTGATGAGAATGGAAATGTTGTTGACGGGGATCTGATCCTTTATGTGTGTGGCAAATATATGAAAGAACATGGTCAGTTAAAAGACGATACCATCGTTACTACTATCATGTCGAATCTTGGACTTTATAAAGCATGCGACAAGATTGGCATGAAGTACGAAAAGACACAGGTCGGCGACAAATATGTCTATGAGAACATGGTCAAGAATGGATTCATGCTGGGCGGTGAACAGTCCGGACATATTATTTTCAGTAAGCATGCAACGACAGGAGATGGTATTCTGACTTCTCTGATGCTGATGGAAGTTATCATGGAGACCAAACAGTCCCTCGGACAGCTGACAGAAGAAGTGAAGATCTATCCACAGCTTCTGAAAAATGTGCGTGTGGCAGATAAGAAGACAGCAAGGGAGAATCCGGAAGTGGTCAAAGCAGTCGATGCAGTTGCAGAAGCACTTGGAGATGACGGAAGAATCCTTGTCCGTGAAAGTGGAACGGAACCGGTAATCCGTGTCATGGTTGAAGCGGCGACGGACGAGCTTTGCGAAAAGTATGTGACTCAGGTAATCGATGTGATTGAAAAAGAAGGACTCATCGTAGAATAAAAAATCTGAAATAGAATCGTGCAGAAAAGGATAGCTTGCAGATGAAAGTCTGTGGGGCTATCCTTTTTTAGTTTGCGAACCATAGTCTGGATGTTTGAAAAAATATTATTTGAATAATAAAGAAAAATGTTCTTCCGGTATAGATTTTCTATATTTTGACATGCTAATAAAAAAACATGGAGGAAAAAGAAATGGAGGAAATGTTTTGTTTTCAATGCCAGCAGACCGCTCATAACACGGGCTGCGAAGGACATACAGGTGTATGTGGGAAAAAGTCGGATACAGCAAATCTTCAAGATGAACTGACTGGTGAACTGATCCGGCTGGCAAGGGCAGTTACAGAAAATGAAAGAAGCAGATCTTCGGATGAACTGATGTTAAAAGGTCTGTTTACCACGATTACAAATGTAAATTTCAACAGTGATACAGTGAAAAAACTGTCAGATGAGATCAGAGAAGAAGCAGAAAACAGAAAACCAGGAAAAGATGCTTATAATGTACAGAAGATCTGGGAGGCACCGGAAGATATCCGTTCGTTAAAGTCATTGATCTTGTTTGGCTTACGAGGGACTGCAGCATATGCTTATCATGCATGGGTACTGGGATATGTGGATGCGGAGATTATGAATTTCTTTTATAAGGGAATGAGGATTCTGGGAGAAGAAAAAGGGATGGAAGAACTGCTTCCGGTAGTCATAGAAACCGGTAAAATCAACCTGCGCTGCATGGAACTTCTGGATAAAGCAAACACGGAAAGTTATGGAGATCCAATTCCGACAGAAGTTCCACTTACGATAGAAAAGGGACCGTTTATTGTAGTCAGTGGTCATGATCTGCATGATATGAAGCTGCTTCTGGAGCAGACCAAAGATAAAGGCATCAATATTTATACGCACAGTGAAATGCTTCCGGCACACGGATATCCAAAATTAAAGGAATATCCGCATTTGAAAGGCAATTTCGGAACGGCCTGGCAGAGTCAGCAATTTGAGTTCCATAATATTCCTGCGCCAATTTTATTTACGACAAATTGTCTGATGCCGGTCAGACAGAGCTATGCAGACCGGGTGTTTACAACTTCGGTGGTGTCTTATCCGGAGATGGTTCATATTGGTGCGGACAAAGATTTTACGCCGGTTATTGCAAAAGCATTGGAATGCGGTGGATATCCGGAAGATCATCCGATGACAGGGATTAATGGAGGAACAACTGTGATGACCGGATTTGCACACAACGCAGTTCTGGAAAATGCAGGAAAGATCGTGGATTTGGTAAAGCAGGGGAAAATCAGGCATTTCTTTCTGATCGGAGGCTGTGATGGCGCAGCACCAGGTCGGAGCTACTATACGGAATTTGCGAAAAATACACCGATGGATACGATCATCCTGACGCTGGCATGTGGAAAATACAGATTGAATGATCTGAGGCTCGGAGAAATTGAGGGGATTCCAAGAATTTTGGATATGGGACAGTGTAATGATGCGTACAGTGCGATTAAAGTTGCAATTGCTCTTGCAGAAGCGTTTGGGTGTGAGGTAAATGAACTTCCACTGTCTATGATCCTGTCATGGTATGAACAGAAAGCGGTTGCGATTCTGCTGACACTTCTGGCGCTCGGAATCAAAAATATTTACCTGGGTCCGACGCTTCCGGCGTTTGTGTCACCGAATGTTCTGAATTACCTGGTACAAGAGTATCAGATTACCCCAATCAGTACAGTAGATGAGGATCTGAAGAAAATTTTAGGTTGAAGAGGTTTGAACGTGAGAGAAAGAAATCGGAAATAAGAAATGAAAAGCATTACTTCTGAAACGGAAAGCACAAAAAGTGTGAGTAAGAAGAGGTAGTGCTTTTTTACATACTGTTTCCTTTACAAAAAGTGTCGTCTGTGCTAACATAAATATAACAATGGCGATGCCGGTACAATAGAAAAAGGAGTGCGTTTTATGCTGATTGAAATTGATTTTAACAGTGATGAGGCGATTTATATACAGCTCAGGAATCAGATCATTATGGGAATTGCCACTTCGACGATTCATGAAGGAGATACTTTGCCGTCTGTGAGACAGCTGGCAGATAATATCGGAATCAATATGCATACAGTGAATAAGGCATACAATGTCCTGCGGCAGGAAGGTTTTCTTCAGCTTGACAGACGAAGAGGTGCGGTGATCTGTATTGATGAAGATAAGCTGGAAGCTTTGCAGGATCTGAAAGAGCAGCTTCGGGTACTTCTGGCAAAAGGAAGTTGCAAAAACATTACGAAAGAAGAAGTTCATGAACTGGTAGACGAGATCTATGCAGATTATGAACAGAGATAGATTGAAAAAAGGAGACTAAAATTATATGGCAGAAAAGCAATATACAAGGCAGGCGCAGGAAGCGCTGAATATGGCACGGGAGATTGCAGCCGAACTGAAGCATCCATATGTTGGGACAGAACATCTTCTTTTCGGGCTTAAGAGGGTTTTTACCGGAGTTGCAGGGCAGGTGCTTGATAAGAATAAAGTCGATGAAGAACAGATGGAAAAAGCAATGGATATCCTTGTATCTGCTCCTGAGGCAGCTAAGAAGGAAAGAAAGCATCTGGAGTACAGTCCGAGACTTCGATATATTCTGGAAGAAAGCCAGAATGAGGCAGTGCAGCTTGCATCTGAAAAAGTCGGAACCGAACATCTTCTGCTTACAATGCTCAAAGATGGAGATTGTGTGGCTACCCGTATGTTGATGACCCTGAATGTAAATATTCAAAAACTTTTTCAGGATCTTCTGCTTGCGGCGGGAATCGATCCGAAAGAGTATATGGAAAATCAGAAGGATGGGGAAACTGTTGGCGGAATTATAGACCAGTACAGTACGGATCTGACACAGGAAGCAAGAGAAGGAAAGCTGGATCCGGTTATTGGACGTGAAAAAGAAATTGCACGTATCATGGAGATCCTGAGCAGACGGACCAAGAATAATCCGTGCCTTGTGGGAGAGCCGGGAGTCGGTAAGACAGCAATCGTGGAAGGACTTGCAAGACAGATCGCGGAAGGAATTGTTCCGGAAAGCATGAAAGATAAGCGGATCATGGTGCTGGATCTTCCGGGGATGATTGCAGGATCCAAGTATCGTGGTGAATTTGAAGAGCGCATGAAAAAACTGATCCGTGAGGTAAAGACGGCGGGCAATATTATCCTTTTCTTAGATGAACTTCATACCATTATCGGTGCCGGTGGTGCAGAGGGCGCGATTGATGCATCCAATATTCTGAAACCATCTCTGGCAAGAGGGGAGATGCAGCTGATCGGTGCAACAACTCTTACGGAATACCGCAAGTATATTGAGAAGGATGCGGCTCTGGAAAGAAGATTCCAGCCGGTTACGGTTGAAGAACCGACAGAAGACGAGTGTATCCGGATCCTGGAAGGTCTGAAAGAAAAATATGAGGCTCATCATGATGTAGAGATCGAAGAGGATGCGTTGAAAGCGGCAGTACATATGTCATGCCGTTATATCAATGACCGTTTCCTTCCGGATAAGGCAATTGATGTGTTGGATGAAAGCTGTTCAAAAGTAAAACTTCGTGGATTTAAAGTGCCGGAGAATATTGTTGGGACAGAAATCCGCTGTGGAAAGCTGGAGCAGGAAAAAGAAGCGGCGCTGAAAGCAGGAGATATTGAAAAAGCATCGGAGCTCCATAGAGAACAGAAGGAAGCAGAAAAGAAATTAGAGCAGGCGAAAAAGCGTTTCAATAAAAAGAATGAAAAGAAAAAAGTTCCGGTAACTGAAGAAGATGTTGCGGATGTAATTTCCATGTGGACACGAATCCCGGTAACAAGACTGAATGAATCTGAGAGCGAACGCCTGAAAAAGCTGGATAAAACACTGGAGAAGCGTGTGATTGGTCAGGAAGAGGCAATCCAGGCACTTTCCAAAGCGGTAAAACGAGGAAGAGTTGGATTGAAAGATCCGGCACGTCCGATTGGTTCATTCTTATTCCTTGGTCCTACAGGTGTCGGAAAGACGGAGCTTTCCAAAGCTCTTGCAGAAGCACTCTTTGGCAATGAAGAGGATATGATCCGGGTAGATATGTCCGAATATATGGAGAAGCACAGTGTATCCAAGATGATCGGATCGCCTCCGGGGTATGTGGGACATGAGGATGGCGGACAGCTCAGCGAAAAAGTACGCAGAAATCCATATTCTGTCATTTTGTTTGATGAGATTGAGAAAGCACATCCGGATGTGTTTAATATTTTACTTCAGGTACTGGATGACGGACATATTACGGATTCGCAGGGAAGAAAAGTAGATTTCCGCAATACGGTTATCATTATGACGTCCAATGCAGGTGCCAAGGCAATCATTGAACCGAAGAAGCTTGGATTTACCCAGCAGGAAGACCAGAAGGCGGATTACAAGCGTATGAAAGCAAATGTGATGGACGAAGTAAAGCAGTTATTCCGCCCAGAGTTCCTGAACCGTATTGATGAGATCATCGTATTCCATCCGCTGAATGAGGACAATATGAAGAAGATCGTAGGGCTGATGTGTAAAGAAGTTGTGCAGAGAGCAAAAGAGCAGCTTGAAATTATACTGGTTGTGCGTGATTCTGTGAAGAAGCATATCGTTGAGACCGGAAGTGACAAGAAGTATGGTGCAAGACCGCTGAGAAGGGCAGTACAGAGCCAGTTGGAAGACAAACTTGCGGAAGCACTTTTGAATGGTGAGATCAAACGTGGAGACCATGTGGAAGCCGGTATTTCTAAAAAGGAAATAAAATTTACAGTCAGAGAGATAAACAGCTAGCAAAAGAAGAAGTTTTATTATATAATAAGAAAAACGGTTCGGATGTGGAAAATTCACAGTCCACAAGTCGAAAGAGAAAGACCATTAGGAGGATTTGAACAATGACAGTAGTCAAAGAGCTTATCAGAAGTGAATTAGACGGAACACTCAGTTTCGGTGATTACACTCTGGATACAAAGACAAAAAAGGATGGATTTGAATTTCAGGGAGATATATATAAAGTAAAGACATTTAAAGAGATTACAAAGCTTGAAAAGAATGGAATGTTCGTATATGAATCTGTTCCGGGAACTGCAGTAGAGCATTTTGAAGTATCAGAAGATGTGATCTCATTCAAGGTATCAGGGACAGGAGATGCACAGATCACACTGGAACTTGAACCGGATACAGATTATATCGTATATATGAATGATATGAATGTTGGTGATATGAAGACAAACTTAAGCGCAAAGCTTAGTGTAAGTGCGGAACTTGGAAAAGAAAGCGTTGAGATCAAGGTTGTAAGAAAGTAGGACAATGATTACAGCAAGAGTTGTTTGAAGTACATAGGTATTTAAGAAAAGTAAAAGAGTCTGCTTCGGCAGGCTCTTTCTTTACCGAAAGTGTATAAACTGGGAACAGGCAAGAGAAGCAGTTAGTAATTTTTTAAGATAGATAAGGAGATGGAATATGGCGAAGGCAAAAAAGTCGGTTTTTTTCTGCCAGAATTGTGGACATGAAGAATCAAAATGGCTGGGGCAGTGCCCAATGTGCAAGGAATGGAACTCTTTCGTGGAAGAGTGTGTGACAACGTCGAATACGGCAGCAGTTAAAGCGGCAAAAGAGATTCGTATTGTACCATTGTCAGAAGTAAAGACAGAGAATGAAGAGCGGGTGACAACCGAGATTAAAGAACTGGATCGTGTACTGGGAGGCGGAATCGTACCGGGTTCCCTGATTCTGGTAGGCGGTGATCCGGGAATCGGTAAGTCAACGCTGCTCCTGCAGGTGTGTCAGAAACTGGCAAAAAAAGAACGAAAGGTTTTGTACATATCAGGGGAAGAATCGCTTCGCCAGATTAAATTGCGTGCACAGAGGATGGGAGAATTTAATGAACATCTGCTTTTGCTTTGTGAGACTAATCTGGAACTGATTCGCAATGTGATTGAAAAGGAAAAACCAGATACCGTGATCATTGATTCGATTCAGACAATGTACAGTGAAGAAGTCGGTTCCGCACCTGGAAGTGTGTCGCAGGTCAGAGAGGCAACAAATACGCTGATGCAGCTTGCAAAAGGGCTTGGGATTTCGATTTTTATTGTCGGACATGTTACAAAAGAAGGAACTGTCGCCGGTCCAAGAGTATTGGAACATATGGTAGATACGGTTCTGTATTTTGAAGGAGACAGGCATGCATCTTACCGGATTCTTCGAGGAGTGAAAAATCGTTTTGGTTCGACGAATGAGATTGGTGTATTTGAAATGCGAAGAGATGGTCTTCGGGAGGTGGAAAATCCATCAGAATTTATGCTGAATGGGCGCCCGGAAAATGCATCTGGATCTGTTGTGGCATGTTCTATGGAAGGAACACGTCCGATCTTGCTGGAAATCCAGGCGCTGGTATGCGAAAGCAATTTTGGAATGCCAAGAAGAACAGCAGCAGGAACAGATTACAACAGGGTGAACCTTCTGATGGCGGTTTTGGAAAAAAGGATTGGATATCATCTTGGAAATTATGATGCCTATGTGAATATTGCCGGAGGTATCAAGATCAATGAACCTGCGATAGACCTTGGAATCGTGATGGCGATCGTATCAAGCTATAAGAACAGACCATTTGATGAACGGACGATTGTGTTTGGAGAAGTTGGATTAAGTGGAGAAGTCCGGGCGGTAAATATGCCGGAACAGCGGGTGGCAGAGGCGAAGAAGCTTGGATTTGAGACGTGTATTGTGCCAGAAGTATCTCTGGATAGCGTGAAGAGTATTGGTGGGATCAAAATCATTGGAGTGAAAAGCATTAACGAGGCAATCGGACTGATTGAGTAGGAGAACATGTAAAGAGGAAACAGGATAGATGTGATAATTTCTGTTCCCTCTTTTACATAGCAATGATGTTGGAGTCAAAAGGTATTTTGACCCCTTTGATACCAGATTGCTACGTGCTTTGCACTCTC
>OIEC01001287.1_pt1 | contig 11206 bp, 8 predicted proteins | sample 1604801 | NCBI WGS metagenome assembly OIEC01 (sample SAMN01760940, study PRJEB22395) | human gut metagenome | reverse complement strand
GCACACCGGTCACGGTCATCGCCGAGGCGAAAGGCGCGGATACGAAAGAAAACATCCGCCGCAATTTCGGCATGCCGTCCCCGGATGGCTACCGCAAAGCCCTGCGTCTGATGAAACAGGCCGAAAAATTCCACAGGCCTGTTATCTGTCTCATAGACACCCCAGGCGCCTTCTGCGGAATGGAAGCCGAAGAACGCGGCCAGGGCGAGGCGATTGCGCGGAACCTGTATGAAATGTCAGCGTTAAAAACGCCGGTTCTTTCTATTGTCATTTCAGAAGGCGGCAGCGGCGGTGCACTGGCACTCGCCGTGGCGGATGAAGTGTGGATGATGCAGAATGCCATCTACTCCATCCTGTCGCCGGAGGGATTTGCAAGCATCCTGTGGAAAGACGGCAAACGCGCGCCGGAGGCCGCCGAGGTGATGAAGCTGACGGCGGGGGATTTGAAGGAACTGGGAATTGTAGAAGAGATTGTGGAAGAGCCGGGGGAGTTTACGGTGGACACAATGCCAGTGGTGTGTGAAGAATTGAGAGGCAAAATTCTGAGATTCCTGGAAAAGTATGAGAAGATGGATGGGAAAGAACTGGTAGAGGAGAGGTATCGGAGATTTCGGGATATGTGAAAAGAAGATTTTGACATATTCTGAAATGCATGATATTATGATATTGAAAAGAGTGCTACCGATAGACGGTTAGTCCATATTTATTGGTTTATGTAAAAATAGTCGCCAAAGTTTGCAGGACTGGGCGGCTATTTTTGTGATTTCGCAGTATCTTTGCCGAAGTTGTATCCAAGGCTAAAGCAGGTTAAGCCGAAACTTACAACTGCTATGAAGTCGATAATACTCATGGCTTAGCCCTCCTTTCCAAGGAATTCCCATATAAAGGGTTTCTATGTAATCGGAGAGTCACAGTCCCTCCGTAGAAGGACTAACCGCCTACCGTTATGGCAGCACCCGTATATTGAGTATAACAGTTTCTTGTAGTCCATTCAACAAAAATATGATTGAAATGCAGAATAAAAATATACGGATTTTAGATATACAAAATAAATAGAGGATTTGAAGGGAGGAATAACTAATTGACGTTGGCGGAATTTATGGTAAGATAAAAGGGCAGGATACAAATACCGAGGATATTCTGCGAGTTCAGACTTAGGTCTGTGAGTTGAAAAACATTTTTGGATAGGTGTTAGACAAAAAGCATTAGAAAATATTCTAGTGCTTTTTATTTTAGTATTTATGTTATACAATAATGTAAACTTTACATTATTGTATAGGTATAAAAATATAATTATTGTTGCATATTAGTAAAAAAGGTGATATAGTGAAAGGGTAAAAAGAAGAAGTTATCAGATATTGGCAGTATCGGATAACTTCTTCAGGTAGAAAACTGATTCAATTTAGAAATAAGATCTAAAAAGAATAGTAAACTACGAACATATACTATTCTATACGTTATTTTCTAATTTGTAAAGTCTTCTATAATTTTAGAGTAAAAAATACTCTAACACACAAAGGAAGAATTACAAAATCTAAAAATCTTTGTAAATTCCCAATGTGAAAATAAAAATCAAATTGATACTAAGGCAGAAATGCGATTTAAGAGGAGAGGTGGTAAAAAGGATTTTGAATAGAATTATTTGACATGTCAAAGTAGAAAACGATGAGGTATAAACTAAATATATGATCGAACAAAAGTTTGAAAATATATTGCGCTACAGGTCGGAGTCTGCTATAATGTGGTAAAAGTGAATAAAAAATCAGAACTTGACTCCGAAAAATAAACAAAATAGACAAAAGGAGAAAGTGATGAATAATACAAACGAAAATAGAACAAGTGACATTTATCTTGCACATGTGGATTTTGAAACAGGCCGTACCCAGAGCTTTCAGGAACATACAGATAATGTAACATCATATGCAAAAAGCATTTGTCCTATGGAAGAGATTCAGAAACTTGTCGAGGCGGCCGCACTTTTTCATGATGCGGGGAAACTCTCTGATGATGTGCAGAAAGATTTTCAAGATATCTTGAAAAAGGGGGATCAGGCACACCGAAACGATTTGGATCACTCAACCGCAGGTGGACGGATGCTATGGAAAATGATGCGGCAGAAAACAGCAGCAGAGCTGTTAAGTACAGTTGTGTACTCACATCATGGAATCAGCGACTGTATTGATTTTGAAAGCGGGTGTACCTTACAGGAACGCAGAGCGGAAAAAGAGTGTCAGGAAGACATTGTGAAGGAAAGATTTTTTCAGATCTTTGATAAAGAGAAAATCCAAAAAGTGTGCGAAGCAGCAGATGCACAATATGTTCAGATCAATAAAAAAATAGGAACATTTGTGCAGAAAAATACAAGACAAAATCGCCATTGTGGAAGTGGATACTTTTACATAGGGATGTATTTTCGGGTATTACTTTCTGTATTATTTGATAGCGACTGGACAGATACGGAAAAATTTTTTCAGAATGAAGAATTGAAACAACGTATTTCAAAGAAAGAAATACAGAAAATATGGCAACAGAGTATACAATGTTTTGAGAACTATCTTAATCATGAAATTCGAAACAAGGCAGAAAATGGCCAGAGTCTTCAGGCAGTCCGGCAGGAGATTTCTGAGAGGTGCTATGAAGAGGCAGAAAAAGAAACGAGACTGTATCGTCTGACAGTACCAACGGGAGCTGGAAAGACATTAAGTAGTTTGCGCTTTGCACTGTATCGTGCCGAGCGGACCCAAAAACAGCATATTATTTATGTTGCCCCATTTAATAGTATTTTAAGCCAGAATGCCGATGAGATCCGGAGAGCAGTTGACGATCCGGATATCGTACTGGAACATCATTGCAATGTGATTCTTTCGGAGGGAAAGCAGGAGAAAGACTATAAAAAACTGACAGAAACATGGGATGTGCCAATTATTATGACATCAGCTGTACAGGTATTGAATGTACTTTTTTCGGGACAGAAAAGAGATATCCGCAGAATGCATACCTTATGTAACAGCGTGATCATTTTTGATGAGGTACAGGCCATTCCGAAGAAGTGTATGGAACTTTTTAACTTAGCAGTAAATTTTCTTACCAATTTTGCGGAATCGGATGTTGTATTATGTTCAGCTACCCAGCCATCCATTAAAGATTTGAAAGAGAATAATTTAAGTGAATGCATGGAGATGACGGAAATCATAGAAAAGTATGAAGAAGCCTTTCGAAGAACGGATATCGTAGATTTGACAGAAACAGAAGCGTATCCGGGCGGAATGGAAATTGAGGATCTCTGTGATTTTACGTTGCAGCAAGCTGAGACATTTCGAAATGTGCTGGTCATAGTAAATACAACCGAATGTGCAAAACAAGTATATGAAAAGATAAAAAGCAGCTGTTCAGACGAAGATCAAGTTTTTCACCTGAGCAATAAACTTTGCCCGCAAAATAAAGAGGACACGTTGGAAACGGTCCATGCGGCATTACGAAAAAATAGAGAATCCGGATATACAGGCAGAGTGATCTGCATCAGTACACCGGTTGTAGAAGCGGGTGTAAATTTTTCTTTTGGCTGTGTCATTCGATCAAAAGCGGGATTGGATCATGTGATCCAGGCCGCTGGAAGAGGAAATCGCCACAAGGAGTATCCCTGGTTTGGAAAGATTTACATTGTACAATTGACAAACGAGGCCGAAAGTCTGGAAAAGCTGCCAGAGATACAAGAAGAACAAAGAGCAGTACAAAAATTATTAGAACAATTTCGAAGTAAGCCTGAAATTTTTGAAAAAAGATTAGATTCGTCGAAAGCGATAGCGATTTATTATCAGTATTACTATCAGGTGCTGCAGGCTGATATCACGAAATTTCCGGCGAAAAATTATAAAACGACCTTGCTAGAAATGCTGGGAAAAAATTGTCCGGGAAGAAAACAATATTGGCATAAGTTTGAACAAGAGTATAAGGGGGGAATGGCACAGGCATTTGCAACGGCAGGAAAAGAATTTGAAGTTATTTCTAATGATTATAAGATTCCAGTTGTGGTTCCCTATAATGATGAGGCCAAAAAACTGATTGCAGCATTTGTCGGAGCAGATGGTGAGTATTTACCTTGGGAGGAAAAGCAGAGGATGCTGCGGGAACTGCAAAAATATACGGTTGGAATTTCAGAAGTGCAGAAGGAACGTCTTAATAATGCAATATATCAAATTAGTGATGAAGAAATACTCGCGTTGAGCGAAGGGTATTACAGCAATGAAGTTGGTGTGCTGGAAGAACCGCAGATGAACTTTGAGAACTATTAAACATATTGGAGGTGGTACAATGGAAAAACATGCGAATACCATAGAGTACGAGGTGTATGGGAACTATGCATTGTTTTCTGATCCGGTGGTGCGTGTTGGAGGCGAAAAAACAAGTTATTCAATTCCAACTTACGAGGCATTGCGAGGTATTACGGAAAGCATATTTTGGAAACCCACGATCTTTTGGGTAATTGATGAAATTCGCGTTATGAACCGGATTCAGACGGAAACAAAAGGTATTCGTCCTATTAAATACAATGGCGGAAACGAACTGGCATACTACACGTATTTAAAGGATGTGCGTTATCAGGTACGTGCTCATTTTGAATTTAATGAGCATCAGGTCAACATGGTACAGGATAGAAATGAGCGAAAATATCAGTGCATGTCAGAAAGAATGGTAAAGAGCGGAGGCCGGAGAGATATTTTTCTTGGAACAAGAGAATGTCAGGCATTTGTGGAACCGTGTGAATTTGGCAGTGGAGCAGGATATTATGATGATATGGAAAAAGATATAGATTTCGGTTTCTCTTATCACGGAATTACTTATGCGGAAGAAGCCGTTTTGTCGGAGGATCAGGGAAACATGACGGTAAGATTCTGGGAGCATCCGACCATGACAAGGGGAGGCTACATCGTTTATCCCCGTCCGGAAGAGTGTACAATCAAACGTCATATACGAAAAATGCAGCCGAAAATATTTGAAAATATCGAGAAAGAAGAACATGAAAAAAGGGAGGTGAAAGATACGTGAACTGGGGAAGAGAAGCACTGAATTTGTACGAAAAAAATCTGAACAAGGTAGGAAAAATAGAATATCGTGGTGAATTTCCCTATACGCTGCTTCCAACATTCCACTCAACGGCAACGGCACAGATTACGGTAACCATTGATGAAGAAGGTAACTTTTTACATGGCGAACAGGTTCCTGCAAATGATAAATTTACCATTATTCCGGTTACAGAAAAATCAGGAAGCCGAACATCTGGAAAAGAAGCCCATCCCCTGTGTGATAATTTAAGATATCTGGCGGGCGATTATCCGCTTTATGTGGCGGACGATGGAAGCTGTTTTGAAATTTACATGGAACAATTAAAAAAATGGTATGAGTCAGAATTTTGCCATGATAAAGTAAGAGCAATTTATTATTATCTGCAGAAGAAAAGTTTGATGCATGATTTGATTGAACAGAAGGTATTGAAGCAAAATGAAGATGGAACGCTGGCAGAAAAGGAAACGATTCAGGGAATTGATCAAAGTAAAGCGTTTGTGCGATTTATTGTGCGCTCTTTAAGTAATCCACTGACAGAAACAGTTGATGAATGCTGGAAAGATAAGACCTTATGGGAAAAATATCAGCAGTATCAACGGTCTATGGAAGGGGAAAAGGGACTTTGCTATTTAAGTGGAAAAAGAGAAAGTATTTCCTATCTACAGCCAAAGAAAATCCGAAATGAAGGAGACGGCGCGAAACTGATTTCTTCAAATGATAAGGATAATTTTACGTATCGTGGTCGATTTGCAACGAAAGAAGAGGCATTTGCAATTGGAAATGAAACATCCCAGAAGGTTCACAACGCATTGAAATGGATTATCCGCAGACAGGGAGGCACATATGATACCATGGTGTTTGCTACATGGGAAACAGCGGAGGATTCAGCAGGAGAATTAGAAGTTCGATGGGACTCGGATACGGAGCATATTATATCTGAATTTGATGAATGGGATACCGGACTGGAAGCTCCGGAGTTTGACACCAATGCGATCGGAGCGGAGCTGTTTCAGAAGGCGATGAGTGGGTATCGCACGCTGCAGAACGAGGAAGAATGTCCCACGACTATGAAATATATGGTGTTATTGGGAGTCGATGCAGCAACACCGGGGCGCCTGGCAGTCGTGGAAGCAAAAAAAATTGAAGAAACGCGATATTTAGAGAATATCAGAAAATGGCACAAGGACTGCTGGTGGCGTCATGAAAAATGGAGAGACGGAAAAAGAATTGTTTATTATGGCATGGTTGGAGTAAAGGAGATAGCGGATCTTTTATTCGGAATAGAAAATAATGGAAGTATTACCATTGTAGATGGAAACAGCAAAAAACTTTATGCTGAGGTTGCAAAGCGTATCTTGCCATGTATTTGGGATGGGCAGAGAATACCAGCTGATTATGTGGAAAGGGTGATAAATAAGGCATCTAATCCATTGGCATATAAAGAACGGAGAAACTGGGAGCAGATTTTGCAGCTTGCGTGCTCCATGGTTAAAAAAAGAAGAAAAGAACTTTATAAGGAGGAATGGAAAATGGCGGTAGACAAAAATTGTACAGAAAGAGATTACCTGTATGGAAGATTGCTTGCTGTAGCAGATCGAATTGAATATCGGACTTTTGATATGGATAAGGACAGAAGTAGAATTACAAATGCAAAGCGATACATGAATAATTTTTCGCAGAGACCGTTTGAAACCTGGAAAGTTATTGAAGAGAATATTCAGCCGTATTTGAGCAAATTGCCAGTGCCGGAACGAAGATTTTATGAAAATCTGCTGGACGAAATCGAGGACGCATTTGAAAGTGTAAACGATTATCAGGAGAATAAACGTTTGAGCGGCTTATATTTACTTGGATTTCACAGTCAGTCCTGTGCGCTGAGAACTTACAAAACAGAGAAAACAGAGGAGGAATAAAGAAATGAGCGAATTAAAAGGAAAAATTGATTTTACATTATTTGTGAGTGCAACGAATGCAAATCCCAATGGAGATCCACTGAACGGAAACCGTCCGAGAATTAATCTGGATGGATATGGGGAAATTTCAGATGTCTGCATTAAACGAAAAATCCGAAACCGCCTGCAGGATCTGGGACAGAAAATTTTCGTGCAGTCAGATGACAGAACGGACGACTCATTCAAGAGTCTGAAGGAGCGCGCAGATGGTTGCGAGGAGCTTAAAAAACAGATGGGAAATAAGAAAGATGCGAGCAGAGATCTCTGCGCACAGATTGCATGCAGGGAGTGGATCGATGTGAGAGCATTTGGACAGGTTTTTGCATTTAAAGGAATTCCAGTATCCTTTGGCGTACGCGGTCCGGTGTCGATTCATCAGGCAGTAAGTCTGTCTCCGATTGATATCATGAGTATGCAAATCACCAAGAGCGTAAACAGCGAGGCCGGAAAAGAAGGAAAGGCATCTGATACGATGGGAACGAAACACAGAGTTGGGTTTGCTGTATACAAGGTGATGGGAAGTGTCAATGTGCAGCTCGCGGAAAAGACGGGCTTTACCCAGGAGGATGCTGAGATACTGAAAGAAGCACTCATGACATTGTTTGAAAATGATGCATCGTCAGCACGTCCGGAAGGAAGTATGGAGGTATGCCGGATGTACTGGTGGCAGCACGAGGAAAAAACACCGGCTATTTCGAGTGGAAAGATCCAGAGAGGATTTGACTGGAATAAAGATTTAGATCATCCGAGAAGCTTTAAGGATTATGATATTACCTGGAATGTAGAAGGATGCAGAGAACCGGAGATTTTTGATTTTGTCTAAAGATACGGTCGTTTTCCGTGAGGGGTGAATTGGAATGTATGATGAGGATGATTATCTGCAGTTGTCAGGAATTCAACATTTTGCATTCTGCCGGCGCCAATGGGCACTTGCATATATCGAGATGCAGTGGCAGGAGAATGTCCGCACGGTAGAGGGAAAGATTCTTCATGAAAATGCACATAATCCGGGTCTCAAAGAAAAAAGAGGAGATCTGCTGATTGTGCGTGCGATGCCGGTTCACTCCTGCGAAATGGGAGTGAGCGGCGAGTGCGATGTGGTGGAATTTCATCGGGTGAGAGAGGGGATTTCACTGCATGGAAAAGAAGGATTTTATCGTGTAGTGCCAATAGAATATAAGCGGGGAAAACCAAAAGAAGGAGAAGAGGATATCCTGCAGTTGGCAGCGCAGGCGTTTTGTCTGGAAGAAATGCTGTGTTGTGAAATCGAGTATGGATATCTTTATTACGGTGAAGTCCGCAGACGCCATAAGGTAGAATTTGATAATGCAATCCGGGAAAAAGTGAAGCAGATATTTGCAGAAATGCATAAGTATTATGAACAACAGTATACACCGAAAGTAAAAATAAGCAGGAAATGTAATGCATGTTCCTTGAAAGATATTTGTCTGCCGGTTTTAAATAAGAATAAATTGGTTGCGGAATACATTACCAAGAGAATGCAGGAAGAGGAAAATCTATGAAAAGATTGCTGAATACCTTGTATATTACTTATGGAAATCGTTATCTTTCACTTGATGGGGAAAATGTCGTAGTAATGGAGGATAAAAAGGAAATAGGAAGAATCCCTTTACATAATTTACAGGCGATCGTGACCTTTGGCTATACAGGAGCGAGTCCGGCATTAATGGGGGCGTGCGCGCAAAGAAACATTGAATTATCCTTTATGTCCGGAAATGGTCGTTTTCTGGCGAGGGTCAGCGGAGAAGAAAAGGGAAATGTGACACTGCGAAAAACACAATACCGCATCAGTGAGAAAAAAGAAGAAAGCGTCAAAATAGCAAAGAATTTTATTCTTGGCAAGGTCTATAATGCCAGGTGGGTGCTCGAGAGAGCCGCCAGAGATTACAGTATGCGGCTGGATGCAGAATTGCTTAAGAAAAAATCAGCTTTTCTGGGGCAGAGTATGAATAAAATCAGAGAATGTGAAGATGCGGGAACACTTTTAGGACTGGAAGGAGAAGCTGCATCGGTATATTTTTCCGCTTTTGATGAACTTATTCTGCAGCAGAAAGAGGATTTTTATTTTCATGGAAGAAATAAGAGACCACCGTTAGATAATGTGAATGCGATGCTTTCGTTTGGATATTCTTTACTGGCAGGAATGTGCGGCGGGGCGCTGGAAGCAGTGGGCCTGGATCCATATGTTGGATTTTTCCACACAGATCGTCCGGGACGAATGTCATTGGCGCTGGATCTGATGGAAGAATTTCGTAGCGTTATGGTAGATCGGTTTGTTCTGACACTTATCAACAAGAGGATTATGAAGCCAGAATATTTTTTAACTAAGGAAAACGGTGCCGTTATTATGACGGAGGAGGGACGAAAAGCCTTTCTTAGTGCATGGCAGGGAAAAAAACAGGAGATGATTACGCATCCATTTTTAGGCGAAAAGATCGAGTGGGGAATGGTTCCATATGCACAGAGCATGCTGCTGGCACGTTTCCTGCGAGGGGATCTGGATGAATATCCGCCATTTTTGTGGAAGTAGGTGATTTTTAATGCTGGTGCTGATCACATATGATGTAAATACACAAACCGTAGCAGGCAGAACGCGATTGCGCAAGGTAGCAAAAGAATGTACCAATTACGGCCAGCGAGTCCAAAATTCTGTCTTCGAGTGCCAGATGGATGCGGCTAAGTGCCGACAGGTAAAAGATATACTAGAAAAAATCATAGATAAAGAGACCGATAGTTTGCGGTTTTACTATTTGGGTGAAAAGTACAAAAACAAAGTAGAACATGTTGGTGCAAAAGCGGTATTTGACGTGATGGACACACTGATTCTGTAGTGCGAATGCCAAGTGCACAGAAAAAAGCAGGAAGATTCGCACTTGAAATTTAAAGGATTTTTGCTGAAAAGATAGAATTTGGGGGAGGAGGGAGATGAAATGAGGAAGAAAATATAGAGATATTGAATAAGCATAGCCGCGATTTAGAAGAAAAATTTGTCTAAATTTGCCGTCGCCCTCCGTGAGGGCGTGAGTTGAAATAATCAATGCACGCAGAGAAGCAGAGCGAACAGCGTCGCCCTCCGTGAGGGCGTGAGTTGAAATACAGAGCAGTCTTTCCAGAGGGCAGTTTTGAGGTCGCCCTCCGTGAGGGCGTGAGTTGAAATAACCTGGATGAGCTGCGGGAATCCATCGGCTGGGAGTCGCCCTCCGTGAGGGCGTGAGTTGAAATAAATTGTAGGCCCGGCATCGAATGCAGCGCGCGGTCGCCCTCCGTGAGGGCGTGAGTTGAAATGCGATGAGCTGAAAAACTGGAAAACCTTAGAAAGTCGCCCTCCGTGAGGGCGTGAGTTGAAATTCCGTCTATCTGATTCTTAACATCAGCAAGAGTGGTCGCCCTCCGTGAGGGCGTGAGTTGAAATGAAAAGGTCGGAATCACATTCACATCATCCGGCAAGTCGCCCTCCGTGAGGGCGTGAGTTGAAATCCATCTGTTCTCTTAAAATTCCATATAACATTAGTCGCCCTCCGTGAGGGCGTGAGTTGAAATAGAAAATGGAGGTATAGAACATGGCAAAAGCAAGTCGCCCTCCGTGAGGGCGTGAGTTGAAATTGTCTTTCAGCGCTTCCTGCCGACGCACGAACCTCCGTCGCCCTCCGTGAGGGCGTGAGTTGAAATAACAAAAAATATCCGTTTGGTACATTCGTGGCGAAGTCGCCCTCCGTGAGGGCGTGAGTTGAAATGACAATCTGCCGGAAACAATTCTCGATGAACTGTGTCGCCCTCCGTGAGGGCGTGAGTTGAAATGCCGGAGCATACGAAAACAATCGTCAAAAGCGTGTGTCGCCCTCCGTGAGGGCGTGAGTTGAAATACGGAAAGGAGGGTGAGCTGATGATGGCGATGTTAGTCGCCCTCCGTGAGGGCGTGAGTTGAAATATGAGCCTTGAAAAGATTCCGGATGCGAACGTACGTCGCCCTCCGTGAGGGCGTGAGTTGAAATTGGAACAACACTGATGGAGGAACTCGCACCAATGTCGCCCTCCGTGAGGGCGTGAGTTGAAATGGCAAAAGTTGATAATATGACTTATCCTAATACAGTCGCCCTCCGTGAGGGCGTGAGTTGAAATCGGACAGGTGACATACGATGAAGGACGCGCAATCCGTCGCCCTCCGTGAG
>OIEC01001285.1_pt1 | contig 11235 bp, 8 predicted proteins | sample 1604801 | NCBI WGS metagenome assembly OIEC01 (sample SAMN01760940, study PRJEB22395) | human gut metagenome | reverse complement strand
TAGATGAGATGAGTAACTGGTATGTAAGAAGAAGCCGTGAACGTTTCTGGGCAAAAGGCATGGAGCAGGATAAGATCAATGCTTACATGACACTTTATACTGCACTGGTAACAATTTCCAAAGCAGCAGCTCCGATGATTCCGTTTATGACAGAAGAAATCTACCAGAACCTTGTAAGAAGCATCGATAAAGAGGCAATCGAAAGTATCCATCTCTGCGACTTCCCGGAAGTAAAAGAAGAGTGGATCGACAAAGAACTGGAAGATGACATGGAAGAACTCCTCAAGATAGTTGTTCTTGGACGTGCAGCAAGAAATACTGCAAATATCAAGAACCGTCAGCCGATCGGTACAATGTACGTAAAAGCGGACAAAGAAATGGGTGAGTTTTATACAGACATCATTGCAGATGAGCTGAATGTCAAAGAAGTAAAATTCGCCAGCGATGTAGAATCCTTTATTTCTTACAGCTTCAAGCCGCAGCTCCGTACAGTAGGACCAAAATACGGTAAACTTCTGAACGGTATCCGTAAGGCACTTTCAGAGATCAATGGAACAGAAGCTATGAATGAGCTGAGAACCACAGGTCTTCTGACACTGGATATTGATGGAAACAAGGCAGAACTTTCTGAGGAAGACTTATTGATCGAGACCGCACAGACAGAAGGGTATGTAACAGAAGCAGACGGTGATATTTCCGTAGTTCTTGATACAAATCTGACACCTGAGCTGATCGAAGAGGGCTTTGTCCGCGAGATTGTCAGCAAGGTACAGACCATGAGAAAAGAAGCTGGATTTGAAGTTATGGATAAGATCCATATCTATGCAAAAGACAATGATAAGATTCTTGAGCTCATGAAGAACCACAAAGAGGAAATCATGTCTGAAGTACTGGCAGAGGATATGACTCTGGGCACAACCGATGGCTATGTAAAAGAATGGAACATCAACAAAGAGCCAGTTGTTCTTGGTGTTGTAAAAATGTAATTTGTAAACAATACATGCCCGGTAATTTACCGGGCATGATTCGTAAAATTGGGGGAACAAAAAGCGCAGCTTAAGCTGCACAATAAGGAGGAAACGCGATGATCGACAAGCAGTTTAAAAAAGAAGCTTTCAAAGAGAGCGTAAAGGAAAATGTCAAATTTCTGTATCGTAAAAAACTCGAAGAAGCTACACAGGAACAGATTTTCCAGGCTGTATGTTACACCGTAAAAGACGTTATCATTGATAACTGGCTGGAAACACAGAATGCATACAAAGAGCAGGATCCGAAAACGGTTTATTACATGTCCATGGAATTTCTGATGGGACGTGCTCTTGGAAACAACCTGATCAACCTGACTGCATACAAAGAAGTAAAAGAAGCTCTGGATGAACTTGGTCTTGATCTCAACGTGATCGAAGATCAGGAGCCGGACCCGGCACTTGGTAACGGTGGTCTGGGACGTCTTGCAGCATGCTTCCTTGATTCTCTTGCAACTCTGAATTACAGTGCATATGGATGCGGTATCCGTTATCGTTATGGTATGTTCAAACAGCAGATCAAAGATGGATATCAGGTAGAAGTACCGGATAACTGGCTGAAAAATGGCTATCCGTTCGAACTTCGTCGCCCGGAATATGCAAAAGAAGTTCATTTCGGCGGATATGTTGACGTTGAATATGATCCGGCAACAGGATCAAACAAATTTGTCCACAAGGGATATCAGGCAGTAAAAGCTGTTCCGTTTGATATGCCGATCGTTGGATATAACAACAAAATCGTCAACACATTAAGAATCTGGGATGCAGAGCCAATCGTAGATTTCGAGCTTGATTCCTTCGATAAAGGTGATTACAAAAAAGCAGTTGAGCAGGAAAACCTTGCCCGCAATATTGTTGAGGTGCTTTATCCGAACGACAACCACATGGCAGGTAAAGAACTGCGTCTGAAACAGCAGTATTTCTTTGTATCTGCAAGTCTTCAGGCTGCTATCGCAAAATACAAAAAGAACCACAAAGATATCATGAAACTGCACGAAAAAGTTACTTTCCAGATGAACGATACTCATCCGACTGTAGCTGTTGCAGAACTTATGCGTATCCTTATGGATGAAGAAGGACTCGGATGGGATGATGCATGGTCTGTTACAACTAAAGCAGTTGCTTACACAAACCATACTATTATGGCAGAAGCACTTGAAAAATGGCCGGTTGAGCTGTTTTCCAGACTGCTTCCTCGTGTATACCAGATCATCGAAGAGATCAACCGTCGTTTCATTCTTGAGATTCAGGAAAAATATCCTGGAAACTATGACAAGATCAAGAAGATGGCGATTCTCTATGACGGACAGGTCAAAATGGCACATCTTGCAATCGTTGCAGGATACTCTGTAAACGGTGTTGCAAAACTTCATACAGAAATCCTTAAGAAACAGGAACTGAAAGATTTCTATGAAATGATGCCGGAGAAATTCAACAACAAAACAAACGGTATCACACAGAGACGTTTCCTGCTTCATGGAAACCAGCTTCTTGCAGACTGGGTAACCGATCACATCGGACCGGAATGGATCACAGATCTTTCTCAGATCAGCAAACTGAAAGTTTATGTGGATGATGAAAAAGCACAGCAGGAATTCATGAACATCAAATACCAGAATAAAGTTCATCTGGCAAAATACATCCTTGAGCACAATGGAGTAGAAGTAAATCCACGTTCTATCTTTGACGTTCAGGTTAAGAGACTTCATGAGTATAAACGTCAGCTTCTGAACATTCTTCATGTGATTTATCTGTATGACCAGATCAAGAAACATCCGGAAATGGATTTCTACCCAAGAACATTTATCTTCGGAGCAAAAGCATCTGCAGGTTATGCACGTGCTAAGAAAATCATTAAACTGATCAACTCTGTAGCAGATGTTATCAACAATGATGCTTCTATCGAAGGCAAGCTGAAAGTTGTATTTATCGAGAACTATCGTGTATCCAACGCTGAGATGATCTTTGCAGCAGCAGATGTTTCCGAGCAGATTTCTACTGCAAGTAAAGAGGCTTCCGGTACAGGTAACATGAAGTTCATGCTGAATGGTGCACCGACTCTTGGAACCATGGATGGTGCAAACGTTGAGATCGTGGATGAAGTAGGTAAAGAAAATGCATTTATCTTCGGTCTGAGCGCAGACGAAGTTATCAACTATGAAAACAATGGTGGATATGATCCGAGAGTTATCTACAACACAGATGACGAGATCCGTCAGGTACTGACAGAGCTTGTTAACGGAACCTTCTCTTCTGATACAGAACTGTTCCGTGATCTGTATAATTCTCTTCTCAACCAGAACGGTGGAGAAAGAGCAGACCAGTACTTTATCCTTGCTGACTTCCGTTCCTATGCAGCAGCGCAGAAGAAAGTGGAAGAAGCATACAAAGACGAAAAAGGCTGGGCTCGTATGGCAATGCTGAATACAGCATGCGCAGGTAAGTTCACATCCGACAGAACAATCGAAGAGTATGTGGAAGATATCTGGCATCTGGATAAAGTATATATCAAATAATAACTTATAATTTATAAAAGACTGGATTCTTTGAAAGAAGGGTCTGGTCTTTTTGTTTTCATATAAAAATATGAATATGGAGAAGGTGGAGATATATAAAATAAAGAGAGAGGGAATGGTTTGGGGGTACAGAAATGGCGTATCTATGGGGTGGGATGCTTTTGATTGGGATTATGTATGGTGTGCTGGTCGGAAATGTGGATGAAGTTACGAAGGCTTTTGTGTCATGTTCGGGGGAAGCGGTCAGTCTTTGTATTTCTATGGCGGGAATCACGGCGATGTGGACAGGGATGATGAAGATTGCGGAGGCTTCCGGGCTGGTTGCGGGGCTGGCGGACAAGATGAGACCACTGATAAGGTTTTTGTTTCCGAAACTGGACACAGAATCAAAAGCAGCGCATTACATATGTCTTAATTTTCTTTCAAATGTGCTGGGGCTGTCGTGGGCAAGCACAAGTTCGGGCCTGTGTGCGATGAAGGAACTGAAAGAATTGCAGCTGAAGAAAGAAAAAGCAGAGAGGAATGCAGAAGATAGCGGAAAGAAAAAAGATACTGCCGGAAATAGCAGTATAGTTGCCAGTAATGAAATGTGTACGTTTTTGATCATCAATGTTTCTTCCCTGCAGCTGATTCCTGTAAATATGATCGCTTACCGGGCGAAATATGGGAGTGCAGATCCGACAGCAATCGTAGGACCGGCAATCCTTGCCACCGCTGTCAGTACAGCAGTGGCTGTGATCTTCTGTAAGGTTATTCACATCCGTGAGCATGATGGATAAACTCTGCAAGGTGGGAGCGGATCGTTTCCATTTGATTTTTGGTATCAGGATTGCTGTATGGAATCCGGTCTATAATTTTATTGAGATAATCATGTTCTTTGATGATGTCAAAGCTTGCGCGGAAATAAATATCGCAGAAATGTGCTACGTAGGAAACCCAGTAGTCCATTTTTGTAACACGATCCGGGGAATAAATGCACTGGTTGGACAGAACCGTGTCATAAACTTTCGGTGTAATTGTCTGTGCACCGATGTCCTCACCTGACATACCCATAAATACAGGCAGATCATCTTCCAATTTTACGCGGCAGTTGTCCAGCTTGTCCGCATCCCGGATCAGACGGGTATGGAGAAGCGTTTGCGGATTAGAGATATTTTCTAATTTAAAATTGCTGTGCAGGGCAATTGCAGTGTGGATGACGTCATCCCACTGATTTTCCGGGACAAAACGGCGGATCATGCCCTCTTCAAATAATACCTGTACGCCGTAAGCAGCATGATCCATGGTAGCAGGTTCAAAACTGTCAAAGCGTTTCAGCTGTTCGAAGCGTCCGATGTCATGGAGCAGGGCAATGATCTTTGCCAGCTCGGTATCTTCGGGGGACAAAGCCATGCGGTGGCAGATTTCTTCCATATCGTGCACTACCCCGTAGGTATGTATGATCTTCAGGCGGACCTTATCATTGTTGCGGTCATAGCCATCCAGATAGTGTTCAAATTCGTTTTTTGCGTCTGTATAGTTCATAGAAAGTCATCCCTTTTTACATTTTTCTATAGTATACGAAAATATAGATTGACTGACAAGGTTCGACATAACTGTAGTACATCATGTGCTATAGTGGGATTGTTACCGCCTCCCACCGGTACGGAAAGGAGGTGTGACTATGGATGACATAATAAGTTTTATACTTACTGTCATGGCTGGTGTAGTGTGTCATTGCATCAACAAATGGCTGGACGGTAATAAATAGTCGGTGACCAGCCTGTGGAATAAGCCACCATAAAAAAACGGAATAGAAAACCCCTCGGAGTGCCGGCTCGAGGGGTTTTCGTTTTTGGTACTTGAATAACATAATAAGTTTCTGATGACATTATAGCATATGTAAAAATGACTTACAATATACGAAAATAAAAATCGTTTGACAAGATTCGACAAAATCTGCCATGAAATTTAAAGCCAGTGAGACTATGTTTTTTATTACTTCATTAAATTCTTCCGATATTCTCTCGGACTGCATCCTTTCACTTTGGCAAATACTTTTGAATAGTAGTTTGAATCAGAAAAGCCGACCTTTCCTGCAATCTCGCTGATCGTCCCTTCTGAACTTAAGTACTCAAGACTTCGTTCAATCCGATAATCCTGCAGAAAAGAAAAAAGTGTTGTATTCATATGCCGTTTAAACAGTCTGGTGCATTCACTTTCGCAGAGGTGTATATGCTCGGAAATTTCGGCAAGTGTAATATGATTCATATAATTTTGCTCCACATAAGCAATGATCTTCCGAATCCGGTCATATTCAGTGAGATCAGAAGCGGCAGTCATCGGATGGTGAGGAAGATGCTCAACAAGCAGGCGCCACATAGTCTGCATCCGTATTGAAATATCCAGTTCATAAAAGTCCGGCCTTTTTTTGTCAAGATCAATAACTTCCAGCATCCGGTCACGAAAAACTGTATGCCAGCTTTCTGAACAATCAATGTGCATGGCACAGGCAGACAGATTCTGAATCACAGGTGTGACGTATTTTGTACAGATGGTACTCCTGAAAAAACCGTAGATCAGTTTGGGATCAAATGTGATCGGTATGTATGAGCAGTCCTTCTGATTTTCCATCTCACCGGTATGCAGGGCATTAGAATTACAAAAGATAATATCGCCTTCTTTCAGATGAAATGAACGGTTATTCACACGGTAATGCATGGAACCTTTTTTTACAAAGGTAATTTCTATCTCTGGGTGGTAATGCCACATAAAAGAATTGGATTCATATTCAGAAAGCCTCTGGTAACTGACAAGAAACGGAAAATAATCACTGCCATGCTTTTTTAATTCCTTCTGAAACTGGTTGGTGATGATCTGCATAGGTAATCAATCTCCTCTGTATTAACTAAAAAATACTGCATTAAACTAAACGCATAAAATTACCTTTATTATACACAAAAAGTTGTGAAGAACGCAATATTTTACTGTTTTTTCGCAGATTAATTAAGGTAATTTTTGAGGAAAACAGTATAATAAAGTTATAAATCACACGAACGTATAAAAAGCACAGAAAATATAATGTAAAAGGAGAGCAAAGTCATGAATTTACCGGAAACAGCAAAACTTCAGGAAATTTACGGAGAGACCGAAGTAAGCGGTGCCCGTTTTAAAGATCTTGCAGATCATTTTGAGAAAATCTACAAACAAAACAAAGCAGAATACTTTACTTCAGCCGGAAGAACTGAAATTATCGGAAACCATACAGATCACAATGGCGGTAAAGTAATTGCAGGAAGTATCAACCTTGATACCATAGGAGCTGCATACCCGAATGATACACAGGTAATTCATATCACAAGTGAAGGCTACAGAGATGAGATTGTTGTAGACCTCACCAAACTCAGCAAAAGCAACTACAAAAAAGGAACTGTTGCACTTGTTGCCGGTATGATGGAAGGTGCACAGAAAAATGGATTCAAAGTATCTGGTTTTGATGCTTATGTGAGTACAAATGTTATTGCAGCCGCAGGTGTCAGCTCATCCGCATCTTTTGAAATGCTGATCTGTACGATCATTGACTATTTCTTCAATGACAGCAAAATGTCCTACAACGATTATGCTAAGATCGGTCAGTATGCAGAGAATGTATACTGGGACAAGGCTTCCGGAATGATGGATCAGATGGCATGTGCAGTAGGTGGTCCGGTTCTGTTTGATTTCGCAGACAGAAACAATCTGAAATACAGCAAACTTGATTTCTCTTTCGGTAAATTCGGTTATAAGCTGGTCATCGTAAACACAGGAAAAGGCCATGCCGATCTCAGCCAGGAATATTCTGAGATTCCGGGTGAAATGAAAGCTGTTGCCAAAGTACTCGGTGTAGAACTTCTTCACGAAACAAATGTAGATGCACTTCTTGAACGCTGCAATGAAATCGAAGATGACAGAGCGGTTCTCCGTGCACTTCATTTCTTTGGAGAAACTACCCGTGTAGAGGAAGCTGCAGATGCGATCCACCACGAAGATTATAAGAAATTCCTTGAACTGGTAAATGAATCCGGTACTTCCTCATGGGAACTTCTGCAGAACTGCTATACAATGAAAGATTTCCATGAGCAGAAAATCACAAGAACTCTCGCACTGACACAGCTTTTCCTGAAAAAAATCGGTGCAGGTGTATGCCGTGTTCATGGCGGTGGTTTTGCCGGTGTTATTGCAGCCATTGTTCCGGAAAAAGAGCAGGATAACTATGTAGAATATATTTCCAGATTTGTCGGTAGAGAAAATGTATATCCGATGGATATCCGTGCCGTAGGTGCTGCTCATATCGGATAATTAATAGCGTAAAAAGAAAAACGACATCAGTTGTTTATCTTTGATGAAAAAATATTCAGCTACAAATGACAAATTATACATAAATCATAACGAACCCTTCATAAGGTATCATAACTACAGATAAGAGGAATTTTTTCTATGAAATTTATTTCTTACATTTCTGTATTTATGATACCTGTTTTAATTTTGTACATACTTGGATATGGACTGATCGCAAAAAGAAATATTTATAATGATTTTGTGGAAGGGGCAGAGGAAGGCTTAAAGATCGTATGGAGACTTGTTCCGACACTGATCGGGCTGATGACGGCGGTCGGAGTTCTGCGTGCGTCAGGTTTTCTTGAATTTCTGGGAGGCATACTTTCAAAGGCATCGGGGGCGCTTGATATCGCGCCGGAACTTTTTCCGTTGGGGTTGGTGAGACTTTTTTCTTCCGGTGCGGCGACAGGTCTGCTTCTGGATATTTTCAAACAGTTCGGAACGGATTCTCCGACAGGACTGATGGCCGCACTGATGTTGAGCGCAACAGAAAGTGTTTTTTACTGTATGAGCGTATATTTTGGTTCTGTAGGGGTACAAAAAACCCGATACACGCTGCCGGGGGCATTGCTTGCCTCACTTGCCGGAATGATGGCTGCTGTGTGTATCGGGCGGTTGTTTTAAATAAGCTCTTTGTTTTTCTCAAGCATCTCATGGATTACATTCTGTGTGTATACACCGAGATGTTTCTGATCTTCTCTGGAAAGCTCTTTTACGTAGATTGGTTTGCCGTATTCCAAAACGACATGAGTTGATTTGATTTTGGGCATATGTGCCTCAAAGATTTCTGCGGTGTTGTTCATAGCCATCGGAATGATCGCGCATCCGGATTTGCTGGCGATTTTGAAACTTCCTTCATGGAACGGAAGGAGCTCCAGCTCGTCTGCATTTGCATTTCGAGTACCTTCCGGGAAGATACAGATGGAGATGCCGGATTTTACTTTTTCGATTGCGGTCAGGATAGTCTTCAGTCCCTGTTTGATATCTTTTCGGTCAAGGAACAGACAGTGAAGATAACGCATCCAGTTGGAAAGAAGCGGGTAACGCTCCATTTCTTTCTTAGCGATGTAACCGGTGCGGATCGGGCAGCGGCTGTAGCTGAGCACAATGTCAAAATAGCTTCGATGGTTTCCGATGTAAAGCACAGGTGTATCTTTCGGAACATTTTCTTCACCGATGATCGTCACCTTCGTGCCGGCTTCCCACAAAATCAGTTTGAATACTCCCTGTATGAGGCGTAAAGAACTGATTTCTTTCGTGCGCGGTGAAAATTTGCCGATGATCCATTCGATGAACAGAATCGGAATGGAAAGAATCAGAAATCCGATGACTGTGATCGCAACAATGATAAGACGAATCATAATAAAGTCCTCTTTCTGTTAAATTGAAATAAAAACTAAGATAAAAGCATCCCGAAAAACGGGACTCTGGTACAAGTATAAGTGATTTTGGAAATACTTGCAATAAATCTTTTGTCCCCTGCATAGAATACATACTGAAGAAATGAGATGCCGGGAAATGGAAAGCTGTTTATGAAAAAAACTGCCGCATTTCTGTCGCTTTTGATGCTTTTACTTATGCTTGGCGGATGTAAACTGGTACGGATTGAAGAGGGTGAGAGAACTTCGCTTAAATATACGGTCGTGGATCATTCACAGATTCCTGAGCAAGCCGCAAAGCTGATTGAAGAAAAAAAGGAAAAAGAATTCCAGATGGCATACCAGAAGGGCGAAGACCTTTATCTGATAAAGGGATACGGAAGGCAGATGAGTGGAGGATACAGCATTCAGGTGACAGATCTGTCGGCATCTGTGAACGCTGTTTTTTTTGAAACAAAACTGATCGGCCCTACGGAGGAAGTGCAGGGCGGTGAACCTTCTTATCCATATATCGTTGTGAAAACAGAGTACCGGGATGTCCCGGTTCAGTTTCGGTGAGATTGGAGGACATAAAAGTGGAATTCAGGAAAGAGGATATTCAGGTACTTCGAACAAAGAGCAGGGCAACCAGTCAGGTAACGCTGGACATGGATTATAATGTACCGGATGTGAAACCGGACATTGGACGCATGATACAGGATAAAGGTGATGTGACGGTAGAAGAAGTGCGCCTGAATGACGGGCATGCTTTTGTTAAAGGGAAACTGCAGGCGGATGTTTTGTATGTGGGAGAGGAAGACGGGAGAGTTTACAGTCTTTCAGCATGCCTGCCTGTTGAGGAGACTCTGAATCTTGACGGAATCGTAAATGGTGATAAGCTCTGTCTGAAGTGGGAGATTGAAGATCTGAGTATCCATATCATTCATTCACGGAAGTTGAACATCCGTGCTGTGATCACGCTTTATGCTTCGGTGGATGAATTGACGGGAATCCGTCTGCCGGTAGTGGCGGATGATGAAAATATCTCTGTTAAGAAAAAACAGATGTGTCTTCTCAGTCTTGCAGTACATAAAAAAGATACCCTGCGGCTGAAAGAAGAAATTGAGCTGGTTTCAAACAAACCGGATATTGCGGAACTTCTGTGGTATACCATCGAAGTGCGTGGACTGGATCTGCGGCCGGAAGAACAAAAAGTAAAGGCAAAAGGAGAACTGTTTATTTTTGTTCTTTATACGGGCGGGGATGAAGGAAGTTCTCTGCAGTGGCTGGAACACACGATTCCGTTTAACGGGGAAGTGGAATGCACCGGCTGTACTTCGGAGATGATTCCAAATCTGGAAGCGTCAGTGATCAGCCAGTCTCTGGAAGTCAAACCGGATGCCGACGGAGAAGAGCGTAAACTGCAGGCAGATGTTGTTCTGGAACTGGATATGAAGCTTTACCGGGAGGAAGAGCATGATGTGATCATGGATGCGTACACTCCGTTTCGTCAGTATCAGCCAAAAGGCAGAACGGAAATGCTGGAAAGCCTGCTGATCCGGAATTTCTCACGATGCCGTCTGTCGGATCGTGTGACGATTCGTGAAACACAGGGGAAAATTCTGCAGATCTGCCACAGTCAGGGAGAAGTCAAAGTTGACAAAACCCAGATCGTCAGTGACGGGATTCAGGTGGACGGGATTCTGCGGCTGAAAGTCCTGTATATTGTAGGTAATGATGATATGCCGTTTTATTCTGCCGAGACTGTTATTCCATTCAGTCATACCGTGGAGGCGAAGGGAATCTCAAAGGACAGTGTCTATTATCTGCATACCGAACTGGAACAGTTGTCAACAACCATGGCAGACAGCAATGAGCTTGAGATCCGTGCAATGCTCGGTGTCAATGTGCTGGTGATACAGTGCAGTGAAGAATTTATTCTTGATAAGATGGAAGAACATCCACTTGATCAGGAAAAAA
>OIEC01001267.1_pt1 | contig 11342 bp, 10 predicted proteins | sample 1604801 | NCBI WGS metagenome assembly OIEC01 (sample SAMN01760940, study PRJEB22395) | human gut metagenome | reverse complement strand
ACCTCATGCACGGTTTGATGAGGGGCGGATGAAAATTTCATCCGCCTACTCTACCGGTGTACATTTTTTCATCGGCAAGATTGATGTAGTCATTGAGTGAGAAGACAGAATCATCTGCAACCACAAATCCGATGCTTGCCTCGATTGGGAATGCCATACGGCTGTTTCTGGAAAGCGTGGCGAGTGAATCCAGAAGATTTTGTTTAAGGTTTTGCAGCTGTGTCTGATCATAGTCCGGTATCACACATACAAATTCATCTCCGCCATAGCGCATGGAGACAGAATTGTCAGGGCAGTGCTGCCGGATGACAGATGCGATGCTGCTGATTGCAAGATTTCCCATATCATGTCCGAAAGTGTCGTTGATATATTTCAGATGATCGGCATCTATAAACAGGATTCCGGCAGAACGGGATTCACCCATGCATTTCTGAAATAATGGAAGAGCTAATTTTTCGTAAGCCATACGGTTATAAAGTCCGGTAAGCGAATCGTGAATATAGAGCTGTGACAGCTGCTTCGTCTTTTTTCTCAGAATCAGCTTTCCGTAGAGCGCCTCTATGGCAGTTACAAAAGTGCGCAGTGTCTCAAAAAGAAACTGATGCTCTGTCAGATAATCACAGTTTTCGAGAATCAGATAACCTATTTCACGTTCACGGAAATGCACAGCGGCAAAAAGGTAAATATGTGCAGTTTCTGAATTGTCCGCATCGGGAAGAAGCTCTCCTTTTGACAAATCTATCTGAACAGATTTGTCGGCAGATGTATGGGGATAAACGACAGCCATGCGGTCGGGGTAGCCGATACTTTTATAGATGTCATCCGGAACTTCGGGGAGACTGTCCACATTTTCGAGCATAAAGATATCCGGATTCATGAGCAGATACAGGCTTCCGCATTCATGTCTGGTGAGCCAGGTATGCAGATGGTCTGCCAGTTCAGTGAAACTGTTGCAGTCAAGAAGAAAACGATCCAGTTCCATCATCCAGTTGAGCATATTTCCCTGACGGACTTCCGCCATGATCTGACTGGAAACATATTTTCCGGGATCAGCAGGAAAGAGGGAGGTGCACCCACTGCTTTCGCGGTATATACAACGGGTAGGCGAAAACACCTGTGAAGATTTAGCGGTGCCATTCCAGACATCAGCAAGAAGCCCCAGTGCATTATACATAATATGCGCTTTGGAAAATTCAACAGTCGTGATAGGCGGATAAAAGTTTATGGCCCTTGTGGCATTGTCGAATCCGGTTACAAGAAAGTTGTCCGGAACAGAAAATCCTGCTTCCTGTGCTGCAAGACAGACGCCGGCAGCAATGTTATCGTTGGCACACACAAAAGCATCAGGAAGAAGCTCTTTGTCCTGAAATGCAGCAAAAGCTCTGAGGCCTGTCTCGACTTCATAATTATGTTCATATATGCGGTTCGGATCGAAAGGGATGCCATGTTTGTTGAGTGTATCCCTGTAGGCAAGAAAACGTTGCTGATTTTCATAATTTCCGATGATTCCGCCGACATAATTGAGCTTTGTGCAGCCATGTTCAGCGATCAGATGTTCCACCAGAGAGCAGGTTGCATGGTAGTCGTCAATTCCGGAGAAGTAAAGATCCGGTACTTTATCCAGAAGAGAAATGACAGGAACCGAGGCTCTTCGGGCGTGGATTATGATTTCTTCCTTAAGTTCATGATCGGAAATAAGAGCAAGATCCAGAAGAATTCCATCGAAGTCTGACAGGCGGGGAAGTCGAAAAATGTTATATTCTCCGATATTATAGCTTTGATCCTGACTGAAATTTCCAAAACAGTGAAAAATATATAAATCTATATCAGAATGATGGTCAGAGATATAGCGGCGATATCCATGAAGCCATTCATGAGTAAGATATCGGGCCTGGCCATTTGTGATAAATGCGATTTTTTTCATGCTAATACTCCCGCAGAATGATAATTGTATTTATTATACCAAAATTTGACGAAAAAAACCAGATTTTTGTGCAATTATATACAAAAAAGAGCGGCCTGTGAAAGCCGCCGGATTTTGTTTTATTTTGGCTCTTTGCCGGCGGCGAAGACCATCATCATTTCATTGGTAAGGCTGCTGTCGTTATCCTGACCGATGATTTTGTCGCGGTCAAACCATTGTGCTACGGAAAGTTCTTCGTGATCTACGGTCAGCGTGTCATCGCCGTCTACATCGCAGAAAAATCCAAAGAGCAGAGTGCCGGAGAAGGACCATGGCTGACTTTTATAGTAACGGAGATTTTTGACTTTCAGACCGACTTCTTCCATAACTTCCCTGTGAACGGTTTGTTCGATTGTTTCGCCGATTTCTGCGAAGCCGGCGATCAGAGCGTATTGTTTGAAGCTTCTGCCTTCATATTTGGAACAGATGATCTTGTCGCCGTTGGTGATACCGACGATCACAGCCGGCATCAGAACCGGATATTCCTGGCGTCCACAGGAAGGACAGTACATCATACGTTCCCCCTTGTCATGTATCATCGGCTGACCACAGCATCCACAGAAACGGCGGTTACGATACCAGAACCAGAGCTGATATCCGGTGATCACTGCGAAAGAGATATACTGTGGCTGTACATAACGGAGTTCACGGTTTTCATAAAAACCATAGCCTGGCAGCAGAGCAGTGTCCAGATCCGGAATCAGGTAAAAACGTTCCTCGTCAATAGAGAAAAGATAAATATAATTTTCATATAGATCGGCTACTTTGTCTTCCAGCTCGCGAAAGCGTGGAAGTGTGATAACATCGGAACTGTCCTCTTTGCGGAAAAAACTCTTTCCATTTTCGTAGGCAAGAATGATACTGTTTTCATCCGGTGCGACCGGTTTATATTCATTGTGATAAGTGTGCGGGGCAATATCCTGAATCATAAAAAATCCTCCTTTGGTTGCCTGGCCTGTATCTGTCGGAACACAGGACGGAAAATATAATTCAGTATAGGACATATGCAGAAAAAAAGCAATGCTGCTGTGAACGGAGTGAACAGTAACAAATCTGGTGTATTGACTCGACAAAATTACCAATGTGAAAGGCAGAAAAACAATAGCAGAACAGAGCGTTTTCCTGAATACATAAAATGATAAAAATTTGACAAAATGTTATGCGGGTTATTGACAGCAAACTGGCATCGTGTTATTATGATGTCAGTATAATTCCATATTGAACATATGAAGTGCAGATTGTTGTCCGCGTAGCAATCTGAAGAGGGAATCAGGTGCAAGTCCTGAGCGATCCGGTCACTGTAACAGAGGAGCGACCTTTCATTATCCCATTGTACATAGTATGAGAAGGGGAAAGGAAGTGATGATCCTGAAGTCAGGAAACCTGCTTTGTATGGCGAGGTTAAACTTCCGTGTAAAGTGTAACAACCAACTTAGGGTATCCGCAACCCAAAGCGTTGTCTGCTGATTGGAAGCAGGCATTTTTTTATGGAATTCGCCTGTTCGTATGAATTATACCTATGCGTTTGTGGTTTTGCCACCACAGACCAGAACCCTTTAGGGGTATGATTAAATGGCAGGCGGTACTACTCCGGATGCATTCGTTCCCTCCGCATATTATGAACGGATTCATTGTCTACCCCGGAGCAGTATCGCAAATCCTCTAAAATAAGTTTCGAAGATGACCAGTTCGGCAGTGCCGTGACTGGATTTTTTTATATAACGAGGTGAAAGTAAATGGAAAAACCATATTGGGAAGGGAAACACTATGCTTTTTTCAGCAATAAGGAATGTGAATATTTTCCGTGTCATGCAGGCGCAGATCCGGAGAACTTCAACTGTCTGTTCTGCTACTGTCCGCTGTATGCACTGGGTGATAAATGCGGCGGGAATTTTCGAATGACAGAAACAGGAATAAAAGACTGCACGAACTGCCAGTTGCCACATAAAGCCCGGAACTACGGTTACGTAACCGGGAAATATAGCGAGCTGGCGGAGCTGATGAAGAAAATGAGAGAAAACGAAACAGAGTAAGAAGAACGACGATAAAGTCATACTGCCTACTTGTAAAGGAATATGCGTTCTGTTTACTGAACACGCTGCGTTTCCGAATTTCATACATGCGCTTATCAGCGATTGCTCCGCATAACTCGCTGTCGCTCAGACAGATGCTCTGCAACCGCAGCTAGCATGTACGAAATTTACGGAAGCCTTGCTGAGTTTCGTAAATAGAACGCATATTCTTTCGAGATAGCAGTATACTTTATCTGTTTTTGGCGAGTTCTATTTCTTTACTAAACACGTAATGTATTTTCACGTCCAGCCCCTTTTCCCCACAACCGGGAAGGCCTCGCCGGCCAGCAGCCGAAGGCTGCGGTCCACCCACGGGGCGTGGTGGCATCACAAAGATGATACGTCGATCAGAACAGAGAATCCAAGGTCTATTTAACAAAATGCATGCCAATATACAGAAAAAGAAAGAGCGTCCTGAAAAGACGACTCAGCAAGGTTTTGCAGATTTTGATCACGCCAGCGATGGCTGCGTTGCACTGTTTGAGCACCGTAAGGTGCGAGTTTGCAAAAGCAGTCATCAATAAGCGCGTGAGAAAAATCCAAAACCGCTGCGTGTCGGCGATTCAGGACGCTCTTTAATTTTTTTATGTGGCCGATGTCTTTAACTAAACTGACCGTATTCCCTATCTCTCACTCAGTATCATCTTCAACCGGGGGATATCATTATTCAATATCATTTTTTCGGGGAACATCATCTCATGTACAAACTCCGCCCCATACGTAAACTCCCCGACATGCTCTGCCCCATGACTGTCACTCGACAGCACGATCGGAATCTCATACTTCATACAATACTTCAGGATCTCACGGTTATTTTCTTTCGTATCCCCACGATATCCGTCGGGCATCAGCGAAGCTTCGTTAATCTCAAAAATTACCCCATATTCCTTTGCACCGAAAGCCAGCGTTTCATAATCTACCGGAAAAGCAGGATTATCACAATGCCCAAGCACCTTTACACAGGGATGCCTCATTGCATTCAGATAAGCACTCGTATTTTCCTCGACAGTACCACTCTTATAATTCTGCGCATGCATACTTGCGATTGCATAATCCAGTTCACTGAGCAGTTCGTCATTCAGATCCAGATGCCCCTCCGTATCCAGAATATTTAATTCTGCTCCAAATAATAACTCGATTCCAAATCGCTTTTTCGGCGCGTAAGTAAGGCTCCTAAAATAAGAAGAAGTTCCTGCGGCAAGCGTTCCCGGACCGTGATCCGTGATGCCGAGCAGTTTCAGTCCTTTTTTAGAAGCGGCTTTTGCCATGTCTGAGATGGTACAGGACGTTCCGTGCCCGCTTGCGATCGAATGCGTATGTATATCAGAAAGATACATGAAAAATCCCCCTTTCAAGGAATTAATTTTTTATATAATTCGAACTGTCAATACAATATAAAATCTTCTAAAACCAGTATGGCAGTCTGTTCTTGAAAAGTCAACCCGAAAATCAGAGTTTAAACAAAAACCAACATAAAACCAATAAAAACCACAACAAAAACCGCATAAAAAACAAATAAATAATGTTGGATTTTGTTGACATATAAAAGCTTGTAAGGTATAATGATTCTATATGAATCGTGGCGTCCTAGCGCCTTCTGATACATATGAGATATGGCGTTTTTTGGACACCATGAGAAAGGAGAAGTGTGGAGATGTTTAATACCACAGACATTCCAAAATCATCCAGAATCCCGAAGCTGATCGAAGCACTTTATGCAAAGATGCCGGTGATCGAATCTGCCAGAGCAAAACTGATTACGGAATCCTATAAGGCTACCGAAGGGCAGCCGGTGATTACCAGACGCGCGGAAGCTTTTGCTCACATTCTCCGGAATATTCCGATTATCATTCGTGATAATGAGCTGATCGTAGGAAGCAGCACGATCGCACCGAGAGGATGCCAGACATTCCCGGAATTTTCTTACCAGTGGCTGGAGGATGAACTGGATACTGTTGCAACAAGAACAGCGGATCCGTTTTACATTGCTGAAGAGACCAAAGCAGAGCTGAGAGAAGTACATAAATACTGGAAGGGCAAAACCTCCAGCGAACTTGCTACATCCTATATGGCTCCTGAGGCAATCAAAGCAATTGAGCACAACATTTTTACGCCGGGTAACTATTTCTACAACGGTGTAGGGCATGTAACTGTTAAATATGAAGAAGTTCTTGCAATCGGTTATAAAGGCATCATTGATAAAGCCCGTGCAGAGCTGGAGAAATGTCAGGTTGGCGATGGCAATTATGCAAAGAAGAGCCATTTCCTTAATGCTGTGATCGTTTCCTGCCAGGCAGTTATCGAGTATGCAGAGCGTTATGCTGAACTGGCATCTCAGATGGCAGCAGAATGTACAGACCCGGTACGTAAACAGGAACTTTTACAGATCTCAGAGAACTGCAGCCGTGTTCCGGCAAACGGAGCGACCAACTTCTACGAGGCATGTCAGTCCTTCTGGTTCGTACAGCAGCTTCTGCAGGTTGAATCCAGCGGACATTCTATTTCACCGGGACGTTTTGATCAGTATATGTATCCTTATTACAAAGCAGACATTGATAAGGGTGTTATTACCAGAGAAGCAGCACAGGAACTCCTTGACTGTATCTGGGTCAAACTTAACGACCTTAACAAAGTACGTGATGCAGCATCAGCAGAGGGATTTGCAGGCTACAGCCTTTTCCAGAACCTGATCGTAGGCGGACAGGACAAATACGGAAACGACGTGACAAACGATCTTTCTGTTATGTGTATTCTTGCATCCATGCATGTACATCTGCCGATGCCGTCTCTTTCCATCCGAGTATGGAACGGTTCTCCGCATGAACTGCTGATCAAGGCAGCTGAGCTTACCAGAACCGGTATCGGACTTCCGGCATATTACAATGATGAAGTTATTATTCCGGCATTACAGAACAGAGGACTTACTCTGGAAGATGCGAGAGAATACAATATCATCGGATGTGTAGAACCACAGAAAGCGGGTAAGACAGACGGATGGCACGATGCAGCGTTCTTCAATATGTGCCGCCCGCTTGAACTCGTATTCTCCAATGGTATGGACAAGGGTGAACTAGTTGGTATTCAGACCGGTGATGTTACCAAAATGACAACATTCGAAGAATTCTTTGATGCATACAAGAAACAAATGGAATACTGCATTTCCCTGATGGTCAATGCCGACAATGCGATTGACGTGGCACATTCGGAGAGGGTACCGCTTCCATATGAATCCTGTATGGTAGATGATTGTCTCAGCAGAGGCCTTTCCGTACAGGAAGGCGGAGCTGTTTATAACTTTACCGGTCCGCAGGGATTCGGTATTGCGAATATGGCTGACTCTTTATATGCGATCCGTAAACTTGTATACGAAGATAAGAAAGTCTCCATGGAAGAGTACAAACAGGCTCTGGCATGGAACTATGACAAAGGTCTGGATCAGCAGTCCGTTTCTGATATGTCGGAAATGATTCTTAAGGGAATGCAGGACGCAGGCATGGCAGTAAATACGGACATTGCAAAGGCAGTTCTTCAGACTGTTATGAGACTGAAACCTACTGAAGATCAGCTTCGCAGATTTACAGAGATCCATCATATGATCGATGAAGTTCCGAAGTTTGGTAATGCAATCGACGATGTGGATTATTTTGCAAGAGATGTTGCTTATACATACAGCCGCCCGCTGCAGAAATACATGAATCCACGTGGCGGTCATTATCAGGCAGGACTTTACCCGGTATCTGCAAACGTACCGCTTGGCGGACAGACAGGAGCTACACCGGATGGACGTTATGCACATACACCGGTAGCTGATGGCGTTTCACCATCCGCAGGAAAGGATGTCAAGGGACCAACTGCAGCAGCAACTTCTGTTTCCCGACTGGATCACTTCATCGTATCCAACGGAACACTGTTTAACCAGAAGTTCCATCCGTCTGCACTTGCAGGCAGAGAAGGTCTGGAAAAATTTGTTGCACTGATCCGTACCTTCTTTGATCAGAAGGGTATGCATATGCAGTTCAACGTAGTTGACAGAGAGACATTACTTGATGCTCAGAAGCATCCGGAAAATTACGCACACCTGGTTGTACGCGTTGCCGGATACAGCGCATTGTTTACAACTCTGTCACGTTCCCTTCAGGACGATATCATCAGACGTACAGAACAGGGATTTTGATTACAAACTCAGATGTGCGGCAGGTAAAGAAAGAATCTGCGATGTGCTTGCACAAAAGCAGATGAATTCTTTATCTGACATAGGAATGGTTCCCTCAACCGAGATGAAGCAAAGCGTAATCGAGGCTGCACATCTGAAAAGAGGTAAACTATGAACTATTTAAAGACAAAAGGTCGTATTTTCGATATCCAGCGTTATTCTGTTCATGATGGTCCGGGAATCCGTACGATCGTTTTTCTGAAAGGCTGTGTACTTCGATGCCGCTGGTGCTGTAATCCGGAATCACAGGAATACAAAATCCAGACGATGAAAGTACTTGGTGAGGATAAAGTGATCGGCAGGGATGTGACTGTAGAAGAAATGATCAAGGTTGTTGAGGAGGACAGGCCATATTACTGGCGCTCCGGAGGAGGACTTACTCTTTCCGGAGGCGAGAGCCTCTGCCAGCCTGAATTTGCGAGGGATCTTCTCCGCGCAGCCAAGGAACATGGGCTCAATACTGCGCTCGAGAGTATGGCATGTGCTCCGTTTGAGACGATCGAGACGATTTTGCCGTATCTTGATCTTTATCTGATGGACATCAAACATACCAATCCGGCGAAACACAAGGAGTTTACCGGCAGACCGAATGATCTGATGATGGAAAATGCCCGCAAGGTTGCACTTTCGGGTAAATGCAAACTTATCATCCGCGTTCCGGTTATTCCGACGTTTAATGATACGATCGAGGAAATCCAGGGAATTGCACGTTTTGCCGATACCCTTCCGGGTGTGGAACAGCTTCACCTGCTTCCGTATCACCGCCTTGGACAGGATAAGTACATCGGTCTTGGCAGACCATATTTAATGGAAGGAATCCTGCCGCCGACGAAAGAACATATGGAGACATTGAAGAAAGCAGCAGAATCCGTAAGTTCTTTACACGTTCAGATTGGTGGATGATCGAAAAACAACAAAAACAACATTTTTTTCACAACAAAAACAACAAGAAACAACGATAAATTCTTGACAATCTCGTTTATAGGGAGTAAAATCTCCTTAGAAATAAAATAAAAACCTGCGGCTGTCTTTTACTGTTAATATAGTAGAAGGACAGAAGCAAAACCAAATTGCTTTAGGAGGAAAATAAGCATGGTAAACGAATTTGAAATCAAAAAACAGATCTGTGACATCGGAAGACGTATCTACAACCGTAACATGGTTGCAGCAAACGACGGTAACATCTCCGTAAAACTGAATGACAACGAATTCCTCTGCACACCAACAGGTGTATCCAAAGGATTTATGACACCGGAGTTCATCTGTAAAGTAGATGCTCAGGGTAACGTAATCCAGGCTAACCCGGGATTCAAACCATCTTCTGAGATCAAAATGCATATGAGAGTTTATCAGAAGAGACCAGACGTAGGATCTGTAGTACATGCTCATCCAATTTATGCTACATCCTTTGCTATCGCTGGTATCCCGCTTACACAGCCGATCATGCCGGAAGCAGTTATCGCTCTTGGATGTGTTCCGATCGCTGAGTACGGTACACCTTCCACAATGGAAATTCCGGATAACCTTGAAAAATATCTTCCATACTTCGATGCAGTTCTTCTTGAGAACCACGGAGCTCTTACATGGAGCACAGACCTGAACGCTGCATACATGAAGATGGAATCTGTAGAATTCTACGCACAGCTTCTGTATCAGAGCAAGCTGCTCGGCGGCCCGAAGGAATTCGATAAAGAAAACATCAAGAAACTGTATGAAATCCGTCGTAAATTTGGTATGCCAGGAAAACATCCTGCAAGCCTTTGCCAGAACAAAGACGGTGTTAACTGTCATAACTGCGGCGGTGCTTGCCACAATGAAGATTACAAACAGTTCCCGGGATATCAGTATGATTTCGTTGGTGGTGACTGTTCAAAAGAAGCAGCTCCGGCAGCTGGAAACGCTGATGCAGAACTGGTTGCAAACATCACAAAACAGGTTATGGCACAGCTTGGACTGAAATAATCTAAAAACCAGATAAGGTAGACATTAAAGGAGGACAATCTCATGCCAATCAGTGAGAGCATGGTACAGGATATTGTACAGGAAGTAATGGCAAAAATGCAGATTGCAGATGCTCCGACAGGAAAACATGGCGTTTTCAAAGAAATGAATGATGCGATCGAAGCTGCTAAAAAAGCAGAACTGATCGTTAAGAAAATGTCCATGGATCAGAGAGAAAAAATCATCACCTGCATCCGTAAAAAAATCAAAGAAAATGCAGAAGTTATGGCTCGTATGGGCGTTGATGAGACAGGAATGGGTAACGTAGGGGACAAGATCCTGAAACATCATCTGGTAGCAGACAAGACACCTGGTACTGAAGATATCACAACAACTGCATGGTCAGGAGACAGAGGACTGACTCTGATCGAGATGGGACCGTTTGGTGTAATCGGTGCGATCACACCATGCACCAACCCGAGTGAAACAGTACTCTGTAATACAATCGGTATGCTGGCAGGCGGAAATACAGTAGTATTTAACCCGCATCCGGCAGCAATCAAAACCTCTATTTTCGCAATCAATCTGGTAAACGAAGCTTCTCTTGAAGCAGGCGGCCCGGACAACATTGCCGTAACAGTAGAGAAACCTACTCTTGAAACAAGCAATATTATGATGAAACATAAAGATATTCCGCTGATCGCTGCAACAGGTGGCCCTGGTGTTGTTACAGCAGTTCTTTCCTCAGGTAAGAGAGGAATCGGAGCTGGCGCAGGTAACCCACCGGCAGTTGTTGATGAGACAGCAGATATCCGTAAAGCAGCTCAGGACATTGTAAATGGATGTACATTCGACAACAACCTTCCATGTATCGCAGAGAAGGAAGTTGTAGCTGTATCTTCTGTAGTAGATGAACTGATGCACTACATGCTGACAGAAAATGACTGTTACCTCGCTTCCAAAGAAGAGCAGGATAAACTGACAGAAGTTGTTCTGGCAGGCGGCAAACTGAACCGTAAATGTGTTGGACGTGACGCTAAGACACTTCTTTCCATGATCGGAGTAAACGCACCGGCAAATACCCGCTGCATCATCTTCGAAGGACCGAAGGAACATCCGCTGATCACAACAGAGCTTATGATGCCGATCCTTG
>OIEC01001259.1_pt1 | contig 11365 bp, 17 predicted proteins | sample 1604801 | NCBI WGS metagenome assembly OIEC01 (sample SAMN01760940, study PRJEB22395) | human gut metagenome | reverse complement strand
TGATGTTTTGTAATAGGCTCATATTATTTCCTTGTTTGATTGTATTCAGGTCGGGTGTCAGTTCCTGCTGGCCCCGGCCATCTTTTTTCAGGTAGTTAGAGATTTGCATTGAACGAGCCGGTTTTGCGGTAGCGCTTTCCGGTCGTTGTATCAGAGAGTTGTTCAATAATGGCGGTTGTAACCCGATTCAGGTCCACGTAAAGCACTCCGCCACACTTGACAATCGGGAGCAGTTTTTTACCGTCGGCGCTTTCTAACATGGCCCGGCTCGGTTCAGAACCTTTGGCAAATAGTCCGCATTGTGCAAACTTGGAGAGCCTTACCAGCCGGGACGGCAACGGGGGAGCAGTGATATTGATGTTGATTTGAGGTGCACCGGCAAATGTGGCATCGGCGTTTTTAGGCCATGATTGAGACAGGACATCAGCTAATCCTTTTGAAATGTCTCTGACCACTTGTTCAGGCAACCTATGGTCTTGGTTCATAATTACTTAATGTTAATGTAAATAAAATAAACAATCGTGAAGGCACCAACCAGCAGAGCGGAAAAGACAAGGTTCTGTACGATACCGGGCCGGGGCTTGAGAGCGTTTTCCGGAAAGTTCAACGGGCAACCGTAAAGAACCTCCATTTTCGAGGCACGGTCGCGGAGCATCCAGTATTGTTCGTTCGTCATTTTTTTCATTGTTGTTCAGGGTTGGGTTAAAGCTCGTGCCTGCCGAGCAGCTTCAATTCTTCGATCAGGGCTTCTTCCATTAGGCCGTAGATTTCTTTGATGATGCCCCTGCCTTTCGGCTTTGAACGGTTAATGGCTAAATTCTTCGTACCGGGGCGTTTGATATTGATAACTTAATGTAAAATTGCTATTGCTTGGTTATGGCTAAATTCGAATATAAATACTTGGCAGTAAACCACAATAAGGACGTATGGGAAAAGCATATAGAAGTTCTTAATAATCAAGGAAAAGATGAATGGGAACTTGTGTCGGCTATTTATCCTATTTCTGAAAAATTACACGGAGATCCATCCTTGGTGTTCTTATTCAAAAGAGAGATTCCTGAGCCTTCTCTAGAAGAGAGGTAAACTTATCTTTTTCTTCCTCTTTTAGTAATCCCCCCGGCTTACAGGCGAGGCTCAATCCTAAAAGCCTCCGGGCTCCGTAAATTCTCCCTGCGTATTTCGCCCGGAGAATTTTATCTTCAGGTTCATTGAAGCTGAAACATGGATTGGCGTCCTGTATGGTTTCGACTTTGAGCATTTTATCCAGCTCAATGAGCAGGTTGACTATCGTTTGGTCTTTGTTCATTTATCTGTCTTGTTTAGAGTTTTCTTGAGTTCCGGAAGACCGTACTGAACGGCAAGGCGAATTAGTGCTGAGAAGGGAATGGACGTATTACAGGAAAGGTTTCTTAATTCCTGATTGTCTGTCTCTAACAGTCGCATCTGTATTGGCTTTGATAGCTCGCTCATGCTTTTCATTGTATTGTTCATCATTACCGTGTCAACATGTTTTTGTATTGCTCAGCATTACCTTCCTGTATTTACTTGTAATGCAACCCATTACAGAGTATATTTTTTCAATGCGCCCAATCGATAAAAACAGCCCGTACACAATCCCCGTACAAATCCGCTTCACCGAGAAACAACTTTCCGAGATCGACGAAGTTGCCGAGCAATTTGAAATGAGCCGCTCGGAAATTATCCGTCTGTCCTGTTCGTCGGGTCTATTAGCCCTCAAAAAGCTCAAGCCGGAAGGTCTCAAGCAAGCCGTGGCTCGTCTGTTGACGGAAAAGTAGTTCATGCTGCCGGCTTCTTGGGGTTCTTCGGGCGGGGGAGATCGCGGGCCGTGGTCAGGTGAACACGGAATCCCCTGCGGAAAGATTCTCGTTCAATGATGCGGATAATAGCCTCCGAAGGCTTCAACCCTTCTTCCGCTTCGGCCAGCAGATGGCTCTTGCAGCCGTCCGGTAATTTGTCTAAGTCGATTTCTGTTTTCATGATCTCTCGTAGTTGATGAATTCTTTTTACGCATAAATCATGAACACGTCAACACGTATTTCATGATTTATGCGTGATATTTTCTAATCAATAGGTTGACTTTTCATGAAATGTGCGTAAAATCAACGTATGACGCCGACTAAAGAAGACGTAAAAAAATGGCTCAAAACTATAGGCAAAGATCGCTTTTGGCTGTCGGGAAAACTCAACACGCCTAAAAGAACCATAGACAACTGGCTTGCTCCCGGAGGGGCATTCCCTGCTTATGCAGTTCTTCAGCTCCAAAAACTAATGAACGGAGAAGCCGAATCCTCTCCCCGCATCGTCATCGACTTCACAGATGAAGAATGGGACATCATCTGTGAGGCCGCTAAAGCCCACAAAGAAACCTTCTTGGAATTCGTCAATACCGCCATTCAAAACGCCGCCAAAGAAAAAGAAGCTGCTCGTAAGAAATTTACCCCAGTAGAAACATTTACAGAACCGGTCTTGGAAGCCCAGGGACGAATCATCGGCAACATTGCCGCCGGCAACCTGGCGGATGGAGACACCATTCCGCAGGACATCCGGCTATACCGTGAACTGGAAAAAGGGGAATACCTGCTGCGCGTGAACGGCCACTCTATGGAACCTTCCATTCCGGACGGCTCCGTAGTCATCATGAAAAAATACACCATCCCCCCTATCCCCAAACCCGGAACCATTGTTCAATACCATGATGAACGCGGGGTGACGCTCAAAAAACTGGTCCGCAGGAAAAACCCGGAAACCGGTAAAATGGAATACACCCTCCATCCCATCAACCCTGCCTTCGGAGACATCGAACCGATGGACGGCGGAAAAATCTCTGCCCTATACGTAGAAACCCTGGACAGGTGGGAGAAGGCTTAGAAACACACCATTAAGCAGAGAGGCATACGTCTCGTTTACCTCCGCAACCCAAACCTTATCCGCAATGATATCCTAGCCATGTTTGAAAAAAATGGCAAATCAGACAACAGAAGAAGAAAAAACAACGTTCAAACAAGCTGATCCTACACAGTTGACCATTCATTTAATCCGTGATACTCTGAGCGTATTCAATATGCCATACAATAGCCCTGTATATGTGCATGCAACAATAAAACAGCCACTACACGATGCAACAGCAGCAACAAATGCAGACAGCAACACCCCAGACGATCAATTTGGATGAATTACATTTCGATCCGCAGAATCCGCGTTTGCCCGTTGAATTGCACTATGCTAACGATGAAACTGTTTTAAGGCATCTACTTCTCAAAGGGGATCTAGTGGAGTTAATGGCCTCTCTAGGTCAATTGGGCTATTCACCTGCGGAGCCTCTCCTGGTTATTCCCAGAACTGAAGGCGGATATGTGGTGATTGAAGGGAACCGGCGCTTGGCTGCGTTGAAACTTTTGGCTAATCCGGATATAGCTCCAGTAAGATCGGCGGCTGTCAAAAAGGCTGTGGCAGAAGCTGAAAAGAAGCCGAACAAGATTCCTGCGCTCGTATACCAACACAGGGGGGATATTCTCTGGTATTTGGGGTACAGGCATATTACTGGCACGAAGTCTTGGGGAGCCCAGCAAAAGGCCCAGTATATGAAGCAGCTAATGGATGATTATGTTTCACATGGCGGGTTGTCCCAAGAAGATGCTCTTAAAGCAGCCACACGGGCTGTGTCCACAAAATACGACTATGCCAAACGGATTATCCAAACACTACGCCTCTGCGAGCTTGCCAAGGACGAAGGGATTATCGATAAACTTAAACTGGATTCTAATGATATTGAATTTTCCGTTTTGGCTACGGGGCTTTCGTATGCCGGCATCGTGGATTATTTAAAGGAAAACCCTGCACAGGATTTGGATCATGGCAACGACTTCACTCTGCAGAACATTTCTCTTGAAAAGTTGCAAGACGTGATTGATTGGCTTTTTTCTCGAAGAAATGAATCAGGCACGAAACGCGTTTCTGATTCGCGTAAACTTGGCACATTTTCAAAAATCCTGCAAAATAAGGAAGCTTTGAGGCAATTTAGGGATGGAGCTTCTTTGGAGACCGCTTCTGTGCTAACCGATGAGCCTGATGAAATACTTTCTAAATCAATCAACTGTGCGTACGCAAACATCAAAACTGCCAATTCGGTTTATGTGGATGCTAAAGATTGTGATGAAGGAGATATAAAATTATTGGATTCCATTCGCATGTATGCCAGCACTATCCGTAATGGCATTCAGCAAAAGCTTGATCAACTGGACGATTAGGAGAAAAGCAAAAAAATGCTTAAAGATTCGCCATCCATAGGTTGCCAGTCGCAAAGGGCTTATCTCGTGGCTGATTATGCAGAACGATCCTGTCTAGCCAATGAAGATTTTGATGTGGATCTTGATAGCCTGTTTGCACGGCGAAATAATCACGATATTGAGAATGACATTGATGTTCCAAGTGAGGATGTTTCCGCTTGCGATGATGAAAGAGAAACGGAAGCAAGCGATATAGCGAACCTTCTTCGGAGCCGACAAGACAGACTCGGTGATTTATATCCTTTTAATATAACGGGAGACGAGCGAATCACATTTAAGCGAGATCCTTCAAAAACAGATATTTATGTTTTTTTTCTTCTCTGTAGCAGCTTTAATTATTTAACCAAATCGGATCAAGTTGCATTTGCCAATGAGTTTGAAAAGGTTTGCGTGGCAATTGTTCGGAAAATTTTCCCTCACTTTCAAACGGAAGGATTCGGAACTGCCTCAAGCAACAATATTTTGACAGAAAGCCATGTGTGGGACAGGTTCACATCCTTATGTGGTCGTCTAGGCACTAGTGTCAGGGGGGATGTTACGCCTAGAAGAACAAATTCTGGCGATTTTGGATTGGATATTGTTTCTTGGTTCCATGCCCATGAGCAGGAAAATGCTTCTCATATACCTTGCATTTTCGCTCAATGCGCCTGTACAAGCGATGAAGCACAGATGATTGCAAAACAAAGCGACTATCAAAAAGCCACCGGGAAAATCGACCGACTAGCCCCGCCTTTGCTGCTGCATTTCACTCCGCATTGCTATCGGGGAACGGATGGGCAGTGGCACGACCCTTCCCAAATCAGAACAGCTTTTTTTGACCGCTTGCGTCTTTTATTAACGATTCAATCATTGGAAATACATGAAAATGTTTTAGCTGAATTACTTCCAGCTATTCGAGCGAAAATTGATATGGCTTGTAGCGATCATAATTTTTTACAAGGCAAATAACAAGCTGTCCATCACTTGAAAAATTATCTATATTAGATAGCAAATATGTCTAATCTTTCAGTCCTTTCCTTGTTTTCCGGTTGTGGCGGCTTTGATATTGGCGCCTTGTCATGGGGCTGCCTCGATGTCATATGGGCCAATGATATAGACGCTGCCGCCGCCCAAGCCTACAAACATATGGTGCCGTGTGGTGAATTTCATCATGGGGATGTTCAAAAGGTTCAATCTTTTCCAAAAGCCGATATACTGATAGGCTGCTACCCTTGTACGGGATTCAGCATGGGTGCCAGACGAAGAGCGAAGGGCATGGAAGAAAGAGATCTCATGTCGATCAAAGGAAATTTTCTCTACCAGGAATTTTTGAGAGCTCTGGATCAGTCCAACCCCAAATACTTCTTTGTGGAAAACGTCACAGGCATGGTCTCTGCAAAAAATGGATGGTTCTTCGAACAACAGAAACAGGGATTTAATGACAAGGGCTATACTGTCTATGTAGGAGGCATGTTTGGACCTGATTTTGGATTGGCTCAGTCAAGAAACCGTATTTTCATTGCTGGCGTACGTAAGGATATTGCCGAGCACTTCACATACCCGGGCCCCTCCGTCACGCATGGAAAAGAAGGGTTGCCCCCATACCGAACCATGAAAGAGGTTATTGGCGGGATGCCACTGATACCTAAAGGGGAATATTTAGAGGAGTCCTTCCACGGCCATTATCTGACAAGACAGCGAAAGAGGGGATGGGGGCAACAGAGCTATACGATTGTGGCATCCGGATCACATGTGACCTTACATCCTGCTGGTTCTCCCATGAAGGAAATAGGCAAAGACAAATGGATTCTTCAAGGCGATTTTAACCGTCGCTTATCATGGAGAGAATGTGCTCGACTACAAGGATTCGATGATTCAAAATTTCCAGAGATGCCTTTAAAACATCTCTACAAAGTTATTGGAAACGCTGTTCCACCTGCTTTTGGAAGGGCTCTTGTCAAACCAGTTTTAGAATTTGAAGGCCTTTTAAAAAATAAATACTGAATTTATTCAAAAATTCGTTGAGTTAATGTGCTCGGATTCTCCAAAAAAGAAGAAATTTCGCATTCCCATATAATAACAACTTTCCACCCTTTTTCTTTTAGAAACAGAACATTTCTCTCATCTCGGCATATATTCCTTTCCAATTTTAATCTCCAATACTCAGTATTGCTTTTAGGCTGGTGGGCTTGTTTGCAACCGGGATGTTGATGCCAAAAACAGCCATGAACAAAAATAACTGTTTTGTACTTTGGCAGTACGATATCGGGGTTTCCAGGAAGATCCCGACGATGAATCCTAAACCGAAAACCAGAACGATGGAGAAGCGATCTAATTAATAGTTCCGGCTTAGTATTCTTGCCACGGATATGCGACATAATCTCGCTTCTTTTTTTCGGATCTACCGTATCCATAATTATTTTTTCCACTATCTCATAGGACAGGCGTAGAAGGCCATTAAAAAATCAGATGGAACCTGGGAATATTAACAGCCCCTGACTCCATTCAGGAGTTGCCTCTATCGGGGCAGCTCCTTTTTATTGAACAAAACATCCCCTTCTTTAATAACAATTCCAGTACGCATTTTTACATAATGATACTGAAACAATGATTTAAGAGTTGTTTTTTCTGAGAAGAGAGGCTATTATTTGGCCTCTTTACGTTAGAATGCTTCGCCCTTTGGCCTCCGGGCCAGGGGGCTTTTTCATTCGGCATCACGCATCAAAGCATTCTCCTTACAGCACGGATTTTTAATCCGCTGGAGATGGATAAAAATCACGATCCATTGAATATCAATCCTCTCAATTCCGGATCCATAATCTTTGGCCATGATATTCCTTCCGAATGGAATGGCCCGATTTTTTTCTAACAACCTGTGAAACAATGTTAGATTTGACAGGCGGATTAAAAATCCGCATCTTCTCAATATTCTCAAATAATCTCTTTTATGAAGAAGACTGTAGTTTTGACTCTTGCGTTATGGGGAATTTCTTTCTCACAGGCTTCCCAGCTCCTTGCTTCCTGGGATGCATTTACGGAGAACGGCGCTTCCACCACAGGCGGGCTCTCCGTGGAGCTTGACAAATTCGGCGCCGACCCTTCCATTGAGAACGGAGCCCTGGTTCTGTCCGATTCTTCCCAACGGGCATGGATCAATATTTCTTCCCTGGATATTTCCCTGTCCCGGGCTTCCTATTCCCTGGTGATGGACGTTTCCGACCTCCATCTTGGCAACGGTCCCGTTTTTTCCCTGAGCGCGGGCGCCTACAATTCGCAAACGACGGCTTTCGGTTTTTCCACCACTACCAATACGTGGGCTTTTTCCAATAATGGGAATAATATGAATGTTTCCGGGGAGGGCGGCTCCGTTTCGGACAGTTATTCCGGCAGGCTTACCGTCAATTTTCTGGAGGAGAACGGTTCCACTTACGTGGAGGCGTTCCTGGGAGATACGGCCCTGGTCAACAAAACGGAGATCCATTATGAAAAGTCAGTTCTTTACCTGAACGGGCTGACCCTGGGGGGCTGGGCCAGCACGGCAGGCAATGGCTGTTCCATGACTGTTCATTCCCTTTCCATCAGCCAGATTCCGGAACCGGCAACAGCCTCTCTGGCGTTCCTGGGACTGGGGAGCCTGCTTGCAAGGCGGCGCAGATAGCGGTTCCTGCTTGTCTTGTGATTTTCTCTACCTCCCCCTCCCTTCGGCTGAAGGCAGGGGGATTATTTTCTTTTGATATACGTCTTATTCCCGTTCTTGTTAATGTAATACCTTCCTCCACGCGGTCCCGTGTAAATAATGCGCCCTTTGGAATCGGTACTCGTGCTTGGAGAAAACACATGATGATAAATAGAATTATGCCTGGGACTCGAATATGATCTTCGAGAAGAAGAAGATGTCTTTACTGGCCCAGGAAAAGGATCATAAGTCAGTTCAGACTTCCTGACTTTCACTTTGGGCATTTTCCAACACAGACTGCAATAATCTGCCGTTCCAAGATTATTAAATGCTCCCATCCCCACACCATAATACCGACATCCGGGAAGGTGCGTTTTTCCCGTTGAGCTGATCCAATAAGTAACTATCTTTTTATTATCCTGGGAAGGCTCCTTACCCCTCTCTCCTTTTCTCCATTCCCAAGGGGGAATCGCATTCTCCTCTGCCCATAATCCTTTCTGCTCCTTCTTCGCTGAAGCTTCAAACCTCTCAAGCTCCCGGCTATCGAAATATTTTTTGTCGTACCATGCCCACCCCTCTTTGACCATTTCATAATTCACGAACGTGCCCCCATACAATACCAGCCCCAAAATAATTCCGTTCTTGTCACGCCCCGAATATTGAACCGTGACCATTTCACCCCATATCAACTTCTCCAAAAAATATTTAGCCCCACTGTAGCCATACTGCCCTTTTTCAGGAGCATCAACTCCCTTCAAACGAACTCTGTAAGCTTGTTTTTGTTCTGGCGTCTTCTCCAAAACAGTAATTGTATCGCCATTAATCACATTGATGACAAAGCCCCTAAAGCTTTCACCATAAGAAATGCAAATGCTGGCCAAAAAGAAAAACAGCAACCTCACGGAAAAGGCGATACCACGGCCCCCTCTAACAAACAACGATAAACTACAGGTAAAAAATGTAAATAAATGTTGGAAATAATCCTTTCACAATGCTTTTGAAAGAGTTAAGCAAATTATTTACAACTCTCTTTATTTCATGGTATTATGAATTTGTATGAAACTATTCTCTCTCATTTTAGCTGTTATTTCCCTCACTTCATTCTCGGAAGCGCACCCTGGCGGCTTGGACGCCAACGGCGGTCACTACAACCGCAAAACAGGGGAATACCACTACCACCGGAAACCGGCAGCCAAACCGGCAGCCAAACCGGCAGCGGAAGAAAAAGCGTACTGGATCAGCTCAACGGGCAAAACCCATAACAAAAACTGCCGGTACTACCGGGCTTGCAAAGGGCGAGCCAGCGATACGCCCAGCGGCGTAAATTGTAAGATTTGTGGAGGTTCGAAGAATTAAGTATCCTTTAATAATCTAAAATGAGCACGATTAAAAAACAATTGTTTATTTGGCGCCTTATTATTGTCCCCATTGTAATTGGAGGTGTATGTGGATATTTTTTTCCTTCAGGTATCATCCTTGAAAACAATCCATCATTACGTTTTCCTTTGATTTTTGGTATATCATTTTCTCTAATTATATACATATTTTTTTCAGATAAATCGGAGACTGATTCGAAAAAAATAAAGGATATACTATCTCAAATTGGATCACAAGATTCTACATCATCACTACTAGAAAATTTTGATGAAATGCAAACCAATCTAAATAGAGTACAGCAATCTATTCAAAAACTGTTAAACGACTTAAAAATACAGAAAATTTTATTTGAAAAAGAAAAGGAAAGAGCAAATCTATGCAAGCAATTTGAAGACATGAATTCTGATAAATTATCTGCGTTCAAAAAAACATTCCAATCAGTCTTGGATACTGAAAATAGAAAGATTAAAATATCTACTGTAAAATGGAACGCTATATTTTGCATAATGGGAGTTATTCTAGGAAAAATATTATAATATCTTCCTCATAATGGAAAATACTTAATTAATACTTCCGGAGTTATCTTTCAGGCATGAGCTTCCAAAAACGGGCGGCCTTTTCTTTGGTGAGCCCTGTCATGTTGGTGTACCTATTCCGCAGTAATTCGGCTGAACGGTGTCCCATTTCCATTTGAAGCTTTCCAAAATCTGCGTAGGTTTTCGCGTGATAGGAGGCGAACGTGTGTCGCAATACGTCTTTGGGCCAGGGCTTTTTCTTCCCCCACCCTGCCCGCTTTCTGACTGCTTCCCACCGGGAGCGCCAATATTCCGGAATAATAGCCCCCTTGCGTTCCTTCTCCGGAACCAGGGACAACCATGCCAGCAAAGCCTCGCAGATCGTCACATGCCTTGCTCCCCCTGTTTTGGAAGCTGCAGCCCTGACAGTAATAACGCCATCCTCGAAAGATACGTCTTCCCACGTTAACCGCATCAATTCTTCTGGGCGAATGCCGGCAAAAACGAGTATCGCCACGGCAGGTTGAACGGATGTCAAATCCAACTGGGAAGAATCATCCGGCAAAGGCGGTCGGCAAGCGAGCAGCAATCGTTCTACTTCTTCAGGCGTCAATGCCCTGATTTCCCGCTCCTGCGTCTTTAACGCATCAAGCATGCGGGTCGGATTGGAAAGAGCCCATCCACGCTTCATAGCGAGCGTCCAGACGCCGGAAAAGACTACTCTCGCTTTATCCTGCTGAATCGGTGAATCAAAAGCCCTGCCAAACGCCGCACGACATTCCTCTCCTGTGATGCCTCCAATGGGGCGCACACAAAAATCGGGACATCGTTTCTCCATGCGACGAATCATATACCGAATTTGTTGCAAGGTACGCTCACGCCGCCTTGTGATTTTTTCCTTCACACGAACCATTTCCCAAGCGGCTTCACTCCAGGAAGGAGACTTCTTTTCATGCCGTATCTGTGCGGCTCCCAATTTGAAAGCATGCTCTATTTCGGCTATATCTCCTATCCCGGCTTCCTGCATTCTTTTCACGAGTCGGCAAGCATCCACCAACCCTATTCCAGAGCCCTCCAAAATATCCAGCGCAGATAAAGCTTCTACCGCCTGAGCTTGGGTTAATTCAACAATCCCGGCATCCACAGCCACTTTTCCAAGCTTGATTTCCCCGGCCGCCGCCAATGCTTTTTTATAGGAGGGATAAAACCGCTGTTCCCTCTTTCCGGATTCCGAAAAGGAGGCGGGAATTGAGAGGCGCCAGCAGGCTTTCCCCATCTTTTCACGGGAAACATCTTTTACAGGCGTCAAAGGAGCCGCTTTCTTTTTCCGTTTCTCTTCCATCCCGGGTAACTACTGGGTAACTATTTTTGACCGGAGATACAAGCAAAAAGGGGTAAATTCAGCATATTTGAAAACAAAAAAGGCCCGCCAAAAGCGAGCCTTTAATTTACATAATTCATTGTTATTTAAAGAAGTACCCCCGACCGGACTCGAACCGGTACGTCCTTGC
>OIEC01001257.1_pt1 | contig 11367 bp, 9 predicted proteins | sample 1604801 | NCBI WGS metagenome assembly OIEC01 (sample SAMN01760940, study PRJEB22395) | human gut metagenome | reverse complement strand
TACTTTATTCAAAAAATATCATTTTAAGGCTTGACTTTTAATAGTTAGTCTTCCTAATTCACCATTTCTAATATATCAGCATTTTTTGAAGAAATTCACAAATCACTCCAAAAAGTGATATCAATGCACTTATCAGAATGTTGAAAGCAAAACTTTCTAAAAATACTCTATAATAAACTCAATTACTCTCTTAAACTTTCCTTGAATAATCATTCCAATAATTCCTACTATAACAATAATTATTCCTATATAAAACATAACATATGAATCAATAAACCATGTTGTTATTTCCATTATTGCACATCCTATGACAAAAATCATTACTGACAAATTAGAAACTATTTTTTTCATTTATCCTCCTTATTTTGTCCGATAATTTTCATTAGAAAATAATCTCTATTTTTCTTTCTTAATCATAATTATCTTCATATCTCTTATAGTTATTTGTGGCAAATCTGGCCAACCATGTATCAGGCGGAAGTGTCCATAAAATCACCAAAATCCACACTATGATACCGATAGCCCTGTAAATACCACAAAGCTCCGTGCATGGTGCAATATCCAAACACGCAAATACAGAAAAAACACCACAAATAATAAATGCAATACCAAAATACACTAGCCAAAAATTATTTTCCCAGCGATTCTCAAAGAAAAACCCTTTTATTTTTCTCCGCTGTAATATAAGCAATACCACACCGGCTATAGTCATCGCTATATTAGCCGCTTGATAAACATATATTCCCAATATAAATGCAAGTAGTATCGCAGAAATAAAGACTCCGCATATTCTTGCTCCGGCTATGCCATCACTTGACACTTCATCTTTGATATTACTCATAGCACCTTTAATCTGTATTATAAAAAATACCAAATAAAACATAAGACCTGCTATCACAAGTCCAAGCCATTTGGGCAAGCCGAAAACTGCTTCTCCGATAAAGCAGCCTATTGCCAAAACACATAATTGTATGAATAAAATTTTTAAATTCTTCTTCATATTTCCCCTTATTTTGTCACTCCTGTTTGCAACCGTTCCTGACTCTTCAACTGTTGTTAATTTCTTTATATCCTATAATCCATATATCTTCAACCATAAATACATGAATGACACGAATGGTACTCAACAAATTTAGCAGGCTTATTTCTAAGATAAAAATAACATGACAAATACCATATTTCCCCGTGAACATTGCACTTAACTACTCAATACCTATTTTTATCATATTGTATTATACCTCTTGAAATTATCTATAGCTCAATTATAGACAAACTCACAGTATTTTTCAAACAAATAAATTATAACCATAAATGCTCTAAATTTTTAGATGATTTGAATATGTCTTAAATCCGCGATATCACAAGCCTTCCATCCTGCACATCAACCCTGACCTTATTAGACTCTATCCCCGCTGCCTCAAGCATCTCATCAGTGAGTTTTATCCTGTGTGCCTTATCCAATACCGTATATTCCATTGCAGGGTGTTTCTTCAATTTCTCCGTACTTACCTTTCCGTCAGATATAAGCACTGTGCGGTCTACACGGCCTGCAAGTGCCATATCGTGTGTGACTATGATGATGGTTATACCAAGCTCTTTGTTCAGCTTATGAAACAGCTCATAGATTGTATCAGCAGTCCTTGTATCCACGGCTCCGGTGGGCTCATCCGCAAGCAGTATGTCCGGCTTATTTGCCAGTGCCACCGCTATCGCTGCGCGCTGCTGCTCTCCTCCCGATAGCTGAGCCGGAAGCTTATCCTTATGCTCCTGTAATCCCACTGCATTTAACAGTTTAAGGGCATAGCTTTTATTATCATCCTTGCGTTTTTTTATAATTTCTCCATGTTTTAAATTATCGGTATTTCCAGTATTTTCAAACATCATCACTGCCTCGACATTCTGCAGCACAGTCAGGTATGGGAACAGATTTTTGGCACTTTTCTGCCACACAAAGCCCACCTTGTCCCTGCGGTATCTTACCATTTCAGCTTCTGAATATGTGGAAATGTCTTTTCCGTCAATAGTGAGCACTCCCGCCGTTGGAGTTTCCAGTCCTCCTATCATATTTAAAAGGGTGGATTTTCCGCTGCCGGATTTTCCTATTACCGCAAGCATCTCACCTGTTTCCACCGTCAGGTCAAGCCCCTCCAGTGCCATCACCTTTTTATCGTCGGTCTCATATATTTTTACCAGTCCATCGCAGTTTATCATCTGGGTTTCCCCCCTTTTAATTTAAATTACTATGCCGTCACTAAGCTCAAACACTTCATCCCCCAGCTCCATCAGGTTCGGATCATGCGTGGTCATAACTATTGTGATGTCCTCATCGTCTATCAACTCACGGAACAATCGCATGACTTCAAATCCAGCAGCGGTATCGAGTGCTCCTGTCGGCTCATCCGCAAAGACCACCTTCGGGCGATGAACCACAGCGCGCGCTATCGCAACTCTCTGCTGCTCACCTCCTGATAACTGATCCGGCATATGATCCATGCGCTTTGAGAGTCCGACACGCTCCAGCAGCTCTGATACTCTGTCATGCATATTCTCATTTATCACATCGTTTTTTGCATCTCCAATGTCATTATCCATATCAGTCAAATTCTTCCGTATCTGACGTTTATTTTTCGCAAGTCTAAGGGCAAATTCCACATTCTCATATGCCGTCATCGTGGGAATTAGTGCTATAGACTGGAATACAAATCCCATCTCATACCGCCTTAGTATTTCCCGGTCTTTCTCGGTCATCTGCTCGAGGTTTTTATCCAGAAACTGCACACTTCCCTCTGTCGGCATATCAAGCGCACTAAGGATATTAAGAAGTGTGGTCTTTCCAGAGCCGGAACGCCCTTTTAAGATGGCAAGTGTTCCTTTTTTTATCTCCATGGATACTCCGTCAAGTGCGTGGACTGTTGCACCATCTCCCGCCTTGAAATATCTTTTTATATTTTGAGCAATTATCGCATTTTCCATATGTCACGACCTCTTTTTTTACATGCTAACTATCTTCTCCAAGCCTTAGTGCCTGTGCTATCTTCATACTCTTAAGCAGTCTGCTGATAACCACATAGCATACGGCTACAGCCACGAAAAGTACTCCTGCAAGCTCCAGCATATCAGATTGATAAATATATACATTTACTCCGATATTGTGTTTCTGCGGCAGATATATGATCGATATGAGCCTTACAAACATCGCTGTTGCAGTTATACCTATGCCTGCTCCCGCAAGAAGCGGCAGTAATGATAAAAATATCTGCTCGTTTAAAAGCATTGCTTTTACCTCTCTCATTTTCATTCCCATTGCGCGGTATATACCAAACTGCAGCTCCCTCTGTTTTAGTGTCATAACCCAATACAGCAAAAATCCTACTGAGCACACTATCAGTGAAAGTATAAAACTTAATGTAAACATACCGTTTGTGATCTGCACTGTGGCTGAGTTTTTATTCTCGTCTATAAGCTGCTGCGCGGATGTTAAATTTTTGTATATATCATCCACCGTTTTTCCTTTTGACAGGTTCATCCACACACTGTACGGTGTCATGCCGAACTTTTCCACAACCGTAGCATAATTTGCAACGATCAGGTATTTCTCCTGCTCGGTCACATTTCCTTCTACATCTGTCTCATAGGTGTAACGCTCGTAGCCCGGAAAACCTTTTACTATGGCACATACCTTTGCATTCTCGGATGCGTAGATCTGATCATCATCGACAGCCTCCGGTACATACCTTGAGTAATTTAAGCTGTCACCAACTTTAAGTCCCAGAGCTTTTGCCAGATTTGAGGAAATGATGACTCCGTCCGGCTCTTTTGCCAGCTCATTCAGGTAATTGAACCAGTGCGCGTCATTAATATCATCATTTTGGTCACTCTGCAATTTCGCAGTCTCACCGAATTCTTTTGTGTTTATCGCCATAAGATATGCATCCGAAACCGAACCACTGCCTGCGGAAATGTCTACCCTCTCGTCCTCAAGCACACGCGTGACACCGTCACAGATGCCCTCATTTTTGAGCGACTCGTATTTACCGAAATCAGGCTCGTCATACATCCAGTTTACAGAGCCATCTTTATTCTTCTGTATCCTGAGTCTGAAATCTTCGTTGTATATCGCATCACAGCCCACATTGTAGACGATCCGTTTTTCCATATTGCTGTTCATGGTGCGCGCCATATTCGCGTCAAAAATACCGCCAGCCACTGTCATGATAAGAAATACTGCCAGAAATCCCTGATTGTATCTGGTTCGTTTCAGCTGTAAAAATGATGCATACATTGCCGGAGAAAAATGCTTTTTAAAGAGCCTGTCCACAAGCAGAATAATAAGTCCGGTAAGTCTTACGCACAAAAGTGCCGCTGCAAATATAAAAAGCGAATTGTCCAGTATCATGACAGGATCTATGCTCCTGTTCTCAAGAACAGATATCGCAAGCGTACTCTTCTGCTTGTTGTAATTGTAAAGCAGATATGCTGACAGAGCCAAAAGTATAACGTCTATAAAGCATTTCTCCCAAAGAGGCTTTTTCTTTGATATTCGTTCCCTGCTGCTGCGCTCTGATATGGCATCCTTTGATTTTTTCCACACCGGAACTGTGATAAACAGCACCATGATAACTGCCGCTGCCACCGCATAGACAAGCATCTGCCATACAAATTTGTAAGTGCTTATATCCTTTGCCGTAAATCTTAAAAATCCGTCTGTAGATGCGGCAGCCCGGCACATTATATATCCGAGTACTATTCCGAGTACACAGCCCGCGATCGCTATTATTCCCGACTGCTGTAAGTACAAAATAAATACCTGTAATTTTGTCGCACCACGGCTTCTTAAAACAAGTATGTCATTTTCCTCGAGCGAAAGTATCTGTGCAGATATCATTCTTATAAATAAAATCAAAAGCACAAGACACGGCAGCTCCAATGCCCAAAGCATCAGCTTTATCGTCTTCTGCTGTGTAAAAAAGCCATCCAGCGTATCACGGATGTTGTCATTGTAGAGCTTGTCAGCATCCTTAAACTGTTCCATATAACCGTCATAAAGTGAGGCATTTTCCGTGTTGATCTGCCTGTAATCCAGCATGAGGAAATCACTGTAGCTGATATTGTCCTCGCTGTAATACTGCATCATTTCGTCAAAAACATCCTGCGAAACAAATATCACATCGCCCATATCCGAAAGCGTCTTGGCCCAATATGGATCGTTTATATCTTTTTCACGGCAGATCTGTGATATGACGAAAGAAATTTCCTTTTTCCCACTGCCATCAGGTACATGTAAATAGACTTTTTCACCTGCTACAAGTCCGTAGTGATCCATTGTCTTTTCGCTTATGCTGCACTCGAATGTGGCTGTGTCAGACTGAGACTTTACAACCTCAGCGTACTCCGAAAGTTCCGGCAGATATCCTATTGTAAAATAATTGTTAGGTCCTCCAAACTCTGTATCTGCGCGTCCGCCTGAGAGTGTGATAAGCTGCTGTGAGGAAACCTTGTTTATATCCACATATTCAGTCCACTTCTTTTCGTATCCTGACAGCTTATCAAGTACTGACTGCGAATCAGGATAATCTGCCACCGCATATGTTCCCTCGCGGCTCATCTGTGCAGGAAACTCATTCTGCTGTGTGGCATGATCCGTAAAAAGTCTGTCGAGTATCTGATTGCCCGCGCCCTTTTCAAACATAGGGTGGCACACAAAAAGTGCTATAAACAAAGCCACTCCCATAAGCAGACACAAATTTAACCATTTTCTGTTTTTTAATTTATTAATTACGAAGCCAAACATATTTCATCGCCCTCATCAATACCGTAAAGCACAAGTGTATTGCTGCCTGATGTATAATCGCTCAATATTACCGGCTGCTTTACCACGCTGTCCCCATCAATTTTCCACACATAGTAGGATATATCATCTTTGTCCATCGGATTGACCTGCTTGTGTATGATCGAAGTCGGCACCACTACCACCTTTTTAAAAGAAACATAAGAAAACTTTACAGCGGATGCCCTGGTCAGATCATCTGGTATTCCATTGTCAAGTTTTATATAAAATGCTGCATTTCCATATCCCGAATCTGTGATTCCGGTAATATGCACACCTTTATCATCCTGATTTATATATCCCTTTTGAGCTTCCCTGCCGTAACCGGCAAAACCGATACAGCTTCCGTAGATCGTTGTACCGTCCAGCTCAAGTGATACGCGCTCTCCCACATCTGCTATATTGTCCTTATATACTTTATAGCTATTGCTATCCTTTACCTGAACCAGCAGTACGTCCGTGGAATTTCCGGTTATCTGCAGGATATCTGAGCCTTCCTCCACATTATCTCCTGCCTTGACACTCACCTTTGAAACTTTTCCGTCATTTTTGGCATATACTGAAATATTTCCTTTGCCGTCATTTCCTGAACTTATGCTGTCATATGCTGACTGTAGCCTGGAAAGCTGATAGGTGTGGTCTGCACTGGCAAGTTTTTTCTGCAGATCAAGTAGCTGTAAGTTCAATTTCAACTGCTGCTCATCATATGCTGTATCCGGCTTTTCATCCTGCCGGTTATTTTCTTCTGCGCTGCTACCACCTTCAGATAAATCTTTTATCTGTTTATCGTAATCAGCAATCTTCTGCGCATAGGATTCATTCTCCGAGTCGATCGCATTTTTCGCCTCTGTTATGGCAGCTTTGCCCTCTCCGGTATCCACCACGTAAAGCAGCATCCCCTTTTCTACCGTATCGTCCTGCTTCACATTGACCGATACGATCTGCCCTTCATAATCACAGGTTTCGGTTATCGTCCCTGCGTCAGATCTGCTGTAGCGCACACCGTAGTTTGCTATATCAAAGTCAGACCTTGTTACCGTATATTTGCTATACTTTGTCGGAACCTGATCTGTAGAATTATAGTAAACCAGCTCCCCCTCTTTTAAGCCCTCTGTGACCTGTGTATAGTTTTCATCAGACTCACCTGTTGTTATGATGCGTTTCTCGCGGCCGCCCTCATCATTTTTCACATAGACATATCTAGTATCGCCATCCTTATAGATGGAATCTTTTCCCACGACAAGTGCCTGATTTGCTTTTGTCTTTTCAAAATATACCGGATACATCTGTCCTGCCGTAAGAAACGGCTTTTCCCTGCTTTCCACGCACACATCCGGATATCGGTTGTTTATCTTTGAAAGTACCAAAACCTCTGATGTATATTGAGACTCGGTGACATCATATTTTTCGCCATCGACTATCACATATTTCTTGTCATAATCACTGTATTTGTACTCATTTATGGCTGTATCTTTTATATCCAGCACAAGGTCATCCGTATCTGAGACAATGACTATATTCTCGTATGCCGCAGCAGACCTTCCATCTGTCAGCTTCTTAGTGTAAGTGACAAGACCGCTGTGGACTGCCTTAAGCGTTCCATCATCAACGATCTGCTGATATAAAGCCATCTGCTCATTGATCTTTTGCACGCGGTATTCGTGAAGCTGCTTATCGTACCGTTCATTTTCCTGTTCTGTGGCAATCTGCGTATTGTAATCCTCTTCTGTGCTCTCTTTTTTCTCAATCTGTTCTGTTGAAAATTCGTCCGTATCCGCAGCCTGACTCTCCCATAATTTGATCTGCGTATCCGAGATCTGAGCGGATATCTCATATGTCTCATTCTCATGCGCCAGCGCATCATTACATTGCTGCAACTGTTTTTTTGCCTCATCCACATCACAGACAGCAAGCACATCCCCTACATTTACTGTATCTCCCGGCTCCACATATATCTGTGAAATGTTTACGTTGGCACTGTAGTAATTGCAGTAATCCCTAGGAACTGCGGTAGCCATCAGCACCTGTATGGAGCCAATCGTACCGTATTCCACAGGTCTGTAGGCTTCATTTAACGCTACAGGTTCTTCAAGCTCTGGTATACTGCTTTCTGTCATTTTTCCACAGCCGCCTGCCACAAACGATACACATATTCCCAGTACTGCCAGTTTTTTTATTGATAAAAGGTTTCTGTTCTTCACTGCAAAACCACCTCATCCCCGCTTTTAAGTCCTTCTGTGATGATCCGGTAGTCTCCCACCTGATCTGCGACACTTATCCATACCGCCTGTCTGTATCCATTCTCATCCAGCGTGTATACAAAATACCTGCCATCCTTCTCATGTACTGCGTCCTTTTGCACATACACAGCATTTTCTATAGCAGGGCGCGTCACTTCCATGGAAAATATCTGTGCATCCGATACTGCCGACATGTCCGATACTGGTTCAAAAACAAGTTTTTTATCGTCCACCTCTTTTACCTTAAGTTCAAACTCTATATCAGATGCTGTTGCCGTGTATACATCACCTACATTAAAGTCATAACCTTCCGGTCTGTCAGCTTCGTAATTGCCGTTTCCGCTGATTTCTGTTATAAGATTGCTGCCCGATTCAAAAACTCCCGCCAAAAGCGAATTGTTCATTGCTGTGATCGTGCCATCCTCGGATGCCGTGATCTGATATCTCGACAGTTTTTCCTTAGCCTCATCAAGATAAAGCTGCGCAACCTCTGTATCCTTATCAAGCTGGGCAATATCGCTTGAATAATCCTGAGTATCATCGATTTTCATAATAGCCCTGTAGTGCTCTGCTAAAAGCTTATTCTGACTGATCTGCCAGCTGTAGTCCTCGATCTTTTTCTGTATCTCCCCGGATTTAAAAGCCACCAGTATATCGCCCTTTTTCACATGATCACCCACTGCCACATTTACCTTTTCGAGCGTAAGCTCCGTGTTTGTCGCACCATAGGAAAACCTGGTATAGCCCTGCGCGCTCAGACTGATGGTAGTCTGCGGTGTGAGTGAACCGCTCTGTACCGTAACTGTCTGGTATGATATTTTCTCGTAGGAAGCTCTGTCCGTCTGTGCAAGCTCCTTTTGTGCCGCCCCACATCCTGAAAATAAAATAGAGGTAATTGCAGCGGCAAGTGTCAAACGCCCTACATATTTTTTCTTTTTATTAATCATATATTTTCCACATCTTTTCCAAATAAATATGAACCTGATCTATTATCTAAAAATGTAACTCCATGTATAAACTTTTTGTATCATGTATTGCATTTTTTATTATATAATTTCCCTTAGTCTCCATGCACACTTCTCTCTGATTCAGAATATCTGCTCCGGCTCAATCACTGTTCCGTCTATTGCATTTACAAATACCGGACACGATTCGACCTCTCCTCTTTGCAGCAGCTCAAGGCTCCATGCCGGGATATAGCTGAATCTCTGTGAATCTGAGCTGTCCTTTACCCTGATATAGCCAAGTGTCAGATAACGATATTGTGTATCCGCTTCCACAATATATTTATCCGGGTGGCTTTCAAGCTCATTTCTTGCAATCTTATAAATATTTGACACCGGTAAGAGCTCCACCTTCTGCTGTTTTTTCACAATGCTTACCGGCTCTGCTATATCAAATCTATAGACACCATATTCATTTACATTGAAACTGCCTGTCTCATAACCAGGACAGTCCATAGGACAAAATTTGTTATAAGCTGAATAATCAAATACATTCAGTGATTTTGAATACACTACATCATCTGCGCCAAGCGAATATTCAAGCGCATAGCCCCATATGGCTCTATGCACATCCCCCTCCTTATATACATTATCCTCAGTCTTGTTATATCCCTCCCATTCACAGTCGCTTTCTCCTGTTTTAATCATTGACTCAATTCCTATTGCCTGCATGAAGTCACCTGCTTTCTTCTTTGCCTCATCAAACGAAATATTTGCCTCATTGACATCGCTTACCGGCAGGTCTCCATCAATAAAGTCACCGTTTAAATACCTCACCGTGTCATACTCTTTCAGTGATTTTGGTCCATAGTACTGCTTCACATAGCCATCATCAAATTTAGTACTCCTCTCATCCGGATCCCCATCTGAAACGCTTTTCACACATCTGTCAAGCGGATAGCTCTGGATGCCTGATAGCACACTGTTGTCATCATCTGGCCTTGAAAACTGAAGGTGAAACCAGGTATCACCTATTTTTCCGACAAAATCATCACAGGAATCATATTCTGTGGCCTCTGTCCACACATCAGCTGCCGTTTCAAGTGCTTTTGTGCACTCAGTTTTCATATCATCATGCCATTTCAAAATCTCCTCAGAGGCATCATCCGACAGACTGTTGTTGTCCCTGTCAAGAGTCTCAATAATCTCCTCAAGCTCCTTTTTTGTCATGTGCGCATAGTCGTAATAATAGACCTGTGAATCACCAAAATATGCCTTTATCACCTTTTCCTTGAACTCCTTGGTACAAGGTATGCGCTCTACCTCTGTGACTGACATGGTATCACATTCCGGCACTCTGATATCTGCCGTGATTTTCACCTTTTCATCAGTACCACCCATATTTACTGTAAGTTCATCATTAAAACTTGTATTGGTGTCAATATCCTTTACACTGCTTACCACATTTTGGGATTTTACCTCCGTGTCCACGCCATAATCTACCTTTTTGCCGGCACAGCCTGCGAGTGATATGAGGACAAGTGCCTCGATGAGTGTCATAATTGCTTTTTTCTTCTTTCCCATAATAGTTCTCCATAAATTTTAAAATACATCCTCAGAATTGATTATTGTGCCATCTATTGCATTTACAAGTATCACATTTTTCTTTTGTGAATCAACCAGCCGCGAAAATGACCATACAGGCACATAACTGTATTTTGCAGTTTCATTCTTATCTTTCAGCCTGAAATATGTAAGCTGCATATTGTTAAAGCTTGTGTTTCTCTCAAGCTCATATTTGTCGGCATTGTTTTTTAGCTGCTCCTTAATTATCTGCTCTATATTCTTTAAAGAAAGCATCTCCACACTGCCGGATATGCTTGTCACACTCACCGGATATTCTATAACCACATCAATTATTCCATTGTCTGTAACAGTTAGCTGAATACTGTCACCCAATGTAATGTCTTTCGCATCCTCGCGAAGCATAGAGTCACATTCTGATGAATCAAAACTATCCTTAAAAACCTGTCCATCAATGCCTGTTCCATACGAATACACATATCCCCACAATGTGTTCCTGCGGCTCTCCCAGTTTTCATCCCCATTATTAAATCCCAGCCAGTTACAATCGCACTCTCCACGCTCAACCTGATTTGACAGTCCAAGCTTTCCCATAAAGTCCTGCACAATTTTTTTTGACTCTGCCGCACTTCTTGTACATTCATTTCCATCAGCTCCGGCACTGTCTGTCAGATTATCCTCCTGAAATGTCTGCGAGACATTATCATAATTTTCCTCCTAGTATAATAATGGTGTAGTCAATCAAGACTACTTGGTTAATAAGTTTCTGTAA
>OIEC01001245.1_pt1 | contig 11449 bp, 10 predicted proteins | sample 1604801 | NCBI WGS metagenome assembly OIEC01 (sample SAMN01760940, study PRJEB22395) | human gut metagenome | reverse complement strand
GGATGCGGTGGCCACAAGAGTGATATCACAGGACCAAACGTAGGAAAAACCTGCCGTACACATTACAAAGGAACCTTCAACGACGGAACCCAGTTTGATTCTTCCTATGACCGCGGAGAACCGCTGGAATTTATCTGCGGTGCAGGACAGATGATCAAAGGCTTTGATGCTGCCGTTGCAAACATGGAAATCGGCGAGATCAAAGAAGTTCATCTGATGCCGGAAGAAGCTTACGGACAGACAAATCCGGATGCTATCTTTACACTTGAGATTGCACAGCTTCCTGGTTCAGAGAATCTGGAGGTCGGACAGCAGGTATATCTGTCCAACCAGTACGGACAGCCATTCACGGTTAAAGTAGCCGCAAAAGAAGAAACAACGATCACTTTTGATGCAAACCACGAAATGGCAGGCAAAGAACTGAACTTCACAATTGAACTTGTGGAAGTAAAATAAATATATAAAATAAAGCCTCCGCTTCAAAATCGTAAGATTTAAGCGGAGGCTTCTCTTATGTTATTTCAAACATTATTATACAATACTGCCATAAAATCCAAATTTTTTGTGATCACTGGCGCTGCATTTAGGAGAACCTTTCGTATTCCAACGCATACCCATCATATTTTTCCAGGTGTTCGATCCGGCAAGGAAAAATCCACTCTGGGCATCCACAATATACCACTTGCCATTAATGCGGATCTCATTCCACTGATGACTCGGATTAACAGCTTTGGAATTTGCATGTACATATTTGCACTTGACTCCGACTCCATCACAGAGCGCTTTCATGGCTCTGGCAAAACCTGAACACTGAGCTTCGTTGTAAACGAGGGCTCCCCATGCATTATTGGCATTATTGTACTGCAAGCCACGTCTCGCATAACTGCAGTTGCTTCTCAGATAAAGGAAAACTGCAAGAGCCTTATCATACTCGCTCATTCCCTTTCGGATATAATTGGTCTTGAAGCTCTGAACAACTCTTCGAACCTGCATAAGCTGGCTGGAATTCAGCGAAGGGCCATAGACACTGTTGGCCTTGTAATCTCCACGCACAGTAAGACGTTTCAGTGATACCTTACGAACAGAGCTAAAGCTGCTGTAAATCTTTTTCCCGGATACAACGCTGTATGAACGGATTTTATACTTGTAGGTTTTTCCTTCTTTTACTTTTTTATCTGTATAAGTGAGAGTAGATTTTTTGTTAATTGTCTTTATTCGTTTCCATTTTTTTCCAGTGTATTTGTATATCTGGTAACCTTTGGCTTTTGGAGTGCAGCACCAACAAAATTTAACATTTTTGTTGTTATAAGAATGGCATCTTGTCACTACCGGAGCGGATAATTTGACTGTTGCAGAAACAACATCTTCATCTACACTGCAAGAATGAGAAAAGCAGGTTATTTTGTCATTATCCCCTGATGTATACCAGTACTTTCCTCCATAAGAATCCGAATACCAGTAATTGGTTGAGATAAGCATCTGATCTAAAAGTACAAAGGTACTTCCCTGCGACGGGTCTCCGTCCGCACGATAAATCTGTACATAATCATACTGGCTTCCCTGAACATAGGATTCAATGTTGATTTCACTGCCGTTGGCATAGCAGCGGTTCAATTGTATCTTTTGTTCGAAGTCGGCCTTTACCGGTGATACTCCAACATCCTATGATCAGAAATGCTATTGCCAAAAATAGAAATATGCTCAGGATGGATGATACGGTAATAGGTTTCTTTTTCATACACGCTCTTCTCCTTTGCGTTAAATCTGATTATGCCTTTATTATACTCCTGGTTATCCTATATTGCATCTATAAAATCTCCCATATTTCTTCACCCGGTGCCGGAATATGCACTTCCAGATTGAACAGGGACTTAATATCGATTTTCTTAATTCTTACTTGTTTTCTGGTTTAATGATTTGGATCAGCTGCTTATCAAGCATGATCGTACGATTCCACGGATTCAGAATCACACCTTCGATTTCCGGAACAGTCATTGCTGCATCAAACAATTTCCCTATATCTGTCAAAAAAGTGGATTTTACCGATTCCGGGCCTTTCATCTCCTCATCAAAACTGGTAAACGCATACCACCAACACTTTCCATCTTCAGTCTGGACACTTTTTACTGCCATCTGAGTATTTCCGGGATTCATCTCCACAGCAACGATCACCTGTCCGTTTTCGTTCATTCTCCGGCGGATAACCGTAAGTACATGCGCCAGCATTTCCTGCGAAGTTTCTTTTTGTAATCCCAGAATTGCTTCTTCTATTTTTTCATTTCCTTTTAATGTCTCATCCTGTGATATTGCCATCTGAGTTCTCCTCTGAAAATATTTATTATTTATATTTTATGATACCATCACAAGAGTAAACGGGCAATATCGTTATGCACACTCTCTTGTCCTGACTTATACTTTTGTAATGCCTATCCCACAATTGCTATTATGAGCAACAACGGATTTTCTTGCCAGCTCCGCTAAAACATGCCATAATTATCTTGTTTTTTATCCCTACATTATAAAAAGGATCTGATCAAAATGAAAACATACGAAGAATTACTTTCAGATATTGAAGAAGATATGGAGCTCATGGGTGCTTCACACATTGTTTATTCTGCGGAAGAAAACGGTGTCATCACAGATTATGATTACCTTCCGTCAGATCTCTGTATGACTTCCACCACTTTAAAGGATCTTCAGGAAAAACTTCATGAGCAGATGCTCTATGACAAAGCTTCCGCATACACTGCCGGAGCAGACAAAAATGCGCCAAAACTGGCTGTTATTTTTCCCGGCATCGGATATACTGCTGACAAACCACTTCTTTATTACACAACCCGTCTTGCAAAAAAACACGGCTATCAGATTCAGACCGTGTCTTATGGCACGCTCCCTGAAAACATCAGGGGCGATTCTGCCAAAATGAAACAGGCATTTGAACTTGCCTCGGAACAGACAGAACAGCTTCTGCACGGCATTGACTGGAGTTCCTATGGCAGTATTCTTTTTATTTCCAAAAGCATTGGCACAGCCATATCTTCTGCCTATGCTTTCAGACACAATTTAAAGGTAAAAAGTATCCTGTTTACTCCACTGGCAGAAACTTTTTCATTTCCACTCCAGGGAAGTATTGCCTTTCACGGCACTGCTGATCCGTGGGCCGAAACAGATTCTGTTCAGGCACTCGCAGCACAAAAAGAAGTTCCTCTTTTCCTTACCAAAAATGCCAACCATTCTCTGGAAACCGGCGATGTGCAGACCGATCTTTCCATCCTGAAAACTACAATGGATCGTGTGGAACGCTTTATTATTAATCCATAAAACTGACTATACAGGATATTTTGTAATAAGATTATATGGTTTCGCAAACATTTGTTCTATTTTTTCTCTTGCATTTTCGAACAGATGTTTGTATAATACAAATATGACCACCTCAATTGTAAATGAAAACTACACCACACAGGAGAAACTACAGATTCTTGCAGACGCAGCAAAATATGATGTTGCATGTACTTCAAGCGGTTCCAGCCGCCGGGGAAAGAAAGGAGAGCTCGGCAATGCAGAAGCATGCGGCATCTGTCATAGTTTTGCTGCAGACGGAAGATGTATCTCCCTTCTCAAGATCCTGATGACAAATCATTGTGCCTATGATTGCAAATATTGTATCAACAGATCCGGCAATGATGTAAAGCGCGCCACTTTTACACCTCAGGAGATTTGTGAACTGACCGTTGAATTTTACAAAAGAAATTATATCGAAGGGCTGTTCCTGAGTTCCGGTGTCCTGCGCAATCCTACCTATACTATGGAAAAAATGTGCGAGACGCTGCTGCTTCTCCGCACGAAGTACCATTTTAATGGCTATATCCACGTAAAAACAATTCCCGGCGCATCAGATGAGCTGCTTGCCGCAGCCGGTTATCTGGCCGACCGTATCAGTGTAAATCTGGAACTTCCTACTGAGGATGCTCTGCGTTCACTGGCACCAAATAAAACCATGCAGAACATCTTAAATCCTATGGGGAAAGTACAGAGTACGATTGCATCTCACCGGATGGCGATCGGAAAGTCCACATACATGGAACGAAGCCGTGGAAATCAGTTTTTAAACCATAGTATCTTTTCGGATAATTCCAAGAATAAATTCAAAGAAAAACTTAATGCGCAAAATACAGATGCACGACTCCATGGCAGTTTTCACTCAGAAAAGAGTCTTCAAAAAACCTCTTCCTTTCCAGGTGAAAACAAATTCTGCAAACATGCTCTGACCTGGGAAAATGCCTGCCAGCTGGCTCCTCTCGACATGTCAGATCTGAGGCGCAGCTTCGCGCCGGCAGGGCAAAGCACCCAGATGATCATCGGCGCTACCGGAGAGAGTGACTATACCCTGCTGCAAACGACACAGGCATTATATCAGGGATTCGATCTGAAACGAGTTTTTTACTCCGCTTATATTCCACTAAATGACGATACCAACCTGCCTCAGCCCGGAACACCTCCACCACTTCTGCGTGAGCATCGCCTGTATCAGGCAGACTGGCTTCTTCGTTTCTATGGTTTTCAGGCAACGGAACTGTTATCTGAGTCTCAGCCAAACTTTAATGAACTGCTGGATCCAAAGTGTGACTGGGCGTTGCGCCATCTGGAACATTTTCCAGTAGAAGTAGAAACGGCCTCTTATGCCACCTTACTTCGTGTTCCCGGTATCGGTCCCAAATCAGCCAGCCGCATCACCTATGCCCGGAAATACGGACGCTTAACCTTCGAAAGTCTGAAAAAAATGGGTGTCGTACTGAAACGCGCACACTATTTTATTACCTGTGGAGGAAAGCAGATGTATCATACCCCCATCGAAGAGGCTTATATTACCAGACAATTAATTCATGTAGATACGAAGGATCTCTGGAAAATGCAGCATGCCAATGAGACATACTCTCAGATGACCCTTGCCGATTTCGGAATAGGATAAACATATGAAAGTATACACTTGCAAAGACCGCCTGACAGACATCATGACCTGTATTTACGACGCATGGTCGGAGGCTCTGCGGATCGGCCATAACCAGATTCAGCTAAAAAAAGAACCTGTATTTCAGCAGACATTATTTGATGAATACATTCATATAGATGGAGACGCCTCCAGAGCAGAAAAAGTAATCCGTTCCATCCGCAGAAGCATTTCCGAGGAAGCATACCTGAACGTTTACTATGCCACTTTGTGTGCAGATGAGGACTCTCTGCAGGCAATCTATAACTTTTTGCGTGTGGGTTTTGCAGTCGGAAGCACCGTACTTGGACAATATACCAATCCACATGTCATGAAACTCCTGGAAATTCGCCGAAGAGTATCGAATGAGGCACACCATTTCCGCGAATTTGCCCGTTTTCAGAGTCTGGATTCTAAAGTTTATGTCTGTCATCTGGAGCCCAAAAATGACGTGATCATGTTGGTCGGAAACCATTTCTCAGACCGTATGCCCTCCGAACACTGGATGATCATTGATGATAACCGCAAGACGGCCTGTGTACACGTAAAAGACGGCGAAAACTATCTGCGTTACCTGACAGACGAAGAATTCGAAACTCTGCGCCAGACAGAATCCTATGAAGATGAATATACAGATATGTGGAAGACCTTTTTTCATGCGATCAGCATTGAACAGCGCAGGAATTATATCTGCCAGAGAAATCTTTTTCCACTCTGGAAAAGGAAACATGCCGTGGAATTTAAACCAGTGCAAGAAGGATCTCCACACTCTTTTCCATTCCTTCTACACTGATGTGTTCATAAGGTCCATGAAAAGCATGGCCTCCTGTTCCGAGATTTGGACACGGCAGTCCTTTAAAACTCAACTGGCAACCATCTGTACCTCCACGAATTGGAAGAACAAGCGGCGTTACACCTGCTGTCTCGCATGCTTTCTTTGCATGATCTATCAGGTGCATATGCTCTTCCACAATTTCTTTCATATTGCGGTACTGGTCGGTGATCTTGAGTGTTACCGTACCTTCGCCCCACTTTTCATTTAAATTTTTCTCAATCAGACGGAGTGTCTTTTTTCTCTCCTCAAACCCTGCTTTATCATGATCCCTCACAATATAATTCAGCTTCGCTTCACCAACTTCGCCCTGCATACTGATCAGATGATAAAATCCTTCATAATCTTCCGTTCCTCTCGGTGTCTCCATAGACGGCAGACAACTATTGATTTCCATTGCAACCAGGCTGGCATTGATCATTGTATCTTTGCCTTCACCCGGATGTACATTAAACCCTCTAATTTCAAACTCTGCCTTGCATGCATTAAAATTCTCATACTGAATTTCTCCCTCTGAATCCCCATCCAGTGTATATGCATACTCTGCGCCAAACTGTTCTAAATCAAAATGCTCTGCTCCCATTCCGATTTCTTCATCCGGAGTAAATGCTACGCAGATTGTTCCGTGCGGCAATTTTTCTGTCTGGATTCTTTCAATCATAGTCAGAATCTCGGCAATTCCTGCCTTGTCATCTGCTCCCAGAATCGTTGTTCCATCTGAGGTGATCAGTGTACGACCTTTCAATTCTGCAAGATGAGGAAATTCTTTCGGATTTAATATCAGACCGCTTGTCCCAAGTGTAAGCTCTCCACCATCATAATTTTCTGTAATTATCGGATGGATTTCGTGATCGCAGAAATCCGATACGGTATCCATATGTGCAATAAATCCAATCGCCGGGATATTTTCCTTTCCTTCCGTCGCCGGTAGTTTTCCATACAGATAACACTTGTCATCAAGGACTACTTCTGTCAGACCGAGTTCTTGCATTTCTTTTTCCAGCTTTCGTGCCAGATCAAACTGACACATCGAAGACGGAACCGTCTCACTTTCTTCATTGCTCGGTGTACGTACCGTCACGTAATTGATTAACCTTTCCTGTACCTTCATATATCTTGCTCCTCTGTTTTCTTAAATTTATATTTCAATGTCCACTTTTATATCCCCAATATCCACTTTTTCGTCCTGAATGTCCACTTTTCTTGATTTAATCGTCCACCTGTACTTCCCATACTTTAAACTGAGTATAACACAATTAAGCACTCTTTTTCTATCATCTTGTACCACCCGATAAAAAAGCAGCCAGCCTGTTTTTCACAGACTAACTGCTCGTGTTTTAGTTCCATATTCAGTTTTTATTTTTCAGATAAGATGCCACACTTTCATTCCATAACGTCTGGATAATGACCCTATCTCATGAATTTGAAGACTAGGATAAACTGGAGTCTCATCGCTATAACCCACATATAGGCGCATGTCTTTACTTCACGCAACAGAAATATACCATGTAGCCGTCAACATGGATATCATTTATTATACTTTTTCCCCATGATCTCCAGGTGTTACTTCATAACAGAATCTGCTTCCAAGACAGTAATCCTTTCCTATATATACCGGGTCATCTCCTGAATGTATCAGAGTTTCCATTATAAATACCGGTTCTGAGGGTGCCACGCCAAAAATCTTTGCCATACGACTTCCAGCCTTTTCTACAGAAAGAATATTTCTGTTTTTTTTGTTTTCAAAAGTCAGATCCACTTTCATTCTTTCTTTTATAATAGAATAAACTGACTTTTCAAGATCTTCCCACAAAAGAAATCCATATTTTTTATAAGAAAAGAACATATGCTCCAATGATACGGGTTCATTATCAGCAAATCTTAACCTTTCAATGTGAACTACTTTGTCGTCCGCTTCCAGTTGCAGACTTTTACGATAGCTGTTTTTTCCTTCAACCACTTCTTTTTTGAGGACCTGCGTTCCGGGCACCAGGCCTGCACCTGCACAGCTCTGGGTAAAACTTGCACGATGGAAAATGATTTTTTTGATTCTGGGTTTGGAAACAAAAGTACCTATTCCCTGCTTTTTCTCCAGATATCCTTCATCTACCAGAAGTGCCAGTGCATTACGTACAGTAACACGACTTACTTCATAGATTTTCATTAATTCCGTTTCCGATGGAACTCTGGTATTTTCCTTCCATTCTTTCTGTTCTATCTTCAGTTTTATTGCTTCTTTTACCTGTTCGTATAACGGTATTGTCGAATTCTGGTTCAGCATAATGTTCCCTTCTTTCAGTATTTTCCTTCGGAAACATAAAAAGGGGGAACACGTCCCCCCTTTTGAGTATCCAATTCCTTTTATTAATATGGGAATTTCCACATATATCTTCTGGTGGTCAGTGGATGTTTTCTTGCATCTGCAATGAGATTATTAAAGACACCGATCACATTGTTATAAAACATTGGTTCAAGGTATTCAGCCAGCTCACCAAGTTCATTAATTCCATACTGAGATGCATCAAGTACAAAAATACGGTTGTTGAATTTTTTGATGAAATCAAGTGCTCTGTCATCCAGCGGACGTGTGTGACCACAGGATTTCATCATAAGAAATGCTGTATTTTTGTCTGTAATTTCAAATGGGCCATGGAAAAATTCACCAGAATGGATAACACTTGCATTAATCCACTGCATCTCCATAAAGATACAGATTGCTTCCTGATGTGCCGGTCCCCAGCAGGCGCCGCTGCCCATCGTATAGATTACAGAATCATCTTTAAATTCCCATGCCCATTTAATAGCATCAGGAACTATATCTTTCTTTGCCTGTACTACAATATCGTTTAATTTTGCCAGTGCCTGCACCATTTCATCGTATTTTTCATAGCCTTCTTCTTCGTTAAGAATTTCCAGTGCAAGCTTAAATCCGTAAGAAACCTTCTGATTTTCCACAACAGATTCCGGACCGAACTCATACTGAATCACATACTGTGCAGTATCAGAAAGAGGAGACGGTACCTGGAAAGTAAGACCTACTGTTGCAGCTCCCAACTCATTAGCCACAGCTGTTGCTTTTACAGTTTCGGCAGTATTCCCCCTCTGAGATGCTGTAATAACCACTGTGTCCTTACCTATTTCTTTAGGTGTTGCATGAACAAATTCATTTGCATTCATGTATCCTACTTTGATTTTCTTTGTTTCTTCACTGAGGAAATATTTAGCAGGGAAAAATCCGCTTAAAGATCCTCCACAGCCTACAAAATACACTGTATTAATTTCCTGTTTTTCAACAATTTCAGATATAATCTTTCTTACTTTCTCCACACTTCATACCCTCCTGATATACTCTTGTTATTCTTTACAATTATCATCCGGATGTTTTGATGAACCAATATTAACATGTATTATAACGTATGTCAACAACATTTTATACGTCATATTACATATTATCTTCTTTACTTTGCGTACATCATGCTATAAGATAATAGTTAATGACAGGGTAATAATTCCCAACTACAATTTTATCAATATACACTGGAGGTAGCCAAACATGTCAAAAAAGATTCTGATCATAAATACAGGGGGAACCCTTTCTTCAGTTAAAGGCACAAACGGACTCATACCAGGAATGAGCAGTAACGATATGCTTGAAGAACTCCGTATGGTTTCCAAAAACCTGGAACTGGAGACAGAGGATTTCTGTTCTCTGGACAGCGCCAATATAGGCCCCACCGACTGGGCAGGACTGGCAAAACTGATCAGTCAGAAAAGCTATGATTACCATGGTATCGTAGTAATCCACGGAACAGATACTATGGCATATACTTCATCCATGTTATCATTTATGCTTCAAAACATTTCCATACCTGTGGTTATCACCGGCAGTCAGCTTTCTATCGCCAATCCTGTTGCTGATGCACTGGAAAACTGTCGCTGTGGAATTCATATGGCCGCAAGCGGTTATCCTGGTATTTTTGTCGCTTTTAACCGCAAAGTAATGCTGGGCTGCCGGGCCTCCAAGGTCCGGACTATGAGTTTTGATGCTTTTGAAAGTATCAACTATCCATACGTTGGCGAAATAAGCTCTTTAGGTTTAAGAGTATTTAAAAACAATCTTGTTGAAAAAAAAGGAATTTTTCAGCCCCGGACAGCCTATTCTGATAATGTGGCACTTCTGAAGCTTTACCCTGGAATCAAACCGGACATTCTGGATATTCTCTGTGACAGAGGCTGCCGTGGTGTCTTTATAGAAGGTTTCGGTCTTGGAGGAATGCCTTTCGTAAATAATGATTTTATAGGCAAAATAGGCGAAATCACAGAAAAAGGAATGCTGGTTCTTGCAGGAAGCCAGTGTCGATACGAAGGAAGTAACCTGTCTGTATATGAGACTGGTCGTCTGGCACTTGAAAAAGGAGTAATCCAGGCATACGATATGACCACAGAAGCAGCAATGACAAAACTAATGTGGGTTCTTGGCCAGACTGATAATCTTCGTGAAATTAAAGAATATTTTTCAGTAGACATTGCCGGTGAAATTTGTATTGACATATCTTCGGATTCATCATATAATGTATGCATACAACATATGAATTAATCATATCAAGGAGGTACGTATACTATGACACCAAAACAGATTATTGAAGCTATCAAAGCAGAACGCCCGGAAATCAACACCTTATTTTTTGTTGGATGTGGTGCATCATCTGCTGAACAGTATCCTGCACAGTATTTTATGGACTGTAATGCAAGAAAAATCCGTACAAGCTTCTACACAGCAAACGAATTCAACTATGCAACTCCTGTTTCCCTTGATGAAACAGCAATTGTAATTGCATGCTCCCTTGGTGGAACAACACCGGAAACTGTTGCAGCTGCCAAACTCTCCCAGGAAAAAGGAGCAAAAGTAATCGCTGTTACACATGATGGAAATTCACCGCTTGCAAAAAATGCAGATTATGTTATCGTTCATGGATTCGAGAAAGACTATGCAGCTAAACTTGAAAAGATGAACAATATCCTGATGCTTGCTGTTGAAGTCCTGAATCAGTATGAAGGATATGATCACTATGAAGACATGGTAAAAGGTTCTGAGAACATCTATGCAGCAATCGAAGATGCTGTATCCTATTCTCTCACACCTGCAAAAGCATTTGCAGAAGCATACAAGGATTCACCTGTTATCTATGTTATGAGTTCCGGTGCAACCCAGAAAGTTGCTTATTCTTTCTCCATCTGTCTGCTTATGGAAATGCAGTGGATCAACTCCGGTTCCTTCCATGATGGCGAATTCTTCCATGGACCATTCGAAATTGTAGAAAAAGATGTTCCATTCCTTCTTCTTATGAATGACGGCAGAACCCGTAAAATGGATTCCAGAGCGCTGGATTTCCTTAACAGATTCGATGCAAAAACAACAGTAATCGATGCAAAAGATTTTGGTCTCAGCAATTTCGTTCCATCTTCAGTTGCCGAATACTTCAGCCCGATGGTTATCACAGGCGTTCTCAGAGTATACGCAGAACAGCTGTCAATCGTTCGTGATCATCCGCTGAGCCAGAGAAGATATATGTGGAAACTGGAATACTAATCTTCCCTTATTCAGATAAACAGAAAAAATTACAGCAGCC
>OIEC01001232.1_pt1 | contig 11563 bp, 7 predicted proteins | sample 1604801 | NCBI WGS metagenome assembly OIEC01 (sample SAMN01760940, study PRJEB22395) | human gut metagenome | reverse complement strand
GGCGCAATGCCTCCGAAAGGACAGGAGATGGACGACCACTATCTTGGCACGATCCGTCAGAGAATTTCCGCCTACATGAAAGAAGTAAATGAAGAGTGCTGGAAACTGGGAGTAACGGCAAAGACACAGCACAATGAAGTTGCTCCGGCACAGCATGAGCTGGCACCGATCTATGCACCGGTAAATATCGCTGCAGACCACAACCAGATCATGATGCGTATTCTCAAGAAGGTAGCAAGTCGTCATGGTATGCGCTGTCTGCTTCACGAGAAACCGTTTGCAGGAGTAAATGGTTCCGGTAAGCATAACAACTGGTCTCTGACAACGGATGATGGAATCAATCTTCTGGATCCGGGAAAGACACCACATGAAAATATTCAGTTCCTCCTTGTACTGACCTGTATCCTGAAAGCTGTAGATACTCATGCAGATCTTCTTCGCGAGTCCGCAGCAGATGTAGGAAACGACCAGAGACTTGGTGGTAACGAAGCACCGCCGGCTGTTATTTCTGTATTCCTCGGTGAGCAGCTGGGGGATGTTCTTGATCAGCTGATCAGCACAGGAACTGCGACACACAGCAAAAAGGGTACGATTCTTGAGACTGGTGTAAAGACACTTCCGGATTTCATGAAAGATGCGACAGACCGTAACCGTACTTCTCCGTTTGCATTCACCGGCAACAAATTCGAATTCCGTATGGTCGGTTCCAGAGATTCTATTTCTGAGTGTAATGTCGTACTGAATACGATCGCTGCCGAGGCTTTTAAAGAAGCCTGCGACCGTCTGGAAAAAGCAGATGACTTCGAGATGGCAGTTCATGACCTGATCAAAGAATATGCAATTGATCACCAGCGAATTGTTTTTAATGGAAACGGCTATGCACCGGAATGGGCAGAAGAAGCAAAACGTCGTGGCCTTCCGAATCTTCCGTCTATGGTGGATGCGATTCCGGCACTGACAACAGACAAGGCGGTTAAACTGTTTGAAGAATTCCATGTATTCACAAAGACTGAGCTGGAATCCCGTGCAGAGATTCAGTATGAAATCTATGCAAAAGCAGTCAATATCGAAGCGAAGACTATGATCGATCTTGCTACGAAGCAGATCATTCCGGCTGTTGTCCGTTACACAACTGTTCTTGCGGACTCTGTAAATACTGTCCGCGCAGTCGGAGATATCGATGTCAGCGTGCAGCTCGAACTTCTGAAAAAGTGTTCTGCACTTCTGAAAACGACAAACAGTGCAATGAAGAATCTTTCAGATGTTGTTGCAAAAGTTTCTGAGATTCCGGAAGGCAGAGAACGTGCAATATATTGTAAAGACATAGTCTGCAAGGCAATGACAGAACTCCGTACTCCGGTTGATGAGCTGGAAATGCTTGTTGATAAGTCCATGTGGCCAATGCCTTCTTATGGAGATCTGATTTTTGAGGTTTAAAAATAAGGGATTATATTTTCAGGGAGAATTGAATTGGAAGAACTGAAATTTCTAGAGGAGCAGAATGTCTCCTCCGGTTTAATAAAAAAAGTACTGGAGTTTCGGGAAATGTACCCGGTTCCGGATGAAGCGGCAGGCAGGATCACAAAGCCTGCCATCCCTTTTTATGGGAAAGAAATTCTGGAAATGGCGATTGCGGGTCTGCTTCAGGGACAGAATCTGCTTCTTGCAGGTCCGAAGGCAACCGGCAAAAATATTCTGGCAGAAAATCTGGCATATATTTTTAACAGACCGACATATAATGTATCTTTTCATGTGAATACTAACAGCGGGGATCTGATCGGTACAGATACTTTTGAGGACAATCAGGTAAAACTTCGGAAGGGCAGTATTTACCGGTGTGCCCAGCATGGGGGCTTTGGTATCCTGGATGAGATCAATATGGCGAAGAATGATGCGGTTTCTGTACTTCACGCCACATTGGATTACCGCCGGTCCATTGATGTGCCAGGATATGACAAAATAGACCTTCACCCGGCGGCAAGATTTATTGGAACCATGAATTACGGGTATGCCGGAACAAAGGAGCTGAATGAGGCTCTGGTTTCCCGTTTCCTGGTGATCGACATGCCGGCGCAGAATGAGGAAACGCTTGGTTTTATTTTCAACAGGATGTTCCCTGATGCAAAGAAAGAGGCTGTGGAGCAGTTTATGGGAGTATTTCTGGATCTGCAGCAGAAATCCATGAACAGTGAGATTTCCACAAAGCCACTGGATCTTCGCGGCCTGCTTGCTGCCATGAAGATCGTGCGTACCGGGCTTTCCCCATGGCAGGCGGTACGCATGGGCATTGTGAATAAAACATTTGATGTGTTTGAGAAGGAAATCGTGGAGGATGTGGTGCGAACCAGAATTCCACAGAGCTGGACACGGGAAGATGTTTATGAAGCACGATAAAGGAGAAGGGCTTTCACCGAAATTAGTTGATCTGGAAGATGCAGAGGAAAGCCGGGCTGACAGTGAAGAACTGAGCCTTCAGGATTATCAGCTAGAACTGGAAAATCGTATTCGAAATCTGCTGTGGACCATCAGTGGGGATTACACCCAGCAGATGAAGCCGGATATTTCCCTGTTTCGCAGGTCGAAGGATATTGCGCTTTATGATGGAATCAAGCAGGGGGCATTGGCAAAGTTTTTCGATAAAGACTTTCTTGGAATGTATCTGGTTAAGAAGATTTTTATGGGGGCAGATGAGGCAGCCCTTACCTTTGTCTCCCAGCTTTGCATTGAGGAAGCCATTGGAGACCGGATCTGTGAGCAGCGTCCGGGAATCTGGGAGATGCAGAGGAAAGCCTGCGAGGACATACTGGATCAGGAATATGAGACTATGCCGTCGGCAGCAGATAAGCTGGGCTATCTGAGAGTGAATCTGCTGAGAAGGCGGATTGACAGAGGGGAAAATGCGGATGCATCAAACAAAACTATAACAAATATAACGGAAAAAGAACAAAAAGATAGAAAATACAAAGGAATCCATCACTATATTGACTTGATTTCCAGCGCAGCAGAGACTACGGATACAATGTCTTTAATCCGCATCATAGACACAGTATACAATGAAGTCGCTGACCCCGACTTTTCCCAAAAGGCAACCCTTGAGCAGGTGCTTGCTGTCACTATGGAAGATCTGACGGAGTTTGACTGGCACGACTATCTTTCCGAAGAAATGTATGAGGATGCATTGGAAAGCTATATGGAGCAGCTTACCTCCAATGTGGCGGGTATGGAGAATGCGGATGTCACCCGGGAGATGGAAGAGGAACGGCAATCGAAACAGAAAATTACAGTTCTGCCTCCGGAGGCTTTGGAAAAAGCCCACACCTATGTGGAACTGAATTTTGGAAAAACTTATCTGAGCGAGCTGGAAGAGAAGCGGATGAACCAGCTGATGTGCCGTGACATTCACAGCGACTGCAGCCTGTATTTTACTGAGGGAATTCTGAAAAGTCCGGTAAAACGAAATTACCAGTATGAATATGCAAAAAGGTTGAAAAATAAGAATATCTGGCTTTATCATGACAAACACCGCATTGTGAAGCGGAATATCGCCCTTCTCACAGAAATGCTGAAAAAGTCACTGGTCATCAAAAGTGAAAATCAGGAGATTCTTTCAGACAGAGGAATGATTGTTCCATCAAGGCTGTGGCGGCTTGGAAGAAGCAGTGATGCACAGGTTTTTAGGCGGGAATTGAAGGGGGATTCTTCTGATTTTGTGGTGGATGTGCTGATCGATGCCAGTGGTTCCCAGATGAGCCGCCAGGGCGAGGTAGCGCTGCAGGCCTACATTATCAGCGAGGCACTTAGCAATGCAGAGCTGCCCCACAGAGTGATGAGCTACTGCACCTTCTGGGACTATACCATTCTCCACCGCTTCAGAGAATATGACGACCAAAGAAGTGCAAATGAAAATATATTTAACTATGTAACATCATCCAACAACCGTGACGGACTTGCCATCCGGGCAGCAGGATACGGCCTTCTGAACCGGGAGGAAGAGAAAAAGATTCTGATCATTCTCAGTGATGGACGTCCTTACGATGTTATTGTCAATCGTCCCAATGCGAAGAATCCGGCACCGTATCATGGGAAGTATGCAATTACCGACACTGCAGCCCAGATCCGTAAGCTGCGCAGCCAGGGAGTGAGCGTGCTGGGTGTTTTCGCCGGGGAAGAGAAAGATCTGGCGACGGAGAAGAAGATTTTTGGAAAGGATTTTGCATATATCCGGAATATTACCGGATTTTCCAAAATCGTTGGAAGATATCTTACAAAGCAATTGGAGGATGATGAATAAGAAAGCAGAATACGGAGGTAACGCCATGTTTCAAAATAACAAAAAAGCTGCCTTCCTGGATTATCTGATGATCATTGTTGGTACAGCCCTTATGGCAACTGCCATAAACAGTGTTTTCGATATGTCCGGTATGGTAACCGGAGGCTTTTCCGGTATTGCGATCCTGGTAAAAGAGTGGACAGAGGGAGTCGTGCCGGGAGGCATCCCACTGTGGATCACGAACTTAAGTCTGAATATCCCGCTGTTTCTGATTGGAATGAAGCTTAGTGGATTCCAGTTTGTGAAAAGGGCACTGGTGGGAGAAATCTGCCTGTCATTCTGGCTGGCGGTTCTTCCGGCATTTGACATTGCAGGAAATGATCTTTTGCTGGCAGCCGTTTATGGTGGTGTGATCCAGGGAATTGGAATCGGACTTGTGTTTCTTGGAAGAGGAACTACCGGGGGCACAGACATGATGGCGGCACTGCTTCAGCGGAAGCTCCGCCATTACTCCATTGCCCAGATTATGCAGTTTATTGACGGAGCCATTGTACTTGTAGGTATGTATGTGTTCGGTGTGCAGAAAGCACTTTATGCCATCATCGCCGTTTACCTTGTGACAAAGGTATCTGACAGCATGATCGAAGGTTTGAAATTTTCCAAACAGGCGTATATCATTACCAGCAAGCCTGACGAGATTTCCAGAGAAATTATGGACAAACTGGATCGCGGCGTGACCGGAATCCACGGAAAGGGAATGTACTCCGGCCAGGACAAGCTGCTTCTTTACTGCGTTGTGGGACGCAAGGAGATCGTGGCATTGAAAGAGCTGGTGGACCATATTGACCCAGATGCTTTTGTGATCGTGTCTGACGTGCGTGAAGTCCATGGTGAGGGATTTATTGAACGTAAGTAAAAAGGAAAACTTTACCAAAGCCTTTTGCGCACCGCAAAAAAAGGGGAAAATAGGGCTTGAAATTGGAGTGATATAGAAAAAGTTAAAAAAATATGCTGGAAATTTGTAAATTTTTTCTACTTTCCTCTTCCTTTTTTGGTGATTTTGTATTAAAATAGGTTCATGAATTTTTGGAATCAGTAGATTTTCCTAAGACTGTCTGAGGTTTTGTGCAATATTACAGATTTGAGACCGCGAATTTTGGCACTAATGGACAGCGATTCATGCCGGGTATACCGGCGAACATATAATGTTACTGCTCTCTTTGACAATGTTTTCACTATCCTGGAATACATTGACAGCTGTGAGACCAGTAGCCCTATAATTTACAAGAAGGGACGGAAGGGTAATGATATCAAATCAGGTACTGCAGAATACACTTGAGGGGCTCAGGGAGATATCCAGGACGGAGTTTTGCATTATTGACACAGATGGCAAGACACTGGCGTCCACCTACAGTGAATTTGAGATTCAGCCACAGGATATTCAGGCATTTGTGGAATCCCAGGCTGCCAGCCAGCTTGTGAAAGGTTATCAGTATTTCAAGGTCTGTGATGATTACCAGCTGGAATACATTCTGGTCGCCCACGGAGAAGATGAAGATACTTATATGGTAGGAAAGCTTGCCGCTTTCCAGATTCAGAGCCTGATCGTTGCATATAAGGAGCGTTTTGACAAGGACAGCTTCATTAAGAACCTGCTTCTTGATAACCTGCTTCTGGTAGATATTTATAATCGTGCGAAGAAGCTTCATATTGATGCTGACGTTCGACGGGTGGTTATGATCCTGGAGCTTGAGCAGGAGAGAGAGCACAGCTCCATGGAGAGCGTGAAGAGTCTGTTCGGCGGCAAGAGCAAGGACTTTATCACAGCTGTTGATGAGAAGAGCATTATCATTGTCAAGGAACTTGAGGAGAACGAAGGATACGAGGAGATGGACAAGCTTGCCCAGACCATCCTTGATACCTTAGGATTTGAGAAAGAGAATACTACACATATTGCATACGGAACTATCGTAAGCGAGCTGAAGGAAGTTTCCCGTTCCTACAAGGAAGCCAGAATGGCTCTTGATGTAGGCAAGATTTTCTCACCTGAGAAGGACGTTATTGCTTACAGCTCTCTTGGAATAGGCCGTCTGATCTATCAGCTTCCGATCCCGCTGTGCAAGATGTTCATTAAGGAGATCTTCGGCGGCAAGTCCCCGGATGATTTCGACGAGGAGACTCTGGTTACCATCGACAAGTTCTTTGAGAACAGCCTGAATGTATCCGAGACCTCCAGACAGCTTTACATTCACCGTAATACTCTGGTTTATCGTCTGGACAAGCTCCAGAAGAGCACCGGACTTGACCTTCGTGTATTCGAGGATGCGATCACATTCAAGATCGCGCTGATGGTTGTAAGATACATGAAGTATATGGAGACTCTGGAGTATTAAGTTTCATATTTGTAATTTCTGCGCCTGCTGCATTTGTTTGTGGCAGGCATTTTTCATCTTTGTGCTGGACTAGAGCCTGTTTGAAAAATCATTCCTGGACCTGCTTTGTGTTTCCTTTGTGAAATCTATTGCGTTCTTGGTTTTCTCTGGTATAATAAGGTACTGCAAAAAATAAGGTTGCATTTTTACCAGACATATATTACAATAATGTTACATAAAAATTAAGCAAACTGCTGAATTGAATTTTTACATGAAAAATTTAGGAGGATATCATGATTGATCTGATAGATGTGAGCAAGTCCTATGGACCGGGACTGCCGGCAGTGAATCACGCCAATCTCCATGTAGATAAAGGTGAATTCGTATTTATAGTAGGAAATAGCGGTTCCGGTAAATCCACGCTGATCAAACTGCTTTTGAAGGAACTGGATTCCACATCCGGTACGATTATCGTAAGCGGAGAGAAGCTTGAGGGAATGAAGCACCGCCGTGTGGCCAAATACCGCCGTAAGCTTGGCGTCGTATTCCAGGACTTCCGTCTTCTGAAGGACAGGGATGTGTATGAGAATGTAGCTTTTGCACAGCGTGTTGTGAACCGTCCCACCAGAGTTATCCGCAAGAGAGTTCCGGAGGTACTTCAGGAGGTTGGACTTGCAGGGAAATACAAGGCGTACCCGGACGAGCTGTCTGGTGGAGAGCAGCAGAGAGTTGCTCTTGCCAGAGCGATTGTAAACCGCCCGGACATCCTTCTGGCAGACGAGCCTACTGGTAATCTTGACCCGAAGACATCCGAGGAGATCATGAAGCTCCTTGAGGAGATCAACCAGCGTGGAACCACCGTTCTGGTAGTAACCCACAATAAAGAGATTGTCAATTCCATGAAGAAGCGTGTACTGACCATGCATAATGGAGTGATCATCAGCGACGAGAAAGAGGGAGAATATTATGAGGCCTAGTACCATCTGGTATACTCTGAAGCAGGGTATCAAGAACATCAAGAGAAATTTCATGTTTTCCATTGCTTCTATTATTACGATGGCAGCATGTATTTTTCTTTTTGGAATTTTCTTTTCCATTGTAAATAATGTGAATACGCTGGCGCATAAGGTTGAGGAAGATGTGCCGATCACAGTGCTTTTTAATGAAGGAACCACACAGGAGCAGATGGATGCAGTTGGAGAACTGATCAGGCAGCGCCCGGAGGTTTCCAAGATTGAGTTTGAGTCCGGTGATGAAGCCTGGGAGAAGATGAAGCAGGAATACTTCGGTGATGACTCTGAGGCAGCAGACGGTTTCAAGGATGATAACCCGCTGGCAAACTCATCCAACTACCGTGTGTACATGAATAACATTGAGAAACAGTCTGAGCTGGTTGCCTATATCAAGACACTGGATAATGTACGAGAGGTTAATCAGTCTGAGCAGGCTGCCAAGACTCTTGGTTCTATCAACCGTATTGTTTCCTATGTATCTGTGGCTGTGATCGTGATCCTGCTGCTGATCGCCATTTTCCTGATCAGTAATACTATTTCCGTTGGTATTACAGTTCGTAAGGACGAGATCGGAATTATGAAATATATTGGTGCTACTGATAGCTTTGTACGTGCACCGTTTCTTCTGGAGGGTATGATCCTGGGACTGATCGGTGCGGGAATTCCACTGATCATTTTGTATTTCTGTTACAATAATGTGGTAACCTATGTATATACCAAGTTCAGCGTACTTCTGGGTGTTGTAGATTTCATTCCGGTTGGACAGATCTACCAGACACTGGTTCCGGTGGCGCTGGCACTGGGAATTGGAATTGGTCTTGTGGGAAGCTTTATTACTACAAGAAAACACTTGAAGGTGTGAGAGTTCTGTTTTACAATAAGGGCGGTTATTCGCATTCCGCCAGAATATGAGAAGAGGATATGGGGGCTGCTGGAGAGATCTGGCAGTCCTTTTATATAAAGAGATAGAGAGGGTATTCAGGGCGGACGCATTTGGGCAAATGATATTCCACGCAAGTCGGTGCAACGCTCCGGCGAGCTAGCTGGTAACTGCGACTAAGACGCTCGGGAGAGCCCTCGCGTCTAAGTCTTCGTAACCATCGGATCTCACCTGCGCTAAGGGCGCACCTGAAATGACTTGCTTAGGAATATCAGTTGCCCAAATGCTGCTGGTTGGATAGAACTTGTATAGCGAAAATAAGGAGAAATATAGATGGCAGATAAACAATTTTTAAAGGGAGCCATAACTGGTGTGCTTTGCGTATCCCTGGTGCTGGGCGGGGGATATGTGGGGCTTCAGAAAGCGGGACGTGCGGGAAGTAATGTACTGTCGGATGTGGCAGTTACCCAGAAGATTAAGTATCTGGAAGATATTATAGATCAGAATTATCTGGAAGATGTGGATGAGGATTCGCTGAAGGAGGGGATTTATACCGGGCTTCTTTATGGGCTGGGGGATCCGTATTCCAGATATTATACGGAGGAAGAATACGAGGAGGAGATGAGAGACACCGAGGGCTCTTACTCTGGAATCGGCGTGAGCATTACCCAAAATACGGAGGGTGGTATTCTGGTGGTGGATTGTTATGAGGGCAGTCCGGCAGATGAGGCCGGGCTGAAGGCGAATGATGTGATCACGGCTGTGAACGGAACGGATGTAACGGAAATGACGCCTGCTGAGGTCTCAAAGATGATACGGGAAAAGGAGGACGGTACTTCTATTCTGACCGTTTATCACCAGGAGGCAGATGAACCGGAAGAAATAACAGTGACTTTGAGCGATGTGGAGCTGCCCACTGTTTCTTATGAAATGCTGGAGGATTCTATAGGGTATTTGCGAATTACAGAGTTTACCATGGTGACACCCCAGCAGTTTGAGGATGCTTACAAAGATCTTCAGGCAAAAGGCATGGAGAAGCTGATCGTGGATCTTCGTGACAATCCAGGTGGGGTGCTTTCTTCTGTGTGCGATGTGCTGCGCCAGATTCTGCCCGAAGGACTGATCGTGTATACAGAGGACAAATATGGGGAAAAACAGGAGATGAAGTGTGACGGAGACACCCCGATCGACATTCCGCTGGCAGTGCTGGTAAATGAGAACAGCGCCAGTGCATCGGAGATTTTTGCCGGAGCTGTGAAGGATTATGAGATTGGAACGATTGTGGGAACCACCACTTATGGAAAGGGAATCGTTCAGAGCATCCGCCAGCTCTCTGATGGAAGTGCGGTGAAGCTGACTACGGCGAAATATTTTACCCCCAAGGGCAATGATATCCACAAGGTGGGAATCACACCGGATGTGGAGGTAAAACTGGATGCCAGCCTTTTGAACCGGACGGATTATACCCATGACGAGGATAATCAGCTTCAGGCCGCAATAGAGGCGGTTTCTCGTTGACAAAACCACTATGTTGGATTAGAATGATAAAAGGATTTTTGCAAAATAACGCGCCTGATCTGCGCGATAAACAGGCTGATCAGTCGATGGTTATTTTGTTGACAGGCAATAGCTGTGGAAGTATTAAACAGTTATGATAGGTAATAACTGTGAAGGCATTGAACAGTTATGACAGGCACAATAAATGTGGAGGAACCATCAATGAAACACAATTTTAAGAAAATCGAGCCGAAATGGCAGAAAAAGTGGGAAGAGCAGCAGGCATTTAAAGCTGTTGACGGAAGTGATAAACCGAAATTCTACGGCCTTGTAGAGTTCCCATACCCAAGTGGTGCGGGAATGCACGTCGGACATATTAAGGCATATTCCAGTATCGAGGTACTTTCCAGAAAGAGAAGAATGCAGGGATACAATGTACTGTTCCCCATCGGATTCGATGCATTCGGACTTCCTACTGAGAATTATGCGATTAAGACGAATACACATCCTCGTGAGATCACAGACCAGAACATTGCGAAATTCACCAATCAGCTGAAGAGTGTTGGATTCTCCTTTGACTGGAGCCGTGTGATCGATACCACACAGGAAGATTTCTATAAATGGACCCAGTGGATTTTCCTGAAAATGTTTGAGAACGGACTTGTTTTCCGTGATAAGACATTAGTTAACTATTGCCCATCCTGTAAGGTTGTTCTTTCCAATGAGGATAGTCAGGGCGGCAAATGCGATATCTGCCACAGCGACGTTATCCAGAAGTCCAAGGATGTCTGGTATTTAAGAATCACCCAGTATGCAGACAAGCTTCTTGAGGGACTGGAGGATGTGGACTATCCGGCGAACATCAAGCAGCAGCAGGTAAACTGGATCGGTAAATCCACAGGTGCTTTCGTAAACTTCTCAGTTGACGGAATTGATGAGACCCTGCAGATTTACACCACCAGACCAGATACCCTGTTCGGTGTAACCTTCATGGTTATCGCACCGGAGCATCCGCTGATCGACAAGTATGCTGACCGCATCACAAACATGGATGCGATCAAGGCTTACCGTGAAGAGTGTGCGAAGAAGACTGAGTTCGAGAGAACCCAGCTTGTAAAAGAGAAAACAGGTGTATGCATCCAGGGACTTGAAGGCGTAAATCCTGTAAATGGCAAGAAGATCCCGATCTACATTGCAGACTATGTAATGATGGGATATGGTACCGGCGCGATCATGGCGGTACCGGCACATGACCAGAGAGACTATGATTTCGCCAAGAAATTTGGTATTGACATTATCCAGGTTATCAAGGGCGGCGATATTGAGAAAGAAGCCTACACAGGTGACGGCGAGATGATCAACTCCGATTTCCTGAATGGCTATACAAATAAGAAGGATTCCATCAAGCGCATGCTGGAAGAGCTTGAGAAGAAGGGCATTGGTAAAGCTGGTGTTCAGTATAAGATGAAAGACTGGGCATTCAACCGTCAGAGATACTGGGGCGAGCCTATCCCGATCGTTCATTGTCCAA
>OIEC01001220.1_pt1 | contig 11644 bp, 10 predicted proteins | sample 1604801 | NCBI WGS metagenome assembly OIEC01 (sample SAMN01760940, study PRJEB22395) | human gut metagenome | reverse complement strand
AGGTGACCCATGCGGGCATCCCGTCAAGCGATGCGCTCTTTTGCTCCTCATCGGCGGCACCTCCACCGACAACGGAAATCAGGCCGAAGGCCAAGATGAAGGCAATGATGAGTGGAAAGAATTGGGAGACGGCACCGGCAAGTGATGAAAGCATTCCCTTGATGCCACTGGAAAGAATCGTGAGCGCCTTTTTCTTTCCCGCTTGCGCCGCAGCATTCTCGTAGACGTTCCTATGGAAGTATTTGGAGAACTGCATCCGCTTCTGGGCAGCTTTCTTATCCAGTTTCTCGGTGCGGTATTTCTTTTCCGAGAGGGCACCGAGGGAGTCTTTCTTTTCAAGTGCATCCTTACCGGAACGAAGGTGCTTTCTCGCCTTTCCGGCAAGTTTCGCGCCGGTGTGCGTGGTTGCGACCAAATCGTCCGTGCCTTCCAGCTCGGAGTCTTTGAGAGCGTTGTGGGCAGCTTTTGCGGCTACACCCTTTGCACCACGTTTCAGGCTCTTATTCAGATTGTGACGAGACTGCACCTTTTTCGTGAGGGCATTTTTTCCGGTTATCTGGCTACGGGAGTTTCCGTCAAGGGCATCGGCGGCGGAAGTCTTCTTACGTTTCCTTGCGATGGCATCGAGGGCGGTACTTCCCGCGCCGTGCGTGCCCTTCTTGCCGACGGAATAGAGGTCACCCTTTAAGGCTTTGGCGCTCTTATCTGCCTTTTCCACCAGACCGGTATTGACGGCATCCGTCTTTTCGGTCTTGAGGAGATTACTCATGGCTTTCTCACGGTCGTTTCCGCCGGTCGTGAAATCCGAAGCCTTCATCTGACGTTCACCGTCCTTTCCGGGGTCTTCTTACTGGGTTGCTAGATAACGGGTTTTGCATCTTTCTTGTCCCCAAGCCCCGTCTTCTTCGTCTCATTGGGGTTCGTGGAGAACAGGTCATAGAGAACGTTGCCGGACGGGAACTTGCCGCGAATCGGCACGCGGGCGTTACCTGCGATGAGCAGGCCGTCACCCGGCTCTGCGGACTCGTCGATGCATTCCTCCTCCTGCTCGGACAGGTTCAGAAGCTCCGCCCACTTCATACGGTCGAGCGGGGACTGCTTGAGAAGCATGAGGAAGTCCGCGTTAAGGACGATATTTCGCGCCGCTTCGTTGGCGAGCATCGCCGTGGCGTTCTGACTGATACCTGTCAGCAAAAGTCCGAATTTTCGACCCTCATTCGAGAAGCGGGAGAAGTAGTTAAGTACCGTCGGGTACGCGAACATACTCTGCATCTCCTCGACGTAGAGCCATGTGCGGACGTTGCGCTTCGCGTTGAAGTACATGCGGTTTCGCACGGCCTCGCAGACGTTTATGAGGGCGAAGACCAGCATGGAATCCGGCAGGTCCTTCAAGTTGAAGTCCACGATGCGGGTGTTGAAGTCCACGTTGGACTGGCGGTTGAAGAAGTCCATGGAACCCTTGACGAACCGCTCGTAGCGAAGGGCGATGGTCTGCGCCTGATGCTCGGGCTGCTCAAGGGCGATGTCGTAGAAGTCCTGCAAGGTCGGCGGGAGGCCGTCACCGCGCTCCTCGGCACGCTGGAACGCAAGCTCCACGCAGCGCTGGATGATGGACTGGTCAACCTCGGAGAGGGACTGCCCGGACTCGGCGGCGGAGGCACCCGCCTGCGCCAGCATCGCGTCGATTTTGAACGCTATCTGCTCGGTGCGGGGCATATGCTTAACGGACACCGTGTCGAAGGGGTTCAGGAACGTATTCGTGCCCACGCCGAAGTGGTAGGTGGTGCCGCCGTAGCGCTCGGCGATGGCCGTGTACTCACCGGCGCGGTCGATGACGTAAATCTCATCCGTGGGGTTGGAGAAGATGGTGCCCGTCATCTCGGTCTTGGTGAACATGCCCTTGCCCGAACCCGTCTTGCCGCAGACGAAGCCCATGGGGCTGGTCAGCTTCTTGCGGTTGCACATGACGAGGTTGTGGGAGTGCTTGTTCTGGCCGTAGTAGTTGCCGCCCGCATCGTCAAGCTCTTGCGTCGCGAAGGGCACGAGGATGGCGACCTGCGCAGTGGTGAACATGCGGCTAATCTCGACGTGGTTGTGGCCGAGGGGCAGCACGGAGTTGAGGCCCCGGCGCTGTCGGTAGTCGTAGGTGTCCACCTCGATGGAGTTTTGCCGCGCGGTGGAGATGATGCGCATGACCTGAGCGTCGAGCTGCTGTTTGCTCTCAGCGTAGGTGTAAATCAAGCCGGTGAAAACGTAGAGGCGCTGGTTCTTGTTCTGCAAGTGGTCAAGGACGTCCTCCGTCTCCTCCTTGGAATACTTGAGTTCCTGCGGCAGGATGGAGAAGTCGTAGCCCTTGTTCACGGCGCTGCGTTGCTCCTCGATTATCTCCTTATCAATCCACGCGCTGCGGGTGCGGACGAAGTTGATGGCCTTGGACTTGTCCATCGGCTGCACGAACCACGTGACCGCCATGGGGAGCGGCAGGTCAACGATGTCAGCCAAAGCACGGTCGGAAAGCTCGGAGCCGAACTTCTTCATGACCAAGACCTGACCGTACACGCCGTTGTCCAGCTTGAAGCAGTCGTTGAACATGCCGTCTGGCCGCCAGTCAATCTGCGTCGGGGCGATGCAGTCCTTGGTGGTCTGCACGCGCTTGGCGGAGATGTCCTTCTGGTAGTCGAAGTAGAACGGCTTGTAGGGGTTCAGGAGCGAATGGATGACCGACAAACGCTGGGTGCCGTTCATCAGGTGGGCCTTGGACCCCATGGAGTTGAGGATGCGGCTGGATTCCGTCTCGATGCGGGAGAGTTGGCGTGCCGCGTCGTCCGCCGTCTCGGCTGTGACCGAATAGGTCAGGTAGCGGTTGCGACGGATGTTGGACACGCCCTCGCGCACCTTGTCGTTCAGGATGTCATTGAACACCTGTGCATCGTTGCGTGCGGCGTCGTTGCCCTGACGGGCGACATCGAAGAACTTGCGGTTGCCGACCTCCTCCTTGAGCAGCGGCGTGTTGATGACGCTCATCTGGACCAGCGTGTTCGCGCCGAACTGGTCGTACAGGCGCGTGAGCGCGGAGAACATGGATTTCTGCTGCTCGTCGCGCACGGAGTGGTAGCTGGTGTCCCCGAAGGAGATGGAGGAGGAGAACAGGCCCTCCTCGACCTCGCAGATGCCGTCTTGGTACATGCGGTTGTAACCGATGTAGTTCACCACGTCCTTCGCACCCTCGCGCTTGCGGCGGGCATCCGCCGTCTTCGAGGTGAGTTCCTTGTCGCGGTCCTTGAGTTGGGACTTCACGGACGTGTAGCTCTTGCGGGCCTCCTTCTCGGCCAGCTTCGCCTCCTTCTTGAGGCGTGCGACCTCCCGCTTGGCCTGCTTCTTCTCCTTGCGGGACATCTTCTTGCCCGCCACGGTGGGGGTACCGGCGACAGAGCCGAGCGCAGCCCCATCGACCGAGCCGTTATCGGCATCCATGGGACGGTCGTTGCCGAACCCCTCCCCTGAGGTGTGGACGAACTGCTCGATGTCGAAGTTCGCCTCGGTGTCAGTTGATGACGCGTCCTGCACGGGGGGAGTAGGCTTCGATTCCCTTGAGGCTGCATTGCTTTCGATAGTGTTTCCCATAGACCCTTCCTTTCTTGACGTTCTTCCCATCGGGCGAGCCGATGAGACCGCTGAGTTGCATAGATGGGACATAGAAGATGCGCTCCACGCCGAAGTTCGCCTTGAGCCAGAGTGCGGCAAACTGCTCGAAGGGCATCCCCTTCGGGCGGATGAAGCCGCAGCACCAGAACGGCAGGCTCACGGCGTAGATGAGCATCATGTTGTCGCCGACGTTCCAGCCCAACACGAAGTAGATGTAGAGGCCGGTGAGGACGGAGCAACCGAGCGCCCCCGCGATTGACGCGAGGGTGCGCCCGGTCATCTTGCCCACGACCTTGGGCTGATACTCGGCGATGTCCTTATGTACCGCTACGGATAGCATATAGGCACCGCCCCTTTCCTAGAGTCCGCCCGCCCAACCGGTGTTGAGCTGGCCGAAGTAGATGGCGGCACCCACGACGATGGCACCGCCGACAATCATGGCGATGGCACCGGAGAGCTGGCCGCCACCGCCCTGCATGCCGTCCTTGATGGTCATGCCGAGGTTGATGAGGCCGAAGACGACGAGCACGCCGCCGAGGAACGTCACGCCCTGCGTGAGCATGTTCACTGCGTTATCGAGCATAGTATTTACTTCCTTTCTGGATTGGTTGATTGATGGTGGGTCTCCACATGGTCTAAAAGCCTGTGAAGCCGTAGATGGCCGCGAACCCGGTCACAGCGGCACCGGCGGCAATCATGGCGATTGCCTTCCGCAGTTCGCCGCCTCCCGCCCTCGCCCCGTCCCTCAGATTCATCCCGAGGTAAAGGAGGCCGAGGAAGATGACCGTGCAGCCTATGTAGGCGATGGGCTTCGCGGCGAGCCTGACGAGTTCTTCCAATGTCCTTTCACCGTCCTCTCCTTTCTTGCCTGTGAGCCGCATGTTCGGGGCACCGCCGGAAGCGGATGCGCCGCCGAGTCACGTAGATTATAACCGTTTGCATGGGCGGCTCGGAAAATCACCGCTACTCGCTGCTCTCACCGTCATCATGGTCGTCATACGGCTCGCATCCCCCTGCCAGATAGCGCTTGAAGTCGAAGGGCTTGTCGTGCAGGCGTTTGGGGTTGCGCTTGTCCACGATGTAGCAGTAGCGCTTGTGGGTGTGCGGGTCGAACTTGTCGTCCATGAGCGGGTTGGTGCCCGCGATGAGCAGGATTGCCTTCCTACGGCTCATCTTGCCGATTTCCGCCGCGTCGATGAGGTCGCGGCCCTGTATCTGCAAGTTCTTAGATGCCGAACCTGACTGTCCCGTACTCTCCCCGTAGGTCATCTGGTTGATGGTCTGCTTGCCAATCATCTCCGCGATTTCCTTGTTGGTGGAGTTCGACTTGCCGCCGAGGAACAGGGTGGAGTCGCAGCAGTCCACGATGGTCTGCGCCTTCTTGTCGTACTTCGATTCGAGCTGGGACATGGATTGCAGGATGATGGTGATGCCGATGTTGCGGGAGCGCGTGACGGCGATGGTCTCCTCAATCTGCGGGATGGTCCCGATATTCGCGAACTCATCGAAGATGAAGTGGACCGGGGTGGGCAGCTTGCCGCCGTAGTCGGTGAGCGCCTTGCGGCAGAGCTGGTCGATGCACTGCCACATCATGATGGCGAACAGGAAGGAGAGCGTCTTGTCGGTATCCGAGAGGATGCCGAAGACCGCCACCTTCGCGTCCGGGTCGCCCAGCGTGTCAAGCTCCATCTCATCGTATTCGAGAAGGCTGCGCACACCGGCGGTGGCGATAGGGGCCAAGCGCACGTTGCAGGAGATGATGATGGACTTGAGGGTCTTGCCCGCCGCGACCTTGAAGTTCTTGTAGTTCATCAGCGCGAAGTCCTCATCGGGCGAAAGACCGCCGCAGTCGGCGGGACGCACGCCATCGGAGTTGCGCTTGAGGTTGGTCGGCTCCCACGACCAGTCCGAGTCTCCGGTCGCATTGCCCGTCCCGAAGTTGCGGGAGAGGCCGGAGACTCCCAGCGAAGAAGCGGGAGCACCGCCTTCGCTCGGGATATAGCGCTTGCCCTCCTCGATTTGCAGGAACAGCAGGTCGAGCGGGGACTTGAAGTTCTCATCGTTCTCGCGGGCCTCGGCCATGGAGAGCAGCGTCAGCAGGCTCGACAGGTTGTAGTCCTCCGGCGGGAACCAGTCGCGCAAGAGGGCGATGAGGGAGGTGTACAGCATCTTCTCGGAGTTCTCCCAGAATGGGTCTCCCGCCTTGCCGTCGCCGTTGGTGTTCATGATGTAGCAGTTGACGAACGACAGGATGTCGGTGTCCGTCTTCACGTACTTAAGCGGGTTGTAGTGCATGGACTCATCGAGGTTGATGGTGTTGAACGACTTCACCTTGTAGCCGTTGTCCGTGAACAGGAAACCCGCGTCCTTGAGGAGCGTGCCCTTGGGGTCGGTGATGAAATAGCTCGTGTTGAGCTGGCAGATGTTCGGGGTGACGTAGTTGAACGTCTTGCCGGAGCCGGAGCCGCCCACGACCAGCACGTTCAGGTTGCGGTCGAGTTCTGGGTTGAACTTGGGGCGGTGCAGGGCGAGGCCGAAGTTCTGCGTGAAGATGAGGTTGTTGTCCTCCGTGGTGAGGTCTCGGAACTGCTTGCCCTCTTTGAGCGTGCCCCAGCGTGCCGAACCGCTCTCCTCACCGGCGCGGAAGTTACCCACGAAGGCGAGGTAGCGCAGCCAGAAGAGCCATACGATGATGCACATGGTCAGGCCCGCCAGCATGGCGTTGGGGGACATGTCGAGATGGGTGGGTGTATCGGCGATGAGGGGCCACATGAGGGCGAAGCCATCTCCCCAGTGCTCGAAGAACTGCCCGCCGAGGGACGCCACCGCCTCCCAATAGCGATTTCCAAGATAGAAACCTACGACGGAGACCAACAGCGTCACCAAAGCCGAGGTCGCGACCTTCTTGTTGATTTCAGGGTTTCCCTTGCCTTGAGCCATAAGCGACCCTCCTTCCTAACCCTCGCGACCCGGCAGGGCACGGGAGAGCGAGACGGCGATGGAGGCGCGGGTGGTCGGCGCGGTGCCCTGCGCGAAGCGTTTGTAGCAGCCGAGGCAGAAATCCTCCTCGGGTCGGATGCCGTTGGTGTCGCGGGGGCAGGTGCCGTCGTTGCGCTCAAGAGCCGTCGGCTCCCAACTCATGGTGATGCCGTCCGCGCTGATGACGCGCTTGCAGCCAGACTCTATCTCGTAGAACAGGTCCCCGAGGTCTGTGGCGGCGGAGCCGGGGGCGGAGGGGCAGGCCGCGTCGAGGAGTGCCTTGAGGTTGCGCACCGTCCGCTGCTCCAAGGAGCACCAGTCGCGCAGATAGCCGAGGCAGGCGCAGAGGAGCTGCCTCGCGCTGTTCTTGAAAGCCGCGTCCCCGTCGCACTCATCGCGCAGGACGCTGGCGCTTATCACCGCGTCGGCGATGGCCTCGATGTCGCTGTCGGACTCCATGGTCTGCAAGGGGTTCGCCGCAAGGCGCTCCGGCAGGTACTCGTTCATATGGGTCATATCAGGCTCCCTTCTAGCGCTCTTGCTGGAACTTGTCGGAGATGTCGCGGTCGGGGGAGTCATTGGTCTGCGAGAGCTGCTTGCTCGCGGCACGGTTCTCATCAGCTTTGGATTTAAGGTTGTAACTCTCCCGGCTCCGGTCGGATTGGTCACGCACCATGGACGGGGAAATGTCAGTGCCGTTTTGCTCGCGTTCCAGCTTCAACGTCTTGGTGTCGGTATCCATGCCATCATGCGAATTGATGTTCTGGTCGAGCGAGGGAGTCCTGCCGTCCGTGTCGAGGGAGCCGTCGATTGCCGGGGGAGTTGGCGGGTTCGGCGGGTTCGGCGGGTCGTTGCGCCCATTATCGAACTCGATACCCAGTTCCTCCGGCGTGAGACTGGGGAATCGCGCCTCCACTGCCTTGATGACATCTTGCTTGTACTTCTGGTCAACGACGAATCCCATCTTGCCGTCCGCGCGGTCGAGTGTCTGGATACCGCGCTCCTCAAGGTCGCTGCGCACAGCGTTGCAGATGAGACTCAAGTCCTTCTGCGGTGGGATGACCTCGCGAGTGGAATCATGTTCAGGGGCAGTAGGCTCCTTGGGCGTGTTCTTCTCGAACCAGTCGAGGGTCGCGTCGCACTGCCACCTGTCGCCCGCAAGGGTCTTCGCATTGACCGGCCAGTCCATGCCATTAACGAAATCGAGTATTTCGCCGTTCTCGCCTAGACGGCCCTCGTAGAATTGCAACTCTCCCTCGTCATTGAGGCGGGTGCCGATGCCGTTCTCGGCGAGTATCGCCTTGAAATCCTCCAAGTCGCGGCACTGCTCACGTGCTGCGAGCACCTTGTCTCGAATGAGGGTGGTGTGGTTGTACGGGTCGTTGGCGAGGTCATGGCCTTGACGTTCATTGTGTCCCACATCAGATTCACCCTTATCGGCGTGCCCCTTTTCGACATCCTCATGAAGTTCCATCGCCTTGACCTGATATGGCTCGCCGATGCTCTCGATAGTGAAATCTTCACCGATATCTTTGCCGACCATATCAGCTAGTTCGTCCTGCGTATAACCAGAGAAGAACACTTGAGAGTCAATGTCGAGGTTAGCGGTATCCTGCTCGGAGAAAGTTCGGATTTCAACTTTATCAGGTGCATCGTTAAAACGAATTGCAACGGGGATGAGCGTGATGTCGTGTGAATCATATTCGATGCCATCAGTTTTCGGTAAGTCTGGCAAATCCTTGATGAGTTTGAGATTTTTGAACTTATCCTGTGTCACAGGTTTTCCGTTTGTAATCAGTTCAGAAATCTCCCTACATTTGAGACTAATCATGACATCAGAGAATTGTGTGGCACATTCCTGTACCTTTTGAATGTCGTCCTTAGCGAATTGCACATAGCCATTTCCGCCATCATCGGTCATCGCGGCGGCATACGTACCGTTATCACGAACGACCTGCGCAAAGTATGCCGCATCGGTTGCATTTCCAAACGGCATACAAATATGCTCACGCGATGCCATTGCCTCGGCCTTTACAGCGGCCTCTTCTTTCGACATGCCTTCTGCTTCAAATTTTGCCTGTTGCCATTCACGGACGGCTGATTTGAAATACTCGTTTAGGATTAAGCCGATTGCTTTTTCGCCGTATCTTGAGATGCTGCGAAGCAGCATCTCGCCTACGTCGTCTCCAAAATCTTGCGCCATGGTCTTCTTCCTTTCTACTCGTGGACGCATCGGGGGACGGATGTCCCGACACCCCTTTCGCCGCATTATATCCGAGCACCACGTCGGTGCCCCACATCCCATACACGCAGACGGGGCGGAGGGTTGCCAATGTGGAAGGTGGAAGAGGGCAGATGGTGTGCATCTGATGTCATCTAACGCCATCAGAGGTAATCTACGGTAATCATCGCTCATTTTTTTCAGTCCAGTACAGTGCTTGAAAGTAAAGCATCTCCACGTCTTCTACACATCTCTCCTTCTTAGAACCTTTTTCCCCGGCAAACGACCGGCGGCGTATCGTGTTCCTTGTGGAAAGGAGGAATCACGATGATTTCAGAAGAAGAGAAACTGGCGGTAGTCAAGATGTTCTGCGCCTATTGCAGGAAGACACTTCGCAACGCGAGGACGGACATCATTCGCAAGCAGGCGCGGGAAGCGCGATGGGAGACCGTGTTCTCCGACATGCACGAGAGCGAGCTGAACAGGCTGGCATCACCCGATGACCTCATATCGGAGGAGGTCGTGTTCGAGGTGGTCGGTCGGGAGGTCGTGGTGATGGACACCGTTCTCGCCGATGCCATCCATGGCCTCTCCAAAGGCGACCAAGCCATCGTCCTGCTCTACTACTTCGCGGAGTGGACGGACAGGCGCATCGCCGAGGAGCTTGGGTGCCCTCGCTCCACGGTCCAATTCAGGCGCTCGAAGGCGCTCCTCGCGCTGAGGGCGCGTTTAGAGGAGGTGATTGGCGATGATGAGCTATGAGGTGATGGTCGCGGCGGTCTCAGGCGACCCCGTTGCCATGCAGAAGGTCCTCGCCTACTTCGACGGTTACATGGACCAGCTCTGCACGCACGCCTTCCTCGATGAGTCCGGGCGCGTCGAGTACGGGGTCGATACCCTGAGAAAGACGCAGCTCCAAGGAAAGCTGCTCGCCGCGATGCTGCGGTTCGAGCCGTGATGAGGAGGTGGGCGTATGGGCGCGAAGGATATACCCGTATGGGAGAAGTACACGCTCACCATCGAGGAAGCGGCCCGGTACTTCCGCATAGGCGAGGGCAAGCTGCGCCGCCTTGCCTCGGAGTTGCCGACGCCTGACTGGGTGGTGATGAACGGCAATCGCGTTCAGGTCAAACGCAAGGCGTTCGAGCGGTTCATCGACTCGACGGACGTGATTTAGAGGATGAAAAAGAGCCTTGGATATGCTATAATGGAAGTAGCATACCAAGGCTCTTTCCATATGGAAGGAGCGATATATGGATGTCACAGAAAAGACGGGACAACAGGAATAGGGTACTGAACACCGGCGAGAGCCAGAGGACCAACGGACTCTACGTCTTCAAATACATCGACAGGGACAAAAAACCGAAGTTCGTCTACTCATGGCGGCTGGTGGAGACCGACAGGCTCCCTGCCGGTAAGAGGCCGTGCAAGCCGCTGCGCGAGAAGGAGCACGAGATACGCCGTGACCTTGAGGACGGGATAGACCCCATCGGCAAGAAGATGACGGTCAGCCAGCTCTACGCGAAGTTCACGAGATGCCGCCTCGACGTGCGCGAGGGGACGGAGAGGTCGAGGGCGCAGCTCAAGCGACTCCTCTTCGAGGATGCGATAGGCTCGCGGGAGATAGGCGGCGTGAAGCCGTCCGACGCGAAGGAATGGGCGCAGCGCATGAAGTCCAAGGGCTTCGCCTACTCCACCATCTCCAACCACAAGCGTTCGCTCAAGGCGGCGTTCTACTTGGCGATAGCCGATGACTGCATACGCAAGAACCCGTTCGATTTCAAGCTCGCGACCGTCATCAAGAGGGACGTGACGGAGAGGGAGCCGCTGAGTCGGGAACAGGTGGACGCGCTGCTCGGTTTCATGCGGTCGGATGCCGTCTACCACAGGTACATCGACGAGGTGGTCATCCTCCTCGGGACGGGGCTGCGCATATCGGAGATGTGCGGGCTGACCGAGGCGGACATCGACCTAACGAACAGGGTGATTTTCGTGGACCACCAGCTCGCCCGCGCAGTCGGCGGGGGATACCGGGTCGATGAGCCTAAGACGGAGAGCGGCAAGCGCTACATCTACATGACCGACGAGGTGATGGCCGCGTTCGAGCATGTCATGGCATCGAGGCCGAAGGCGAAGCCCCTGAGCGTCGATGGGCGAACGGGCTTCATCTTCCTCAACAGGGACGGGCTGCCGAGGGTCGGCGGCGATTACGACCGGGCGTTCAGGGGGCTGAGGCGCAAGTACGCGAAGGGCGGGGGAATGCCGCTTCCCAAGGACATGACACCGCACACGCTGCGCCACACGTTCTGCACGGAGATGGCGAAAGCGGGCATGAACCCGAAGGCGCTGCAATACATCATGGGCCACAAGGACATCAAGATGACGCTCGGGTACTACGCCCATATGGACGGCTGCACGGCTGCGGAGGAGATGCGACGCGTCGTGGCGTAGTAAAAACACGTTTTACTACTCGTTTTACTACTCACGGCCATCAAGATGCGCCGGGATTCGCCAAGATACGGGAACTTCCCCAAAAGACAAAAAGCCGGGAACGCCCTTGGAATCGGGCTTCACCGGCTTTCGGGAAGTTATGGGAACATGCTGGAAAATGTCGCGTTGATTTCCACAGAATCTGTTTTTGTTTTTCCCATGATTTCTCTCTCCTCTTCTCCTTATTTAAAACGCGTTTTTTTGTCGGCATTTTTTCCCATGACCTTTGCCCCAAAAACAATGCCAAAATAAATGGTTGATTGTAAAATCAAGTTGGACACTTGAGTAAAAAATCCATAGTGATTTTTC
>OIEC01001215.1_pt1 | contig 11659 bp, 10 predicted proteins | sample 1604801 | NCBI WGS metagenome assembly OIEC01 (sample SAMN01760940, study PRJEB22395) | human gut metagenome | reverse complement strand
TATGGCTTATGAAGTTCACTGGCTTCGTCTGTAGTTTGTCTAATGAATTAAATAGTAACCCACTCCATTAAATTGGGGATTTCTTTTCTATAAATTCGTCCAGAGAATGCCTCATGTGGTAGTGCAATAAAGTTTGTTTCGTCAGCGCAGATAGTTTTGTATATTGGATCTGCTATGACTGTTTTGGCTTCTGCTATTGCCGCTTTTATCTCTTCTTCCGATGAAAAAAGCAATACATTTTCCCCGATATATTCTGGTTCGGTTTCTAGTGGGCAGATGACTGTAGCATCTATTCCCTGTTTGAGTGCCATCGCTGCTTTTAATGACTGGGAAATGACAGATTCGCCTATGATATAAATTCCGTTGGCTGCCCTGCTTATGTTTTTTCCTGATGATGTTACAGAGAAATATGCTGTCTGTGATTTTCCCGTCCAGGCGGCATCTATTAATTTCTCGGCAATGATACCTGCAAAGCCTTTGACTGGTGTACCAATGACATACGGTGTTGAAAATCGTTCTTCTAATACTTTTGCGGCTGGAAATCCCACGGATGAAATAACGAGGTTCACATCGGCTTCGCCGGCTTTTTGTATGTCTTCTATGCTACTTCCCATCGCAAAGGTGCTAATGATTTCAAAGTGCTTGCTTAAGAATTCTTTTATGGAATCTAAGGTGGAGTTTACGGAAAAATCAAGTGGGGTTGCTCCTAAAATGTTTATTTTTATTTTGGAATTACTCTGTTTTGATTCTGTATTTTCTATTTGCTTTTGTTCCGATTGGTTTAACTTCTGCTGATTTTGCTTCTTTGTATCAGCTACTGATAATTCGTTTGATACATTTTCTATTTCTATTCCATTTTCTTTAAAATGCCCATTTGCATTCGTTGGAAGTACTAATTCTCTTGCTACTGTCTCCAGCGCCATTCCTGCTCCGCTTACATAGCTGTGCATCCCACTGGTCGGGAAATAAAAGACTGGGATTTGTGTCTGCTTTTCGATGATGCGGGCGATTCCTTCAAAGTCGGTTCCGGTCATTAAGGGAATTGGGGTGCGTACCAGGGCAATGAAACGAGGTTTTAATTCTTTGGCTGCCCGCACAATGTCATTGATGAATTTATCATCATTTCCCATAATAGCGTCCATCTGTGAAAGTCCGGAAATAAATACGAGGCTGTCCATATCATACCAGCGTGGTTCATCGTGAGTATTATAGGTGGAATTGCAGCCGGACGGGTCATGGATAACGACCATGCCGCCAAGTTCATAAAGGGCAGAACATACCCCTGATACATCTGCTGTATAGGTTGATAATGTTACCGATACTTGTTTCATAAATAAATCCTTTCATTTATATACAGCTTTCACATCCCAAGCCTTTTCGGACTACCAAATCTTTTGTGTTCTTTTTTGTCTGATAGGCTTGCTGTATTTTCTGGCAGAGTTCACAAATACCATCATAGCCATGCAGCCCTCCGCCTTCTACCATATTTACAAAATGCTCTGTTCCTGAAAAGTAAGCGGCTTTCTGGCCGATTGCCAGTATTTTTTCCTGTGGATTTCTTGGATATACCCGCATATTGGGATGTATCGTCGCACATACTTTTAAATTAGGAGCATTTTCTTTTAACCAGAGATAGTCTTCTTTTTCTTCTGCCGAAAAAGCATCCGTAAAAATTCTTTCTACCGAAAATCCATGGGAAATCAGTAATCTTGTAAGTCCTAAAAGTCTTGGAACAACGGTGGCATCTATGGTGATTTTAGTATCGCCAACAAGCTCTTTTGTTTCCTGTAAAATGCGTTCGCACCGCTTTCGTAACAGGCTGGTATCTGGCATCACCGCTCCCGGCATTTCTTTTACGAGGCTTTTTAACTGTGCATTAATTTCATCATAATGAAATGAAAATGGAAGATAGAGAAACTTCATGCCAAGTCGTTTAGATAACTGTTCTGCACCGTACTTTGCAAGTGGATAGCAGGCAATATTTAAGAAACTTTCTGACATGGATAAATATTCTTCGTACCCCTCGCACTCTGTAATGTCTTTTACCGTGTATCCTGCTGCCTTTGCGATTGTCTTTAATTCGGTTTCTTCTCTTGTCGGAAAATCATTTCCGATAATATTTATCTGTTTTAAATTCTTTTCCCGCATGGGAAGTGGCTTATATAAAGCATTTCGCAACTTCTGGTCCGGAGTCAGCCCTTCCTTTTGCATAATCGGATCCATGTAACAATCCACGAAACACTGTTCTGGAAAGCGACTTCTTAGCGTATCATAAATATAGTTCAGATCACATCCCATAAAATGATGCACACAAACCGTAAATAAAAGAACAACGGATGGCTTCTTCGGCAATTTGTGAAGAATATCACTGACACCTTCAATGACAAGATCCTCCATCTGCCCGTTGAACAAATCTTCTTCCTTTATTTCTACAAAAGAAAAACGGTCTCCTGCGTTCATTTCTGATGCAGTCAGAATAACACCTCTGTTACAGTTTGCGCCGCATACATAAATCTGGTGAGAACCTGGCAGGAGCATTCCCATATGTACAATATTCCATGTGCCGTGTGCCGGGCTGTTATATTCAAGTCCCGGGACAAAAGGCAGCGGCCATGCCGCATCCTGAAAAGGAATCTCCTCCTGTAAGGAAGGCGATAATTTTTCTTTTATCTGATTATTCCATTGTTCGTCTTTTGCTTTTCCGTGAAGCATTTTAAGCAAAATAAATCCCTCCCTGTAAATCCTTCATATTCAACTTCTTAGATTCCACAAAGTGTACGGATTTTTCCTGCAAGAATCCGATACTCCTCTGCCATTTCTGAATCCGGATACGCTTCTATCACCGTCTTTTTCTGTTCTTCTGCATCAGTGACAAGCTCACTTCTTGATAAAGTTCCGATGACTTTACTGTGAATATCTTCTGCTAATTCCTCTACTTTTGCATCCTCATTTTTTACATTTCTACGATTCAAAATGAGGCCGCCAAGCTGTGCATATCCTCTGTCTTTGAAGTTTTCTACTGCCATTGCAATATTGGCTGCCGCATGGATTGCCATATTTTCACCAGAAGTAATAACAAATACTTTATCGGCATAGCCACGGCGCATTGGCATGGAAAATCCACCACAGACAACATCGCCAAGAACATCATAAATGACAACATCCGGGCGGTATTTCTCATATGCACCTTTTTTCTCCAATATCTCTAATGCCGCAATGATTCCTCTTCCGGCACAGCCAAGTCCTGGCGAAGGGCCACCGGCTTCCACACAGCAAACACCTGCGAAGCCTTCTTTTACCATTTCTTCTAAGGTGAAATTTTCTTTTCTTGTCCGTACTAAGTCAAGAACTGTCTCTACTTTTTCTCCGTGACGCAGTAAAACTGTCGAATCTGCTTTCGGATCACAGCCAATCTGCATAACTCTGAGTCCCTGGCTGGCAAATACCGCCGCCACATTTGAGACAGTCGTGGACTTTCCGATTCCACCTTTTCCATATACCGCTATTTTAATCATACTTTTTTCCTTTTATCACACTTTTGCATAGGCAGCTTTCGCCGTCACTCCAGAAAGTCGTCCAATCTTGCCGGACAGCTCACTGATTTTCGTCTGTGGAGCATCTATCACCAGGCTGATAATGCTAATATTTTTTTCTCGGTAAGGAATACCCATTCTGCCTACAACATACTCTGCGTAATCGTGAATCATTTCATTTAATTTCGCTGTACTTTCACTGTCCTCCACGATAATAGAAAGAACGGCAATTCTTGTGTCTTCCATGATTTTCCTTTCTCCAATTAACAGATTCTTGGTAAAAGCTCTCCACCTGGAGGTGGAAGTAAAGTTTCCGCTCCGATTTCTGTTGTAACTACAACTCTTCCTGGCATTTCTTCTGTTACTTCACCAATAATTGCAGCTTCTGAAGAATACTTTCCTTCTCGTAATTTAGCTACGATTGCTTCTGCATTTTCCTTTGGTGCAAAAATGACAAGACGGCCTTCGCAGGCAAGGTAAAGCGGTTCTAATCCAAGCATTCCGCATACACCTTTTACGCTGTCCTGCACCGGAATTGCTTCGGCATTCAGACGGATTCCTGTTTTACTCTGTTCCGCAATTTCATATAAAACAGTTCCAACACCGCCTCTTGTCGCATCACGAATAACGTGAACATCCTTTGTCACAGATAAAATGTCCTGTACTGTTCCCCAAAGTGGTGCGCAGTCACTTGTCACATCCGCATCAATTCCAAAGTCTTCTCTTGCAAGCAAAATAGTACAGCCGTGTCTTCCGATATCTCCGCTGACAATAACGGCATCACCTGGTTTTGCCATGAATCCAGAAGTCTCTACGCCCTCCTGAATCTCACCAATACCTGTTGTTGTGATAAATACACCGTCTACCTGACCTTTTCCGGCAACCTTTGTATCTCCGGCAACAATCTTTACTCCAGCTTCATTTGCTGTCTTTTCCATTGCCGCTGCGATTGCCTCTAATTTCTCCATCGGGAAACCTTCCTCAATAACAAAGGCGCAGGAAAGATAGAGTGGCTTTGCTCCCATGCAGGATAAATCATTTACTGTACCGCAAATGCTGAGCTTTCCGATATTTCCTCCCGGAAATTCTGAAGGAGAAACAATAAATCCATCTGTGGTAAATGCAATCTTTCCCTCTTTCAACTTTAATACTGCCGCATCGTCACTTGTCAGTTCTGGATTGGCAAAATGTGCTTTAAATACCTGGTCAATTAATTCACTTGTCTGTTTTCCTCCTGCACCGTGAGCAAGAGAAACTGTTTTTCCTTTTAAGTTATCCATGATTTTTCCTCTTATTGTTTTTTACTATATTTTTAGATTTATAATTTATTATATCTAATACTCTGTAAGTGAAAGTTATTCTCCCCTGCTATTATACTGATAATAAGCTGAGCAGGCTCCCTCATTCGATACCATACAGGCTCCAATCGGATGAAGTGGTGTACAGCCTTTTCCAAATACTTTACAGTCTGTCGGACGGCATTTCCCCTGTAATACATCTCCACAACGGCAGGCAGGACTCGTTCTTCCTTCCATCTTCGGAATCGAAAACTTCACTCTTGCATCAAAGTCCTGCGCTTCTTTTCGCAGGCGAAGTCCGGAATTTTTAATCATACCAAGTCCTCTCCATTGAGAATCACATGGTTTCATCCATTCTTTGATCAGTTTCTGTGCCGGAATACTTCCCTCTTCCGTAACAACCCTTGGATAGGCATTAACAAAAAACGGGTTGCCTTCCGGGAACTTCTTTAATAATACAGCAAATGCAGTTAAAATCTCGCTGGCAGTAAAGCCGGTTACTATACCGCTGATTCCTTCTTCCTCACAAAGCTTTCTGTTCAATGCATTGCCGGTAATCGCATTAACATGGCCGGGATATAAGAAAACATCGGCACTGTCTTTCAACATCTCATAGGCACCCGGCATTGTTTTATTCGCAGTAAGAAGTGCATAGTTTGTAAGTCCTGCCTCTTTTGCCATCTTTACAGAAAGACAACTTGCCGGAGTTGTTGTCTCAAATCCAACGGAAAGAAAGACAACCTGTTCGTCTTTATGCTCTTTGGCATATTCAAAGGCATCCATCGGAGAGTAGACCATCTGAATCTTGCCGCCAAGACTTCTGGCATCTGCAAGACTCTTTGTACTTCCCGGCACACGAACCAGATCGCCAAAGGTACAAATCGTTACATTTTTCTCCAAAGCAAGCCATACTGCCTCATCAATAAAATCTGCCGGTGTCACACAGACCGGACAACCCGGACCAGAAATCAGTTCCACCTGCGGCGGCAAAATCTTTCGCACACCAAGATGAAAAATCTCATGGGTATGTGTTCCACACACTTCCATCACACGGACAGCAGGACCATCATAGCCTTCAATAATTGCTTTTGCTTTTTTTAATTGTTCTTTCATAGTAACCCCTCCAGAAGATCTTCTGCCTCATCCTCATCTTCTTCTGTAATCTTTGCAATCGCAATTCCTGCATGAACCATTACATAATCGCCCGGTTCAAGATTCTCTATCAGTTCTGCTGAAACTTCTCTTTTCGCTCCTGACGCATCTACAACCGCCATTCCATCTTTCATTGTCATAACTTTTGCTGGTAATCCTACACACATAATTTATTCCCCTTTTTGTAAACTTCTCATTGCTGCCACCGCCTGTCCAAGGCTGATTCCCCCATCATTTGGCGGAAGTAAATGGTGTCGCAGCACATGAAATCCTCTTTCTTCTAACATGGTTACACTGTAATCTAAAAGTAATTTATTCTGGTAAACACCGCCACTTAATGCAACGGTATTAATCCCTGTTTCTTCTCTTGCTTTTTCGCAGGCAGAGACAATCATCCCTGCTAATCTCCTGTGGAAATGTAAGGCAAGCTGATTGCTGTTTTCTCCTGCTAATTTTCTCTCTGCTACTTCTTTGACAAGAGATAATGTTGGTAAATAATATAAATCCGCTTTTATATTCCGATTTATAGAGTTGTTTTTCTCTACAACACTCTTCTGCGCTACATCAGAAATACTTTTTAGTTCTCCATAGTCTGTAATTATTCCAGATTCTGCAAAATCCTCAGAACCTGCTATTTTTTTCTTCTGGGCATCCAGCCATTTTTCGGCCGCAAACTGTAACGATGTAGATGCCTCCCCCTCAAATGTAGAGGACTTTCTGATGTCAAGAATCGCACTCACCGCATCAAATAATCTTCCGGCACTTGTAGACTGTACAGTATTAATTCCTCGTTCTTCCATCGTAAACTGAAGTTTTGCCAGCTTTGGCTCACAAAGTCCTAATGTTTCAATAATGAGAAGGGCATTTTCTTTTCCGTAAATCTTTCCAAGAAGAGATACGGCAATTCTCCAGCCTTCTTTTGCAGAAGCATCGCCGCCTGTCTGTGCAAATGGTTCGATGCACCCCCAGCGTGTAAAGGAATCATAGTCTGCCAACAGAATTTCTCCACCCCAGATTGTTCCGTCGGTTCCGTATCCCGTTCCGTCAAAAGAAACACCGATAACTTTTTTTTCGGTTGTCCATTCATTCTCTGCCATACAGGAAAGGATGTGAGCATAATGGTGTTGTACGAGAAATACAGGAAGCCCCATCTCTTCTGCCGCCGCTCTTGTATTATAAGACGGATGCATATCGCAGGCAACAATCTGCGGCTTGGTTTCCAGCAGTTCTTCCATTCGTTTCACAGACTCTTTTAACGCCTTTACCGTCCGTACATCTCCCATATCACCAATGTAAGGCGATGGATAAAATAGCTGATTCTTTCCGATACAAAACGCATTCTTAAGCTCACCACCGACTGCAAGCACCTGACCTTTAAATTCATTTCCCATCATAAATGGAAGAGGCGCATAGCCTCTGGAGCGCCGAATCATATACGGCTCTCCCCGGTAAAAATCCATAACCGTGTCATCCGCACGAAGCCGTATTTTCCGGTCATGGGAAAGTATCACATCACAAAGCCCGCTCAGCTCATTTAATGCATCTTCATCGTCACGGCAAATCGGCGCTCCAGAAGTATTCGCACTGGTCATCACAAGGCAATCAGAAACCTTCGTTTCGTCCTGATAATCAAAAAGCAAAAGCTGCACTGGCGCATATGGTAACATAACTCCAATCTTTGGATTATCCGGTGCAACACTCTCACAAAGCGTTCCCCCTTCTTTTTTCGGAAGTAAAATAATCGGCTTCTGATGCCCGTCAAGAATCTCCTCTAAATGTGGTTCTGTCTCACATTCTCTTCTCACAACATCTAAGTCCTTCATCATAACAGCAAATGGTTTCATCGGACGTTTTTTCCTCTGTCGTAATCTTGCAACTGTTTCTTCCTTCGCCGCATCACAGCAAAGATGGAAACCGCCGATTCCCTTTACCGCTACAATGCCACCCTCGCTGATCACCTTTCTTGTATAACGAATCGCATCTGCTCCCCGTTCTTTCCTCCCAAGCAAATATACTTCTGGCCCGCAGTCGTTACAGCAGACTGGCTGTGCATCAAATCTTCTCGTTTCCGCATGCGTGTACTCATACTCACATTTCTCGCACATCGGAAACTTTCCCATACTCGTCCGTACTCTGTCATACGGCATGGAATCTAAGATTGTAAGACGCGGTCCACAACAGGTACAATTGATAAACGGATGCAGATATCTTCTGTCGTTCTTATCATAAAGTTCCTTCTTACATTCCGGGCAAATGGCAATGTCCGGGGATACGAAGATTTCTCCTTCTTCTTTTTCGCTCTCTATGATTTGGAACCTTTCTTTGGAGTCTGTTTCAGATTCAACTTTATGAATACCGTCCTCACCCGATTCCACATTCTCCACATCCAGTTTCAAAATAACCGCCCGTTTGGGAGGCTCTTCCTGAATCTGCTTTATAAAGCTATACACACATTCTTCGCTGCCCTCTGCAAAGATTTCCACATAAGGTCCTTTATTACTCACACTTCCGGCAATATCACAGGCATCGGCATGACGCTTTACCGTTGGGCGAAAGCCGACCCCCTGCACAATTCCAAATACTCTGATACAGACTCTCATACGCTCTGTCTCTTCTTTCCTGAGATTGCAAAGTGCGGTAAGTCATACCATTCTCCTTTATAAAATGGCACAGCTTTCTTCAGTAGCGGATCGGCGATAATAATGTCATATTCATTTTCTTTGATGTAAGTGATCCAGTCATCTTCTTCCTTAAAAAGAATATCTTGTTCTTTCTTTTGCTCTTTATTCATCATAAACCAGGATGCAACATTGATATTTGCAGAAATAAATTCTTCCCTCAACGTATTCGCCAGCACCTGCTGATGAACAATTAATATCTTTTTCTCAGATAATTCTTCTACATTCAACAGTCCTGCTATCTGCTCTTTTTTTTCTTTCCATTCTGGAATAATCTCCGGTGGACAAAACAGCTCATATGGCGTTCCAAATTTCTGTTGTAAATACTTTGCTGCTGCAATTCCTGCCGGCGAAACAACGATGTTTTTCTCTGCTGCTGCCGCTTCTCTTACAGCGTCTAAGCCATCGCCCATTCCATAACATACAACCTTTGAAAAACTTTTTTCGGCAAAATACTTTTTCAGGAAATCTTCTTCATAAATACCGCCAAATTCAAGAGGGGTTGCCCCGATAATTCCAATACGTCCTGGCTCCACGTCTTTTTCAACAGCGAACTTTTTAAATAATTCTTTCCATGTCTTTTTCTCACCATCATCGTAAAGCTTTGTTCCGTCCGTGTCGATTGTAAGCGCCGGAATTCCTGTTTTCTTTTCAATCATTCGGGAAAGTGCGCGATAATCCGTTCCGATTACTGCAGGAACCGGCGTACCAATCACTGCAATAAAATCTGCGGAAAGCTTCTCGCAGGCTTTTCCAATCTTTTCTACTAGGCGGCCATCCCGTCCAAGAATCGCATCCATATCACGAAGTCCTGCGCTGAAAATCGCACTACGACTCTCAAACCATCTTGGCTCATCAAATCCGCATATGTTTCCCGCACAGCCGCCGGCATCTAAAATAATAATCAGTCCGTGAAATTCACATAATACCGCTGCTGCGCCCGACTGGTCCGGAGCAAATGGGGAGAGATATTTTCTAAGTCCCTTCATTTAATTTGTCCCCCTTTCCAGTGTTTTCTCTTCTTTTATATTTTTTGTACTATTTTTCAAATTTTTTTCTTCACTTTTCGTATTTTTCTCATCCAGTACCCGTTCACACTCCTCAAAGAAATGCTTCACTCCACGATACCCAAATGGCTGTATATCGTCACTCCACTCAAGCTGTGCTGCTTCTGGATGATAGTAAACAGCATCCTTTCCGATAACGATATCCACTGGATTCTCGCCCGGCTCATAGTAAATCATCGTTGGCTCCAGATTCGAATAAATCTTTGTTTCTGGACTTAACTTCGCCATCTTTTCGATATAAACAAAATCCTCTTTCGACAGATTTCCAAATACTTCTGCTACCGCAAACTCATATCGAATCAGCGCAAATGCAAGTTCAAATGCATTGGCGTTACAGCCTTCTCCAATTGCAAATACTGCATGTGGATACTTTTTCTTAAAAGCTTCTTTTGCTGCAAGTGCTTCCTCAAAATAAGCATCATCATCAAATTTACTTCCTAATGCTGCTGCAAATAATGTATATTGATTCTTTATTTTATCAAGCTGATATAGCCTTGTAAGTTCTATGTACGGAATTCCCAGTCGTTTTTGCATATCAGCCGCCGCAAAACGTGCTTCCGCATCTAATACCAGATTAAAATTCGCCTCTGCCATATCAAGATACTCATCATAGTTTTTACATCGGGAAATCTCGCGAATCTTTTTTATCCCAAGCTGTCTTAACAGATCATAAAGTTCACTGTCATCTTCTAACGGAGCAAAATGTCCAAGAAGATTCACGGAAGTACTCTTCTTTTTCTTTGGCTCTAACAGAGAATAAATCGACTGTCTGACATGAACCATCGGCGGCTTTCTTCCCTCTCTGGTCAACGCATACATATAGCAAGGAAGAACCAGGATTCCAACTGCTTTTTGTGCTCTCTTACAAATACGCTCCATATCGGTTCCAAGCAAAGCATCTACACAAGTAAGACAAATCATAACAACCGATGGCTTTGTCTCCAGACAATCATAAATCTCTTCTACTGCCTGTGGAACCTTCTTCAAATGTCTTCCCGTTACAATATCCGTTTCATCCATCATCAGATAGAAAAATCGCTCACTGTATCCGCCAAGCTCACTTAAAATCGTTGTATTCCTTCCACAACAGCCCGGTGCTAACAAAAGCATAACCGAACCCGGAATCGCAAGGCCTGCTCTCTTTACACCAAACCCCTGCGCTCCCGGCGAGTTATACGCAAGTGTAGCCGGTGAACTATAGATAAGGTGCTTTGAGGAAATCAATTCTTCGGGAATATTATCTCGGCCTGCTTCGGCAAGTTCTTTTGTGGTAATAAAATACGCTTCTTCTGCTTTCTTTTTCTCTGTCTCTTTTGCCATGATTTCTACCATACATCTTCCTCCGCTGTATCCTGTGCATTTTCCAGAAGTTCTTTTGCAAGATTTAAAAATGCCTGTGCCGCCGGAGATTCTGGTTCACCTTCGACAACAGTCATTCCCCTATCTTCACATCTGGTAATCTCGTCACTTCTTGGCACTTCACCAACAATCGGAAGCCCTACGGAATCCGCAAACTCAGTAACCTTCTCTGTCTCGTTTTCCACATTTCTGTGATTTAACACAATACCATACACCTTCGCATAGCTTCTGTCCTCAAAGTTCTTCACTGCATTATTAATATTATTGGCAGCATAAAGAGCCATCTTCTCACCAGAAGTCACAATCAACACTTTACTCGCATACCCCTCACGAATTGGTGCCGCAAATCCACCACAGACAACATCACCAAGAACATCGTATAACACAACATCAGGCTGGTGTGTCTCAAATAATTCCAAATCTTCTAACAAGCTAAATGTCGCAATAATTCCACGACCAGCACAGCCGAGTCCCGGTGTCGGACCACCTGTTTCAATACAGAGAACTCCACCGTAACCTACCTTTGAAATATCCTCAATTGTCTCTGGGTCTTCATCATATTCACGCATATA
>OIEC01001199.1_pt1 | contig 11768 bp, 7 predicted proteins | sample 1604801 | NCBI WGS metagenome assembly OIEC01 (sample SAMN01760940, study PRJEB22395) | human gut metagenome | reverse complement strand
GTGTAGAGGGAAAAGCAGAACATTTGGCCGACAGACTTGTACCGTATACATTACTTGGTACAGGGGCGGCGTGGCTGCTTACAAGAAATGTAACCCGGACATTGTCTGTTCTGATGGTAGACTTCTCCTGTGCTTTGAAGCTGGCAATGCCAATTACGGTACTGTCTGCAATCCGTGAGGCGGGAGAAAATCATATTACTGTAAAGGGTGGAAAATTCCTTGAGGCAGTTGCAGACGCAGAAGAGAGCGGAAGCACCGACGAGGTTGCTGCTTTTGATGCAGAGGCACCTGGCAAGATCGGACATGTTGCATTTGATGAGGAGGATAAGAATGTTCTTACCTGGTATGCAGACCAGAAGGCAGATGAATACCAGATCCGTGTAACAGACGGAGAGTACACTTACCGCTACTATTATAATGCAAGCGAGCCAGAGACCGGTTATCCGTCCACAGTCAACTTAAGCTATAGTCTTACAAATCTTACCATGCAGCCGTTCAAGGTTGACGCAGAAGGAAACCTTGTATACAAACCAGATGGTAAAGACGGATATATTGCAGGTCTTGAGAATGGCAAGACATACAAGGTTTCCGTTCGCGCCGTAAACCGTAACAGCGCAGATGGAACTGTTGCATATGGTGAATGGTCTGACGCTGTAGATTATACCTACGCAAAGAAGGTCGCTGAGCCGAAGAGTGTGACAATTTATGCAGCTGAAAGAAAGAATCAGATTCAGGTATCCGGCGAGAACCAGAACCTCGAGGTTTCCATTAAGGATGAAGCTGGAAATGAATATTATTCTTATGCATATGGAGCAAAGGAACCCTCCTATGTAACTACTTCAGGTAACTGGCTCAATTTCTATGAGAATTACGGTTATCTGCTTAAAAAGAACGACACCACAGGTCTTTATGAAGTCGCTTCTGATGCAGACGGAAAATATATCGGTGCTTTCCAGAAAGGCAAGAAATATACCGTTAAAGTCCGTGCATATACGGGCTCCGGCGACGAGAAGAAGGTAGGCGACTGGTCCAATGAGCTGGTTGTAGAAGCAGACGACAGCGGCAGTCTTGTACCAGAGAAGACCGGTAATTTCAAATACAACGATGAATATGAATATGTAAGCTGGAACCGTATCCAGAATACATATGTATCCCAGTACGAAGTTGAAGTAGATGGAAAAGTTGCCTTTACAACAGATTCCAATTATTCCTATCCAAACTTCTATTTAGGAAGAACCTACGGAGAGTTCAAATTTGAAAGAGGTAAAACCTATACCATCCGTGTCCGCGGAATTAATTACAGATATGAGAATGGTGCAAACAAGAAGCAGGAAGGTGAATGGTCTGACGCTTATACAGTAACTTATAAAGCTGTAGATACAAGCCTGAAGAAAGTCTCCGGTGTAACAGCTTCTTCTTATGTTCTCAGCTGGAATCCGGATAAGAATGCAGACAGCTATGAGATTAAGATTACAGACGAAGCTGGACGTGAGTACTTTGAGTCACTGGCATCCGATCGGAAGAGTGGCAGGTATACCAGAGTAAGCGGCACCAGATATTCCTTTGATGAGTCTGATTATAGAACTTATACAAGTGTAGACGGAGTTCTGGAACCTGTTATTTATCCGGCTACCGGTCAGCCTGTTTATGCATTTGAAGACGGAAAGACCTATAATCTTTCTGTTCGTGCCGTTAAGATCGGAGAGGATGGTAAGGAAGTATACGGAGACTGGTCCAATGCATTTGCATACAAAGTAACCGCTTCAGATGCAGGTACCAGTGAGAAGCCTGCAGCTGTTTCCGGTGTAAATGTAAACACAGAGGCTAGTGAGCCAACCTTGCGTTGGAACGCACTTGACAATGTAAACCGCTATGAAATCCTTGTAAAAGATTCTGCCGGCCGTGAATACGTGAGCTCAGCTTCTCTGAAGGATGACGGAACTGTTGATAAGACCTACTACAGCGTCGGACGCGGTAATTTCCCAAGTGTTTCCCTGTCAGAGCTTAAAGATGAAGATTTGTATACATATACAACAGATCCTAAGGTTTCATTTGACCGTGTAAGAGATGAGAAGGGCGATCCGATCAAAGCAATGGCTCCTGGAGAATCCTATGCCTTCCAGGTACGTGCAGTACGCACTTATACCGTTGATACAGACGGAAAGAAAGTCACAAAGACAGTAGAGGGCGACTGGTCAGCACCGTCCGCAGCATTTACTGTAGATGCTCTTCAGCCGATCACAGATCTTCAGTATGTGAAAGCTGACGACAATTACTATTATTTCACATACAGTGCAAAGGTTGATTTAAACAGCGTATGGTATCAGATTGCAACAGGCACAGAATTTACTACTGCAACTATGGCAAGTGACTGGAGCCGCGTCTATTATGATGGCTCAGCTGGTTCTGCGAAACTGAAGATCAGCAAAAACAACGGTAATCTGGAAGCAGGAAAAACCTATTATGTTCGTGCAGTGAGCAGTGCAGACAGACCGGAAGAGGAAGAGGTTGCAAAACTGAAACCTGCAGCAGTCTCCTTCACTACAGATGCAGAAAAGGCACCTAAGAATGTGACTGGCTTAGAGATGTATAAAGAATCTGCAAACAGCTTCGAATTCCGCTTTGATGCTGTTCTGGAAGATGGCGACTCTTATGAGCTCCAGTACACAGATAAGGCACAGCCTTCCGAAGAGGATTGGGTAACCGCTTCTTCCAGTGGTTACTATGATGAAGATGAAGATGAGTACTATGAGGATGATGATGCACTTACATTGAGTAAATCCTTATTAAAAGAAGGAGCAACCTATGTAAGAGTTGTCGCTTATGTAAAAGACAAGAGCGGAAACAAGAAATATGGTACTCCTTCCAATGTAGTAGCTGTCAATGTTTCCAAAGCTACTTCAGCGATCAGTAACCTGAAGCTGGTTGAGAAAACACCGGATGGTTATGTATTCTCCTATGACGGAACTGTAAGAAAAGAAGAAGATGTAGAATTCTGGTATTCCGAATCACCTGAATTTGTAAATGATTACAAGGTTACAGATTGTATTTCTGGTGAGAACAATAAGGCAACACTTTACTTTGAATCACTTACACCAGGCAAGACCTATTATGTGCGTGCCCGTGTAAAAAATGATAAGGCAGCTACACTTGCACAGAAATACAGTGCATACACAAATACAGCATCATTTAAAGCTGGTATGCCGAGTATATCTGTAACAAATGTTATCACAGCAAAGACTGTTACCTTAAGGATGAGCGCTGAAAGCGGATCAGAAGGCTGGCTTACCGGCTATCAGATCCAGAGAAAGAATGGCAAAAAATATAAAACAATTGCCAAAACTACAGACAGCGTTTATAAGAACACCAAACTGAAAGCAGATACCACCTATACTTACAGAGTAAGACCATATTATTATGATTCCGAAACAGGCAAGACCACTTATGGAGCATGGGCTTATAATAAGGTTACTACCTGGGGCGGTGCGCTGAAACTGAAAGCAACACCTAAGAGCACAACTTCTGTAAAACTGTCCTGGACCAAGATCAAAGGTGCTAAGGGATATGAGATTTACAGATGTGAAGGATCTTCTATTGGAGATACTGTAGCAGCTGGCATGGCCAACAATTTTGCCAAGTATAAACTGATCAAGACTACAAGTGCAAAGGCTTCCAGTTATACAGATAAGAAGCTTCAGAGCGGTATGGATTATTACTATCTTGTAAGAGCTTACAAGACTGTAGGAAACAGCAAGTATTACATTGATGAGGGTGTATATGCAAATCTTAGCTTCGAGATGACTACTGTTAACAGTATTTCTTATGCAAACGGTAAAGTGAAGTTAAGCTGGCAGCCGGTATATGCCGGAAAGGGTTATCTGGTTGAGAAGAGAAATGAAGAGACTGGTGCATGGGAAACCTATAAGACACTGAAAGCTTCCACATCTTCCATTACATTCCCGGCAGCAGATACGGAAACAACCTATCGTGTACGTGCATACAGAGGACAGGAATACAGCAATGAAATCAGAACATCAGTTATCCCTGTTATAGCAACTCCTGGCAATGTAAAAGCGGTTGCAAACAAAGCAGATGGAAGCATTACGGTAACATGGAATCCGGTAGCAGGTGCTGATTACTATCGTGTATACAGAACCACCTCTTCATGGAACAGATATAACAAAGACAGCAATTCTTACAGCTATAATTACGGTTCCAGTGCAGTTGTTCCGAATTATGTTGCTGATTCCACAACAGTCAGCGGATATAAATATGTTAGTGAACTGAAGGAAACGACTATTACAGATCGCGAGATCAAGTACACCTATAATGGTGCAACAAGCACAGAGTACAAAGGACCGAAAGCAGGAGTAAAATATTACTATTATGTAGTTGCTTACAAGAATGGCAAGTCCTATGAGTACAAAGATTCTGCTGACGCAACATACACAAGCGGTGCAAGCAAATCTGCAAGTGCTATGATTTCCACAGCACAGATCGCGAAGCCAACCAGTCCGAAAGCGAAAGCAACAAAGGGCAAGATTACTGTCAGCTGGAAGAAAGTAACAGGAGCTACCGGATATCAGGTATACCGTTCCACTAAGAAAGGTTCCGGATATAAACTGGTAGGAACTATTACAAAAGGCTCCACAGTGAAATACGTTGACAAGAGCTCCAAGAAGGCTGGAACCAAGTATTATTACAAAGTACGCGCCGTTGGAAACAACGAGGCAGGTGTTCCAATCTATTCTTCTTACAGCACACCCAAATATGCGAAAGCAAAATAAATAAAGTGTAATAAAATCCCCCTCCTGTCAGACAGGAGGGGGATTTTTGACTACCCGGATGTAAAAACTTATGTAACTATTTGAATGCAGATATAAGAAAAGAAGACCCGTATCACAGGCCTTCTTTAATAAGCTTACCATCCTTTAAATGCAGAATCCGCTGATTGCTGCTCCCTCTGAACTGAAGGGAGAGGTTTTTCAATTCCTGGATAAACTCTCCGTCTACCAGAACGTCGATGCAGGAGAGCATCCGGTCTGTAAAAGGCGTGTAGACCTTACCTCCGGGAACCATATCTTTGTCAAAAAGATATCCACTGTAACACCAGATGGATTTATCCGGAAAGGTACGCCTGATCTCTTCAAGAAGCTCTGCCAGCACAGGCTGGTTCTCTGGCTCAAATGGCTCTCCTCCAAGTAAGGAGAAACCCTCTATATAAGAAGGAGCAAGCAGCTCCAGGATCTTATCCTGTGTCTCCTGGGTAAATGGCTTACCGTAGTTAAAATCCCACGTAGGTGCGTTAAAACAGCCCTTACAGTGGTGCCTGCAGCCGGATACGAACAGGCTTACACGCACGCCTGTGCCGTCTGCAATGTCGTAGGATTTAATGTTTCCGTAGTTCATAACTGATTCCTCTTTTCCTCCTGTGCCTGATAATCAAATACACACATCTTGCAGAAAACCCGGAAACCATTACTTATTACAGATGTAATACACGATCCTTGATCTCCTGGGTACGTCCCTGGTTCCAGAACTGGGTACCGATGTATCCACAGGTTCTTCTGGCAACGCTCATCTTATCCTGATTGCGGTTACCGCAGTTCGGGCATTCCCAGATCAGCTTGCCGTTCTCGTCTTCTTTGATCTGGATCTCTCCGTCATATCCGCAGACATCACAGAAATCACTCTTGGTATTCAGCTCTGCATACATGATGTTATCATAGATAAACTTCATAACAGAGAGAACTGCCGGAATATTCTGCTTCATATTCGGAACTTCCACGTAGCTGATGGCTCCTCCTGGAGAAAGCTTCTGAAATTCAGACTCGAATTTCAGCTTGGAGAATGCGTCGATCTCCTCAGTAACGTGAACGTGATAGCTGTTTGTAATATAATTCTTATCCGTAACTCCTGGAATGATGCCAAAACGCTTCTGGAGACATTTGGAAAACTTGTATGTGGTGGATTCCATCGGAGTGCCATATACAGAGTAGCTGATGTTCTCAGCTGCCTTCCACTGGGCACATTTGTCATTGAGGCGCTGCATAACCTTCAGCGCAAACGGACGAACCTCAGGGTCTGTATGAGGCTTGCCGTACATTCTCATGCACATCTCATGGAGACCTGCATATCCAAGTGAGATCGTAGAATAGCCGTCATAAAGAAGCTTGTCAATGGTCTCGCCCTTCTTAAGCCGTGCAAGAGCACCATACTGCCACAGGATCGGGGCAACATCGGAAACAGTGCCAAGAAGACGCTCATGTCTGCAGCGGAGTGCTCTGTGGCAAAGCTCCAGGCGCTCCTCCAGAATCTCCCAGAATTTATCAAAATCGCCGTCTGAGGAGCAGGCTACATCTACAAGGTTAATGGTAACAACACCCTGGTTAAAACGGCCGTAGAACTTGTAGGAACCGTCCGGGTTCTTCTGCTTCTCCTCAACAGTAAGGAAAGAACGGCATCCCATGCAGGTGTAAACATTGCCATTTTTTAACTGGCGCATGATCTTGGCTGAGATGTAATCCGGAACCATACGCTTGGCAGTGCATTTCGCTGCAAGCTCTGTGAGGTACCAGTATTTGGAATCCTCGTGGATGTTATCCTCATCCAGCACGTAGATCAGCTTCGGGAATGCAGGTGTGATCCACGCACCGCGCTCGTTCTTAACACCCTGCATACGCTGCTTCATAACTTCCTCGATGATCAGTGCAAGGTCATCACGGGTGCGTCCCTCCGGAACTTCATCAAGATACATGAAAATCGTTACAAATGGTGCCTGTCCGTTACAGGTCATAAGAGTGATCAGCTGGTACTGGATCGTCTGGATACCACTCTGGATCTCATCCTTCAGTCTGCGCTCCGATACCTTCTGGATGATCTCATCATCAAGAGGCTCACCGCAGGCCTTACGTTCCTCGATTACCTTGTTGCGGATCTTCTGGCGGCTGATGTCTACAAAAGGAGCCAGATGGGCGAGAGAGAAGGACTGTCCGCCGTACTGATTGCTGGCTACCTGTGCGACGATCTGTGTGGTAACGTTACATGCGGTAAAGAAGCTGTGAGGCTTCTCAATCAGTGTCTGGCTGATAACCGTGCCGTTCTGGAGCATATCCTGCAGATTGATCAGGTCACAGTTATGCTCACGCTGTGCGTAGTAATCGGAATCATGGAAATGAATGATTCCCTCGTCGTGAGCCTTTACGATCTCCTCAGGAAGTAGAACACGCATGGTCAGATCCTTGCTGACCTCGCCTGCCATGTAATCACGCTGGGTAGAGTTAATAGTAGGGTTCTTATTGGAGTTCTCCTGCTTGGCATTCTCATTAATCTGGTCAAGAAGAGCAAGGATGCTGTCGTCTGTGGTATTGGACTTGCGGGTAAGCTCTCTCTTGTAGCGATAGCGCACATACTTCTGTGCAACTTCATAACCGCGCATCTCCATAATGCCGGTCTCTACCATATCCTGAATATCTTCCACATTGACAGCGTGGGAGGATTCAAGGGCACGGGTGGCAATCATATCAGCAAGCGCTGTGATCTGGTAATGACTCAGCCTGTGAAGCTTGGAAACCTCCTCATTCGCTTTTTCAACGGCGTTGATGATCTTCGCCTTATCAAAAATAACTTCCACGCCATTTCGTTTAATGACGTTTGCATTGACCTCGGTACTCATTCTTTCAAATCCCTCCATATATTGTGTTTAAATCTTTAATTACATACTAGATGTTGTGCACTATCAATATTACAGTATTCTACAGAAAAGTCAAGGTCAAAACCATTGATTTTAAAAATCTGTGAAATGTGCTGAATTTTCGTCAGCAGGACAGAAGAATCATTCGGTGATCTCCTGTATAGAGTTCCTGAAATGTGCGGAATCATCGGGGTTATTCCGTATGTGAAATTTTACCGTACACAATAAAACAGTTACTGGATGACCAGTAACATGCTTTGTATGATTTCGCGCCGCAGCTGTGAACAATGTTCACAAAAACACCTGGCGGAATACTGCCTTCTGAATAGTTACGGGGCATGAACAAAGGGCTGCCCTGGGCAACCCTTTCTCGCGTCCGCATCTTTCTCTATTATACTTGGAAAAAAATAAAAATCAACCCTTGACACCACCAGAAGTGAGTCCTCCAACCAGATTTTTTTCGATTCCGACGAACAGAATTACAACTGGAACGATTGCATAGAGGGAAGCAGCAAACAGATACTGCCACTCGATCATATTATAACCGTTGAAAATGTTGATACCAACGGTGAGAGGCTTGAAGGTATCGGTAGAGATCAGTGTCAGTGCCACTGTATATTCGTTCCAGGCGTTGATAAATACGAAAATAAGCGCTGTAACGATACCAGGTGCAGCAACAGGCAGAAGGATCCTTAAAAGGGCATGTACGCGGTTACAGCCGTCAATAGTGGCAGCCTGCTCCATCTCAGGGGAGATGCTCAGGAAAGTACCGCGGAGCAGCCAGATAGCAAATGCCTGGTTAAATGCTGCGTTGATAAAGATCAGGCCGATAATGCTGTTGGTAAGATGGAACGCCATCATAACCTTGTAGATACCGATGAGAAGTACAACCGGTGCGAACATCTGGGAGACAATAACAAATCCCAGAAAAGCAGTCTGGCCTTTGAATTTCATTCTGGACAGGGCATAAGCAGCTGGAATACCGCAGACCATAGCCAGAAGAGTGGAGCCTCCTGCGATCACAATGGAGTTCATCATGTAATTGCTCATGGGAGCCAGCTTCCATACGTCTGTGAAGTTGGACCAGATGGCCTCAACTGGGAAAATAGTTCCATTCATGGAAAAGATTTCCGCACGGCTTTTGAGAGCAGTACATACAGTTACAAAATATGGGTATAAAGTTATCAGACAGATGGCGATAATCACTACATAGAGCAATACACGCAAAACTGTGTTTCTGGTATTTTTTTTCTTAACTGAAGCATTGGTGTTTGCCATATTATTCGTCTCCTTTCTTCAGTACGGAAACCATGTACAGGCTGGCGCAGAAAAGAAGAATCAGGAAGCCGATAACAGATACGGCTGCTGCCTGTCCCTGTTTGCCGTTGTAGAAGGCCAGTTTGTACAGATAGGTAACCAGGGTGTCGGTACGGTTGGCAGGGTCACCCTTGGTTATGGTCCATATGATCGGAAAAGAGTTAAATACGTAGATAATGTTCAGGATGGTACTGATGGTAAGATTCGGACGTACCAGCGGGATGGTGATCTGGAACATTTTCTGCCAGTAGCTGGCTCCGTCTACGGCTGCTGCCTCATAATAGCTGGCATCAATACTCTGCAGACCGGAAAGTACGGTAAAGGTTACAAATGGAATGGTAACAAAAATACCGCAGGCAATTTCCCAGGCGAAATAAGCACCGGCAGTAGGAGTCCAGTTCACAGCGTGGTCAATAATACCAAGCTTCATCAACAGTGTATTTAAGGTACCATAATCTGTGTCGATGATGAATTTCCAGATGCTCGCCTGAACGATCAGGGTTGTAGCCCATGGGAAAACAACAACGGCACGTGCAAGCTTACGGCCTTTAAATTCATTGTTGAGGAGGATCGCAAGGATAAATCCAAGGAGTGTGGAGATGCCGACTACAGCAACGGTCCACACAAGGGTGTTTTTCAGCACCATGGCAAAAACAGGGCTGCTTGTTACCTTGCGGAAATTTTCCAATCCGGCGAAGCCTTTGATCAGACCAGCTTTGCTGACGTCGCTTAAGGCCATACGGAATACAAAGATAATAGGAACCAGGATGAAAATTGCCATGAGAAGGACACTTGGCAGGATCCATATATATGGTTCCACTTTTTTGAATTTTTTCTTCACAGGGATACCTCTCTTTTTATAAAAATAACGTTGACGCTGCGCTGACAAGCACAAGAAGCGGCGTTTGCTACGCAAACTTAAAAATGGACCGGACCTGTAAGTCCGGCCCATTATCTTCCTCGTAATGGGAAAAACAGTGGATTAAGATCAGCCTGCGATTTCTGCCTGAAGGTCATCCAGTAATTCCTGAACGTCGCCGCCAAGAAGAGCATTCTGCTCTACGTTGATAACGCCCTGTTTTACATCTGCCCATTCTGCTTTCGCTGTTGGATAGAATTTACAGCTGTCTAAGATATCAATCCAGCTTGCCATATCTTCGTTAGCTGCTGCGAGAGCCTCGCCGCCGGTCTTTGTTGCCGGAAGGAATCCCTCCATGTCAACCCACTCTGTATAACGGGCATCATCATAGAAATAATCAAAGAATGTGGAGATAGCAGCCTTCTCATCATCTGAGTAGTCGTTATCGAAGCACATGAAGCGGTCCATAACACCTGCAGATACAGACTCGCCTGTATTGGAAGGAATGGAAGCAACGCCGTAGTTTACTTCATTTCCGCCTGTAGCAATGTAGGTAGGTAAGCTGTTCGGTGCGATGAGCATAGCTACTTTGCCAGCGCCGAACATATCCTGCAGATCATAACGGGTATCGTTAGCTGGATCGGTGTTTGTGTAACCGGAATTTACAAGATCGATTGCGTACTGGATTGCTTCAACGTTCTGCTCACTGTTCAGTGTCCAGTTACCTTCATCGTCAACAAATCCGCCGCCGTTGTTCCAGGTGTAGTATGCGAATGCTGCCTGACCTTCGTCAGTAGTCATATCTATACCCCATGGATAAATGCTGTCGTCATAAGCCTTAAGAGCTTCACATGCAGCTTTCAGTTCATCCCATGTAGTAGGAACTTCTACGCCTGCTGCATCAAGGATGTCTTTGTTATAGTACATAGCACGTGCAGATGCAAGATCAGGGATAGCCCATACAGTTCCGTCTACTTCAGACTGTGCAAGGAATGCATCGTACATCTTGCTGTAGGTCTCTTCAGAAACAACGTCCTGGATAGGAAGAAGGAGATCATCTGCCTGATAATCTGCGAATACATCGATATTCAGGACATCAGGAGCTTCGCCATTGGCGATACGGGTATTTACTACGGTGTAGATGTCGTTCCAGGAAACAACTTCTACGTTCAGGTTAATGTCCGGGTTTGCCTCATTAAATTCTGTCACGAAGTTCGCCCACCAGTCAGCAGTCTGCTGGCCATACTGTGCAGCAATGACGTTTATGTCCACTTTGTCTGCGGCGGATGCGGTGACCGGAGTCATGGAGAGGGCCATTGATAAAGCTGCGCCTGTTGCTAAAACCTGTTTCATTTTCATAAGTATTACCTCCCTTTAGATACGAGTTGAGGCATTCCATAGATACATCCTTGTACCAAATGGAGTGCCTCTCTGTAAAAAAAGCATACAACAAAAACAGTCAAATGTCAACAGAAATTAGTGAAAAAAACAATGAAAAAGATGAAAAACAAAGAAAAACACAACGAAATACACAAAAGAAAAAACAAAAAACCACAAAAACAGCGCTTATTCTCGCACTACCTTCATGGTAATCTTCTCGCCGCCTTCTGACGACCATTTCTTATGCTTCCTATTTTAAAATATTTTTTTCAATCTGTCAAATTGTTCTTTATCCGCCAGATGAAATCGCGCCTTCCGACTTCGCGAACTGTCCATTGTCTAAAATCGTTGAAACAACAGCAGGCATTTTTCCATGCTCACCTTTTATTGCGGTAAAACCAATGCCGGATTTTGCAACAGTGCTGCTATAATAGGATCGTATTTAGAAACTCCATAGTCCTCAACAATGCTGGTTATTTTAGCTCCTGCATCCTTTGATGAAGCACCGCATAAGAACAC